>Ga0209536_100007820_pt1 | contig 16165 bp, 16 predicted proteins | sample DeeMarSeWOR28_12_FD_187461 | JGI IMG/M metagenome (GOLD analysis project Ga0209536, IMG submission 187461) | Marine sediment microbial communities from White Oak River estuary, North Carolina - WOR-2-8_12 (SPAdes) (version 2) | ecosystem: Environmental > Aquatic > Marine > Intertidal zone >...
GACGGGACTGCAAGAGTTTCACTTGTTCATCGGAATGACTTGATTTCCGAAGCTGGTCACCGGCTCACTCACAACCTGAACTATCATGTGTGGCAGCAGTACCTTCCCGATGATGAGCCGTATCGCAAGACATGCCCGAACCTGCCCATCCATCCCAGCTTCATTGAAACTGGTAGAGATTTAGCGAAGACCGGGGATATTGAAGGAGCCCTCGCCATCTTCCGCAGAGCGAAAGAATTGGAACCAACCTTGGACCTTAATCCTGAAGAAGAAGCAAAGCGCTTAGCATCAAGGTAAATCAACTAAGTAATAGAACCTCACATGGTGGAAGAGGTAATTCTATAATTCTAACTACTAGCAAGCTCTCAGTAGGCAAAATAATTAACTCTCCGAATGAGGTAATTATGATGGATAAAATTGATAAACTTTGAAGCATTACTATAGTTCCTAATTGATGGATTTTAGACTTTTGATAGAAAGCCAAATGATAGTGCTTTTATTCATACTATAATCGAGAATGTAGCCTGCCTCTATTTGGGTGACAGATAAATACTGAGAACGCCATTCAAGATGGTATTGTGGTTTCAGTGCCAAAGGCGATTACTCAGAAAACATTCCATGACGGAGATATTGATTTTGATTTAAAGGTCGGGGAAAGGGTTTTTGCTCATCACCACCTTAATGAATTCGCCCCAATAAAAGACGGCATAAGAATGATTCCTTATCACCTTCTTTATTGTAAAAAGTCTGGAGACAACATAGAGATGCTTAATTCATGGAACTTCATGGAGCCAATCAAGAGTAAATCAAGCAGCATCATGAAATTCCAAAAGAACGAGCCTCAGTATGCCAAGGTGGTTCATGCGTCAAAAACATTAAAAGACCAAGGGATAAATGAAGGGGATACTGTGGTTTATGTAAAAGGTATGGACTCAGAGATAATGGTGGATGGTAAAATCTACTACAGAACCCTCACTAGACATGTACAAGCAAAAATAGAGGAATAATGACAAATAAAGAGCTTTTTGAAAAATGTATAGTAGAGGCTGGTTTCTCTAAACCAAAGAAAGCCTTGGACACCAAGAACAAAAAAATGATTGTTCATCTTAATCATCCTGAGATGGGCGAGGATTGGTTTTCGCTCATATACTCCTTCAAAGGCGAAAAGCCTACCCCCCAAGAAGCAGAAGAAATGTACACCTCAATAATTACTATCTTTGTAAAGAAACAACTCATGTCTTATTCTAAGTTCTCTTGCCTTCTAAATGAAGGTGAAGTAATAGCTTTAGAAGATGGAGTTGAAAAGATACCGTAATGAGAAAATACTACAATAGGAAGAAGAGAATAAGGAAAATGAGAGAGGGCCAGTCTGTGTCTAATACAGATGGAAGCACTAGCTCTCACAAAATGGCATGGGGAGAAGAAGATAAAGGTTATTCTGTAAACCCTACCATCTTTCCTAAGAAAACCAACCCATCAAAAGACCCTAAAGACTGGAAGGACTTGTCTGGGAAAGGAGATGAAATGGAGGCTTATAAAGAAGCTAGAAAAAGAGGTGAGGTAGTAAAGTTTAAAAGCAAAAAAAGAGCAGAGAGAGTGGCTGCTGGGTCATGGAAGAAAGGAAAAGATAAAAGAGCATCAATGAAGTCTTTCCGTAAACTTAGAAAATCTAGGCGTAATGAGAAATAAAATCAGAGGAAAGAACAAACGTCCAAAATCAAACCTAGCCACAGGAAGAGATTACACCTATGATAAACAGTATCAGAAATCAAAGGAAAGAAAAAAGTACAGAGCCGAACTAAACAGAGAGGCAAGAAAACGTGGAGTGTACGGTAAACGTCATTCTATGGGCAAGGATTTATCCCATAAGAAGGACGGAACTATGTTCTTAGAAGCAAAGAAACTCAACAGGGCCAGAAACAGAGGAAAGAAATAGTTTAAAAAAAGTTATATCTTTGGCATATAACTAATTTAAAAAACTATTAAAAATGGCTAAGAAAACTTCTGTAAACTTAACAACTAGCGATGGCACAGCTTTCGTATTAGGAGCTTCTGATGTCCTTCTTGTACTTACTGAAGGAACTGGCTCAAAAGTAACCTACTCAAGAGGAGGCAAGGAAAGACGTGAAATCAGCGTGGCTGAGGCTCCTGCTGATATTGTAACTGCTCACGGTGGATTAATCGAAGTAACTGACGCATCTGATGGCGGTGGTTCAACTACTTTTTGGATTAACGGAGATAGAGTAGTGAGCATTGAAGAAGCTGCTGATGACTCAGCTAGAGCTACAATCGCAATAGAAAAAACTCAAGACGCAGTTGCTCAGGTGTCAACTCTAACATTTGATGCTGACCTTATTCTTGGTAATGATTTTGATGTTGATTTAGGCGGGGTATCAATGACTACTGTATCATTCGACACAGACCACGACACTACAATGGATTTGATTGCAGCTCAGATTGAAGCGGAATTCACTTATATTGATGTGACTTTGACTGACGCAACAAACAATCGTCAACTTACTTTAACATCTAATATTGCTGGTAGAGGATTTGCTATTGCAAACGAAGCTGTAACAGGCGGTCTTTCACAAGCTAACGTTACTGACGCTACAACTATTGCAAACAGAAAAGAGATTCAGAAATTCACTCCTGCTAACGTGGAGATTGGTGATGAATTCTATGTTTCATGTTCAGGTGACACTGTTAGCTTCACGGCTACTGCTGCTACTGTAGCAAATGTTACTACTGGATTAAGTTCAGCTATTGACGCTGCAATTGGTGGTTCTGGGGATTGGTCTGTGTTCGATTATGACACTACAAATTCAACAAATAACCTTACTGACGTAACTGTTACTGGTGCTTCTGGATACACATTCACTGCTGCAACAGCAAACACTAAATCTACTATCGAGTACGATAACGAAGGGCAGATGCCAACTAGATACTTAGTGACTGACAATGTAGATGAATTACAAGTGAAATTAGACGCATTGTAGGATATTATCTCATAATTGTTTATTTTTGTAAGGGAAGTTTAATAGCTTCCCTTTTTTAATTGAATTAAATTTAATAGAATGAAAGTAAGAACAATCCTAGAAAAGATTGCAGTTGAGCCATTAATGGAGCTTAAAACAACAGAAAGTGGCATGAAGGTTACAGGAACTAGCTTCTACAAAGACAACATAAGAGGTAAAGTTATTTCTGTTGGGGACGGCAAACCAGATGAGCCAATGCAAGTAGAGGTCGGAGATGTGGTCTGGTTCTCAAAACATGTAGGGACTAAATTAAACATAGAGAGAGACCTTTCAAAACCCAAGAAAGAGGTTATCATAATTCAACAACGTGAGGTAGTGTTTATAGACGATGAACAATAATATATTAGATAGAGAAGGCCTGTCTGATAAAAAATTCATTGATAAGCTAACATCTTACGTAGAATCAATACTAGACAGCAAAAAGACAAGGCTAATTGCTTATTTTGGCCTTAAGAAGTATATCGAAACACATTCTGAGGTGCTTTCAGAAATAGAGCTTGCTCCAGAGGTGTCTGAGATGAAATCTTTAATAGATAATCCAGATGCAAGTCCAGATGATGTGGATAAAATCACTCAGAGTATGGTTAATTTCGATGACCGTAAAGCTGATAGAATGCATAAGTTCTCCAAAGATTTAGTTGATTTACTTGCTGACTTAGATAAAATCAGAAAAGAACTTGAGGAGATGGGTGTTGATGTGAAGGCTGAGGAGAAAAAATACGTAGGGAATAGCAGTAAAGTATCTGTTGAGAGTATAGCTAGTGGAGACTAATAACATATATAGCCAAAAATATACCTATGAGGAATGGAAGCCTGATTGGAAGATAGATAAATTTAACATCAAGTTACCACCAAAACCTCATAGGAACCAAGTCGAGAACTGGCGTATAGTTCCTAAGAACCAAAAATTTATACCCCCTGACAGAGATTATGTTGAGCTTGTATCTAAAAGATACGACAATGACGAACTAACCCCAGAGGATGAGGATTTTATACGTAGAGAATGGGATAGGAGACTCAATGGCTACTGGTTCTTCAACAACGGCAACCTAGAGTACATAACTGGTCTTCATTATTTTTACTTGGCTTACTGGACGTTTCCTGTAGTTAAAATGATGGACAGGCAGGGGGTTAAGATTCCAGTAAGGCAATCAGGTCTTCCAGACTTTTCAGATGCAGATAGGGATTACTTCTATGTTTGGGAACACTGTGTAAAGGACACATCTTGTTATGGCATGGTGCATGTGACGAATAGAAGGCAAGGAAAAACCGAAAAAGGTAATGCCACTAATTATGAGGCGGTTAGCCGTACAAAGGATTCAATGTCTGGGATACAATCTAAGACAAACGCTGATGCAGAAGAGGTATTCAAAAAACTCATCACTTCATGGCAGAGAATACCGTCTTATTTTAGACCAGTGGATACTGGTGAATCTCGTCCGTCAAGGTCATTAAGATTCTTTGAGCCATCCAAAAGAACATCTAAAACGCAGAAAAAAGAATACGCAGAGACACTTCGCTCTGAAATAGCGTATTTCAACTCTAAAGAAGAAGCTCTTGATGGATTGGGACTTTTGTTTGTTATGCATGATGAGTGTGGTAAAACAAAACCAAAGGAAGCAGATGTAGCTGTTAGATGGAGAATTGTAAGAGAGTGTTTAGCTGTTGGTTCCCACATCACAGGGAAGGCACTCTTAACAACTACCGTTGAGGACATGGAAAAAGGTGGTGGAGAGCAGCTATATGAAATATGGAAAGACTCTGACCCTTACGACAAAAACGAACTAGGAGAAACAAACTCTGGGTTATACAGATACTTTAAACCAGCCTATTATGGGCTTAGAGGGGAAGACCAAGAAGGGATAAAGTTTATTGATGAATATGGATACTCAGATATAGAGATTACAAGAGAGTGGTTAAGGAAGAAAAAAGCCAATCTTAAAGGAAGAGCATTATCTGACTTCTGTAGAAAATACCCAGAAACAGAAGAAGAGGCATTCTATTTAGATTCTGACCATGACGCATTCCCATCATTTAAACTAAGGGAGCAGATTCAGTTCAACGAAAGCCTAACTCATGACCCACTAAGAAGGGGTGATTTTGTGTGGATTAATCCTGAGGAAAAGAACGCTGTTAGATTTGCTGACAATGAAAAGGGGAAGTGGATTATATCTTGGCAACCAGAAGAAGAGGAACGCAATAGAAGAATAAAAACAAGAAGAGGATTAACGCCAGTAAGTAAATACAAGGGAGGAATTGGGGTTGACCCCTTTGACCACTCTAAGACTGCTGGCTCTAGACGCTCGAATGCCTCTATGCATGGATTCTTAGGGTTTGACCCAGCTAATCCATGGAGGAGTAATATGTTTGTGTTTGAATATTTAGCAAGACCAGACAGGTCATACCAGCTATATGATGATATACTAAAGGTGTGCACCTTTTATGGATGGGAGGCATTGATAGAGAATCAGAAAATTGGTTCTATTGAGTGGCTTCAGGATAAAGGATTCGGAGGATATATTCATAGACTAGACAAGAGAGAGTACACACAAGCCACAACTAAAAAGGTGATGGATGGTATTTCTACCTCTGGTCAAATGGTAAGAGAAGCACTAATAGAAAATCTATACAATTACATATATGATTTTGTAGGAGAGATATCACCAGATGTTCTCGCCAGAATAGGGATGTCTGAAACAGACGAAATTATACATGGGAACATGCCTTTTGAGAGAACATTAAAGGATTGGCTTAAGTTTGACCCAGAGAAATGGACTGACTATGATGCCACCGTTTCTTCTATGATTGCTTATACGATGGTAAATGGATTTAGAGATAGACCATGGCGAAATACACCTATAGATAAAGACGACCCAAACGACCCAAGACTCACATTTTTTCCACTAATGAAATAAACTTAACAATTTTCTGTATTTTTGTACAAACGAATCTCCACTATGGAAAACAAAAAGCCTTACGAATTAAATCCTAAACAATATTGCGAGGAGTCATTATTTCCAAACACAGATGTAGACCCAGCAAAAAAGAAGAAACCCTCATACGGGAAGGCTGTAGGAAAAGCTATACATGCTGCTTACATAAGAAACCAAGGTCTTGGTGTGTATGATAGAATCCGAAAGAACAGGCTATACGCTTCTGGCAAACAAGATGTTGACCAATATAGAGCGGTATTAAACCCTAAAGTGGATGAAGTAGGCTCTAGAAACTGGGTGAGCATATCTCACGAGAATTCCCCTGTTATTCCTAAGTTTGTTGATGTGATAGTGGGAGACATGATGAATCAGGACATGAAGCCTCAGTTCAATTCTATTGACCCTAAATCACATGTAAGAAAACAAAATGCTAGAGATGAGTTTTATGGTAAATTGATTCGTCAACAAACATCTGAAGCAATGGAATCTGAGCTTGGGTTTTCGCTCGAACCAAAAGACCCTTCTATACCTCAAAATGAAGAGGAGATAGAAATGCACATGGAACTCGAATACAAAGAGGATATCGAGATAGCCATGGAAGAAATTACTGACTTTGAGTTATACCACAACGACTACAAAGGCATAGAGAAAAGAATTCAAAGAGATATGGTTGAAAACAAAAAAGGAGCTGCAAGGATTTACTTTGATGAAACTAACCATATCAGAATGGAGTATATAGATTTAGAATATCTTACACATTCTTACACAGAAGACCCAGCCCATATGGATTGTGAGTATTATGGTTTCCTAAAAAGAATGACCATAAGGGAGCTTAGAAAAATAAGCAATGGAGATTTAAGTGATGAGGATTTATTTGAAATAGCTAGAGATGCTTCTGGGGGCGGCTCTAAATGGAAATGGGGATTACAGTTTAATGATTCAAGAATGTACGGCAATGAAGAGTATCAATTTGATGACTTTTCTGTAGAGGTTCTTGATTTTACATACTACACAACAGATAGGATATCCTACCAATACAAAGAAAACAAGTACGGTGGTCACTTCTTTGATAAAAAAGGATATAACTGGCAACCACCAACAGGAGAGAACGCTAAGAAAAAAGGATTGTTTAAAGAGGTGGAAATGGAGTACACTGGTCTTTACATTCCAGCTACGAAACACTTAGTTAAATATGGGCCGAGTAAATCTATTGTAAGAGAGCGTGATAACGGAAAACCAAGACCTGAGTGTGTTAGACGCTTTATTATATTTGAACCAAACCTCAGATACGGAGGTAACACTTCACTGGTTGAAAGAATCACTCCTAATGAAGATGAGATTCAGAATATTGTAAGAAAAATGAGACAGTTTATTGCTGAGGCCGTTCCGCCTGGGGTGGCAATAGACATAGATGCTCTAGTGCGTGTTTCCGAAACAGTAAAAAACATTGACAGTCCATTCGATATAATAAAACTCTTCAAGCAAAAAGGTGTTCTTCTGTATGATAGAACAGACAAGAACGGAGACCCCACCAATGGTAGACCAGTTGATTTTCTTCAAAACGGACTAGGAGATGGTTTAAGACCGTTTATGGATGCTATTGCGTTTCAGGTGCAGCAAATCAGAGAAATCACTGGTATTAATGAAGCTAGAGATGCAACTTCTCCAGATGCTAAGGCTCTTGTTGGTATTCAAAAACTACAACTAATCAACTCTAACAATGCAACAAGAGAACTCTATGAAGGATACTTACAAGGCATTTACAAGAGAGTGTGCAGCATTACTGGCAATATGATTCAGGACAAGGCTTACTTGAGAGGTGGTCTTAAGGAGTATGAAAGTATTATAGGTAAATTAGGGATTAAGTCTATTGAGTCTATGCAGAAGGATATATCGCTTGCTCAGTTAGGGGTTAAGGTAGAGGTACTCCCAGGCGAAGCAGAGATAGAATCCTTAATGGCAGATATAGCAATTGAGATTCAAAACGGAACCATAGGTGTTGAAGATAAGCAGGAGATACTAAGAATCAAAAACCCTAAGAAGGGAGAACAGCTACTTAGGTACAGAAAGAAGAAGAACCGAGAGGCGGCTATGCAGCGAAAGGCTCAAGAAGAACAAATGAGAGCACAAACAGAACAGAGTATTGTTATGGCTGCTGCTGAAGCTGAAAAGATGAAGAACGAATCTAGGCTTAATGTTGAGCTTGCTATAATAGAAGCTAAAAAGAATGCTGAGATAGAGATACTCCAATACAAGCTGCCTACTGAAACCGAAGGAAAACTAAGATTGGAAAATGTGAAAGGAATGAATAAAATCGATGAAATAGAGAAAGCAGGAGAGATGAATCTTGATGATACAAAAGGTTCAAAAGAAGTTCCTGACCCAAGAGTGTTTACTGGTGCGAGTAATTTAGAATAATATTCCTTATCTTTGTTAAAATTTCATTACAATTAAAATTTAATATACTATGCCTGATTTTGAATTAGACGATAGGTTTTCACCTATTGAAGAGCAAAAACCAAACGAGGAAACTGCTCAAAAAGAAGAAAAAACAGAGGAACCAGAGAGTGTGGATAGCACCAATAATTCCTCTGAAACAACAAATGACACCGAAGCATCTGTAGAGTCTAACGAGACCCCAGAAGAAAAGGTTACAGAAAAGGAAGAAAAAATTGAAAATACTGAGGAAACGACCTCAGAAAGTTCTTTGAAAGAGGATGAAATATCCCAAACAGAGGAAGAGACAGAAGATACTCAAGAAGAGTTCACTGGTTATAGCTATGAAGGCTATCAAGAGGCTTTTAACGAGTCCTTGAGCGAGGCGTTTGAGGGTAGTTTAACCAGAGAAGAGTTCGACTACTTTGATTCATTGGAGGTTGAAGAACTAGGTGATGGCGATAAGGTTGCTATCATGTATGAGTTTAACCACCCAAATGCTAGTGAAGAGAGAATTGATATGTTCATGGAAAGATTTGAAATCTTAGGCATGGATAAGGATTCTGATGAGTATGAAGATTATCTAGAAGACAACAGAATGACAGAAAGAGATGTAACTGCTCTTAGGTTGGAATTCGATGAACTTTTAGATGAAGCAAATGATTTCTTTCCTCAAATTAAGGAGGATATTGATTCTTTTAAACAAGATTTTCGATTATCTAGTCCAGCACCAAAAAAAGAAAACGCTGGAAACGATATCGTGAATACAGAGGAGTATAGAACAAGTGTTGATAAATCGTTGTCTGAGTTCAGTAAAGTACCTGTCAGTGTCAAGGACAAAGACGGAAATGATTTATTTAGCATTGATTCGGAGGTTACATCTGAGGAGTCTTCTAGGATGGCAGAAGTTTTGAAAGACCCGAACTTAGTGTACTCTCTCTGGACAAACAAGGAAGGTCAATTAGATTCTCAGAAATTGATGGAGGATTTGTATTATCTGGTTGCAAAAGAAAAGCATTTAGAAATGGCTTACCAAGAAGGGGCTTCAACAGGACAGAAGAAGAACTTTGAGGAGATGAATAATATCTCTAGAGATGGTAAATCAAATGCACCAAGACAGCCATTTAAGTCGGATAATCCATCAAAAGACGATGCGTTTAATAGAGCTTTCCAAAGCTAAATAAATTTTAAACCAAAAAAAAACAACAACAAATGGCAACTTATCAAGCGGGTGGTAACAACGGAAACGTTGACCATTCATTTGTCTCGTACTACGAGGCACACAAACCAGACATTAGCAATGAGCTAGTGAAACAATACGGTAATCAGTACTTGCATGGTCTTATGGAGATTATGGGTGCAAAGAAAGAATCTGGAAGTATCGAGTATTCTCACTTTGCTCAGAAACGTATCTACAGAAAGATTAAAGCTACAACTCTTGGTGGACTTTCTACTGCAAATGTAACTTTCACTACTGATGCTGCATCACAACTTTCAATTCCATTAAGTGCTTCACCTTACGGTGGTACATCTACTGATGATGTTCACAACGCAAGAGTTGGAGATATCTTACTTATTAAACCAGCTTCAGGAGTAGTATCTTGGGGTAATTATGTACACGTAATTGTTACTTCAGTGGATGACGCTGCTGGTACATTTACAGCTCGTTCTATGAGCTCTGCTGCTATCCCAGCGATTGCAACAGCAGTAGAATTAGCAATTGTAGGTAATGCTCACGGGGAAGGTTCAGGACAGCCTGCTTCAGTTCGTTGGACAACTGAGAAGATTACCAACAACATGCAGATTATCAAAGAGAACCACACTGTTACTGGTACTGAGAACTTACAGAAAGAGTGGTATGAAGAAACAATGCCTAGCGGCATGAAAGTAAGCAGATACTTCATCAAAGGTGAGGGAGAAACTTACGTTAACTTCATGAACGCATGTGAGCTTTCAATGTTGACTGGTATTCAGATTAACAACAACAACCTATCTGATGCTTATGCAGCTAATCCACTTGCAACTACTAACGGTTTACTTACAGAGATTGACTCTAGAGGTGTTGATAGAAACTATACAGCACTTAACGGACTTACAATCGCTGATATGGAAGACCACGTTATTGAGCAAGACAAGGAGAAAGCTGGTACTGACCACTTCATGTTCAACGGTATCCAATTAGATATCCAGTTCGATAGAGAGTTAAGAGATACATTTAACAATGGTGGTGTTACTTATGGTAACTTCAACTTTGACCAAGATAAAATGGTTGCACTTAACTTTAAGTCGTTCCAGATTTCTTCTTACAAGTACCACAAGAGAACAATGCATCCATTTAACGACCTACAGACTTTAGGTGCTGATGGTTATGGATTCCCATATGAAGGGTTCACTATTCCTACTAAGAAAGCGAAAATCGCTGGTGGTGAAGAAATGAACGCAATGGTTCCAACTCTTCGAGTACGTTACTTAGCTAAGAACGGAAAAGATTCGTCTATGCAAGTAACTCCTTTTGACGGATTCCGTCAGTCTGACGCTGGTACTGATACACAAGAAATCAGATACAAGGCTCAGAAAGGATTCGAGTTATATGCTGGAAATACTACTTCTTACATTAAGAGAGCGTAGTTCACACTATAATGGAGGGCTGTGTTGCAGCAGCTCTCCTATTTTTTTATTCAAATTAAATTAAATTAAGTAAAATGGAAACTGTAATTACAGACAACAAGACAAAGGATAGGGTGTTCATCCTTAAGAGAAAAAAACATGGAACATCATCTAGTACAATCCCTGGCGAATGTTTATACATTGACGATAAAGGAAACCAAAGAGTTTTGAGATACGTCCCTGGGTCTCCTAAAATGTTTAAAGACGAACAATCAGAGCTTGACCAAGAAAGAAGAGCTGAATCTATTAAGTTTAGAAATGGACTATGCGTAGTGCCTTCTTATGATAAGCAGAAGATTAAGTACCTTGAGATGTGCTCTTATAATGAGGATAACAAAGCTAAGAAAGGAGACCACAATACACTGTTCTATGAGCACAGACCAGAGATTAATTCTGCTAAAGAATTAGAAAAAGAAAAAGCTATAGCCGAAATGTCTGGAAGAGTGTTTGCAATGTCACCAGATGAAGTGCAAGCTGTATATCTATCAATGTTTGCTAAATCAAACAATGGTATTGATTACAACTATGTACAAAGACAAGACACAAACACTTTAAGAATGAGTTTGCTTTCTAAGGCAAAAACAGCTCCAGAGGATTTCGCTGCTGCAATGAAGTCATCTGCAAACGCAAATGTTTACTATATATTTAAAGCTGCTGAACTTGGAATAATCAGCATAAACAGAGAAGCTAACACCATTAAATTCACTGGTGGAGACAACTTTGTTAACTCTGTAGGTCAAGATGTGGTTCATTATTTTGCTGAGAGAGCAACTGAGAACGACCATTTAATGGCTATCATGGAGCAGATTAAAACAAGAGTGAACCCTAATAAGGCTCAAGATGCGGCTCACGATACGAAAGTTAGACAAGAGAGAGGTGCCCATACATTTGAGTATACAACAGATGAAGATTATACTTTCTTGATTAACCAGCTTGTGGAGAAAAAATACATTGATGTAAGCGATAATAATGTATGGCATACGGTATATCTCCCAAACCAAGAAGAACCAGAAAAAATCAAATCAATAAAAGGGGTGATTCAGAGAATAAAAGATGACCCTGCTTTTAGAGAGGCTTTAATTCGGATGAACAAAGACTAGTTCTTTATTCTTTTTCATGTTCAGAGAGACCTGCCTAACGGTGGGTCTTTTTGTTTGATTAAAAACCACTATATTTGTAAAAAAGATTATAATGGCTTTAACGACTAATTCATTCACTATAAATCTAAACCTATCTCTTTCTACGCCAAAGTTTGAATTCACTGACACTACTGACTATGTAGGACAAGGTGTGGCTGAAGCAGATGCAAATGGGGTGTTCACAATAAATGGCCCTGCTGGACTTATTTATACCAACACAGATTACTCATCTCCAGATATTGATGTAGATGTGGATACTGATTTTGAAACCGTTTCTATTCCTCTTGATAGCGATAGTAATATTCTTAATGGAACATATACCATTGTATACTCATCTAAAGACGATAACACAGGAGACATAGTATCTACAACCAGTACTATTACTGTGGCATATGAGCCTGTAACGGTTAGTGTCGCTGTTACATTCAATTTCGCTCAACCACTATTAACGTCTACCGATAGTACTAATTATGTGGTAGGAGGAGTTACACCATCAATCACAAGAACACACGAAATTATATATCCAGCAAATCTAGCACCAGATATTTCTGGCACTGGAGCCACTGTAACCACATCTACTGTTTATACAAAGAAAAGTGAATCACTACAATATGCTGGTAAAGTAACAAGTGTATTAGTGTATTCATTTACTGGTTACACGTTGGAAGATACCGTTACTGGTGTAGATTACTACAACCTACAAGTAGACCCAAGTCTATGTGATGTTTATTGCGGTATGCGTCAGGTAGCTCAAAACCTAGCAAATGTTTTAGGCACTTCAGCAGAGCCAGCAGCATTAGGTAAGTTTGCAAAAGTAACAGGGTATGCCCAAATGATTAGACAGGCCATTGATTGTGGTAAAGGAAATCATATTGAAGGGTACTTAGAAAAAATTAGAGAGTGCGGTGGATTTACAGAAGATTGTGGATGCTCAGATGATGACCCAGTATTGGTACAAGGACTTGGAGGAAGCGGAACTACTGTTGTAGTGGATGCTGGCTCAAGTATTGATGTTTCTTCTGCTTCTGGTGGAGGGACTACTACTTATACTGTTAGTCTTGACTCTGCTACACAAGCTGTTATAGATAACATGGAGAACAACACAGTTATAGCTGGAACTGGTATGTCTGTTTCTTCTGCTACTGTTTCTGGAGTTGTTGAGTACACTGTTAACTGTACTATTACAGAACCAGAACTTATGATGACTAAGATTACACTAACTCAACCAAGTGTTGGTTCAGCTCCTAACATATCTGTTTCTAGTAAGGTTTATGGTGACTCTACAGGTGAAGTTCTTCAGAATCCAACTGTTGCACTAGAGTCTAACTCAGCATTAAATTGGAGTACGTACCCTATCGGGTTTAATGTAAGTAATTTCTTCACTGGCAGCTCTGCTACTTACTATCCTTCTATTGAAATAGTTCAGATAACAGGCGACCATGAAGATACGGTTAAATTACTTCCTAATATAACATCTCTTAATTCAACCAGTTTTGAGTTTAATCTATCTAATCAAAATGGCTCTGTAATAACTGGTGCTACATACGATACTGGATTTTCAAGTAATACGGTAATAATAATTATTAAAATTTTAGCATAATATGGCTTTAGCAACAACTAATTTAGGTAATGGAACTGGTTTTATCTACGTGGTAGATAGAAGCGGAACTGATATACTCTATTCTTTCCCTAATACATCAGATGGCGTTAAAAGCATGATGGCTGATGCTGTTCAGAGTAGAAATGTGAGTGATGGCCAATTTGGTGTAGCCTCAATAACTGTTGACACAGTAGACGCTGCTGGCAACACTATTACAAGTATTACTGTGGGTGGTATTGACCAAGTAAGAACGTCATTCGCTTATGGGGCGGGGTTATCTGTTCAAGAGTTAGCTGCACTTATTGGTAGCGAGATTAATTCATACACAAACGCTATTCAAGATTACACTGCTGTTGTAGCAGACGATACTGTTTATCTTTACCCTAATATGACTTCTCCAGATGAGGATTTAAATGGAGACTCTCCGCTAGTTAGTGATGGTGGCTCTTCTACATATTCTTATTCAGATGTAGCTGGAGCGACTCAAGCTGGCTCTGTTGGTTCTTGGGGTAACCGTTATTATTTATATGCCAATGCTGCTGCGACTAGAACTTCTTTCGCTTCAGCAGATGAAATAACTGAATATGTTGTCCCTAAAGATTTTGGAGGTGAAATACCTACTCAACAAGTGACTATATCTTCTGGCGTGATAACGCCTACAAGAAACTCTAATATTTCATTTGTGTTTGTTGGCACTGAGTCTTCTGCTCCAACAGATGATTTGGATGACATTGTAATGGATAATGCGGTTAATGGAGATATTATTTTTCTTGCTGGTCAGAACTCTGGACGTGTAACAACTGTTACTGATACGGGGAACATAAATCTATCAAGTAATTTAGACTTTGTTACAGCAGAGAGACAAGATGTTATAGCTTTGTATTATAGAGCTGGTTCTTGGTTTGAATTATTTAGAAGTGGGGTTGTGGTTAATTCAGACGCTTCACTTAGCGGATTAGGAACTGCTGCATCACCATTATCAGTTGTATCTGCACCAATGAACTTTACAGACCTTCCAACAGATTACGGTGTAACGCTAAGTACAGTAGCTACTTCTGGAGCCTATTCAGATTTGTCTGGAACTCCTAGTAAAGTGGACCAAATATCAAGAGACATATCTTTTGAGACAGATGAAGTTGGAGATATGAAGATTGTGTTCTATAAAGCATGTACTGTTAATCAAGTTGACTCCTATGTAGATAAAGCTATAGAAGCTAGTGATGATGCCACAATAGACTGCAAGAATCACGCAGGAACATCTATGGGGGTTATAACTCATACTGCTGGAGCTACGATTGGTTCTGGAGCAAATATTACTCCGTCTTCAAACAACACATTTACTGCTGGGGAAGTTATGACGCTTACTACAGCAAAAACAACAAAAGGTGGTAAAGCATATGTTTCTATTAAATACACCGTATCGTAATGGTGGTAAGAATAGAATCTCAAGGTGATAAGTTTGTAATATCTGATAGCTCAAACAATAATATCAGTGTTAAAAAATGGCACACAAAAATAAAATAACCTACAATCACATGAATGATTTATTAGATTTCGGAGGATACACAACAGCACTGTTAGCTGTGTTTTTAAATGTGTGGAACCACATGCCAAAACTAGAGGATGTAAACGATGTGATTGTTACCCTTACTGGTGTTGCTGGTTTGGTGTTTTTGATTTACAAACTAATGGGTCAAAGACTCAGCAATGAAAGCCAGAGATTAGATAATGAATCTAAAAGAAAGGAACTAGAAGAGAATGATTAATATCAACGAACATAAGGAATTCGTATTTGATGTAGCCAATAAGAACGGTAGGGGTACTGTTTCTCCAGCTAGATACAACAGATATACCGAAAGAGCACTCATGGAATGGACTATGAAGCAGTACGGTAATCAGCAGGAGTATCAAGTAGGTAGACCAATACCTAGAATTGCTTGGCAAAACACTCAACACTCTACTGATAACTTAAGACACTTACTTGAGGTGAGAGAACAGTATTTAACATCTAGTGGCATTACAATCCCTGATGGAGTAGCCGTTGATGCTACAAATCAAGTGATGCCAGAGTATTTACATTTTTCATCCCTTAGAACTGTTATTATTTATCAAGTAGGTGGCTCTATCTCAACAATAGAAAGACCCGTTGATATTGTAAATGACGATGAGTTAGGAGACAGAATAATTAGCAAGATTGTTGCTCCATCAGCTCAGTATCCTGTTGGTAAGTTTGAGAGCGACAGAATACTTGTATATCCTGACAATGCAGCTCAGAAGGTTAAGCTAACATATCTTAGACAACCAAACAAGCCTGTGTGGGGGTATAACTTAGTAAATAACCGTCCAGTATATGAT
>Ga0209536_100007821_pt1 | contig 16165 bp, 15 predicted proteins | sample DeeMarSeWOR28_12_FD_187461 | JGI IMG/M metagenome (GOLD analysis project Ga0209536, IMG submission 187461) | Marine sediment microbial communities from White Oak River estuary, North Carolina - WOR-2-8_12 (SPAdes) (version 2) | ecosystem: Environmental > Aquatic > Marine > Intertidal zone >...
CTGAGGATGCTGCCTTATGCGGACCCCAAATCTTTAATGAACATCAGATAAAAGAGGTTAGTTTTGATCATTTCACTTCTATTGGAAGGGAAGTTTTTGGCAAAAAAATGTTGGAATTTGTATTTCCAAGGACTAAACCCAATAGACGAAAGCTGTATACCAGGCCATTATCTGTAGATTATGTAAATGGCAGCTTCATGTTTTTTAGGGCTAAGGATTTTGATTCAGTAGGAGGGTTTGATACAAATATTTTCCTGTACTTCGAAGAAAGTGATATATGTTACAGGCTAAAGAAGAAAAGCAAAAAAACCTATTTTATCCCCTCTGCATCTTATCTTCACTATCAGGGAAAGAGCATTGGAAATACTTCCTGGAATATTAAAACTAAAATTGAGCTTAAAACCTCTATGTTCTATGTTATAAGAAAGAATTACGGGTATTTGCACTATCAAATATTGCGAATATTTTTTATTTTTCGCTACGGGGTTGTGTCTATTATAAAACCTAAATATTTCAGATTATTCCATCGTATTTTAATAGGACTCCCCTTAGGTAAGTCATTGAAGCATGAGCAGCGTATTATCTGACAGAAAACCATTCAATGTTTAAAAAAGAAATTGATAACGCAATTACAATTCTGAATGAGGGCGGCCTTATTCTTTATCCAACAGATACGGTTTGGGGTATTGGCTGCGATGCAACCAACAAAGAAGCAATAGAGAAAATATTCAAATTAAAAAAAAGGTCCGATAAAAAGACAATGATCTGTCTGGTAGCCAATCAGTTTATGCTCGAACAATATGTAGAGAAAGTCCCTGAACCTGCTTATGACATCATGGATCTCTCCGAACGACCGGTTACTATTATTTATGACAACCCCAGAGGTGTTGCCGATAATCTTATTGCTGAGGACAATACGCTGGCAATTAGAGTAGCATCTGATAATTTTTGTCAGCAATTAATTAAAAAATTCAAAAAACCCATTGTTTCAACTTCTGCAAATATTGCAGGAGAACCGACACCCGGAAGTTTTTCAGAAATAAGTGAATTGATTTTAAAAGGTGTGGACTATGTGGTAAATTTGGAACAGAAAAAAATTAACAATTCACCTTCTTCGATTATTAAATTGGGTAATGATGGAATTGTAAAAATTATCCGAAAGTAAAACAGGGAGAAATCTTAACTTATTATTCCGGATTACCTTCCATCCAGGCAAATCAACTCAGAAGTGATCTGAATTATGACACTGACTAATTTCAAAAAAAACTTACAGGATTCCATTTTTAAGACTATTGCAGACTCCGCTGAGGAACTCTCAATGGACAGTTTTGTAATAGGCGGTTATGTCAGGGATCTTTTATTGCAAAGGGGCAAATCGAAAGATATAGACATAGTTGCTGTAGGCAGTGGAATAGAACTTGCCAAAAAAGTAGCCGGAAAACTCAAAGGAAATCCCAGGGTATCTGTCTTTAAGAATTTTGGGACCGCCATGATCAAGCATCATGCCTGGGAAATAGAATTTGTAGGTGCCAGAACTGAAAGCTATACAAGCGATAGCAGAAAACCTGTTGTGGAAGATGGAACACTTCTGGATGACCAGAAAAGACGGGATTTTACTATAAATACTATGGCCATATCACTTAATGAAACTGATTTTGGCCGGCTAATTGATCCTTTTGATGGGGTTAAGGATCTGAAAAATAAAATAATTCGAACCCCATTGGATCCCTCAATAACTTATTCTGATGATCCTTTAAGGATGATGAGAGCCATTAGGTTTGCTACACAGCTTGGTTTTAACATCGAACTAAAATCGCTTCAGGCTATTATAGAAAATAAGGATCGAATTAAAATAATATCTCAGGAACGAATCGTTGATGAACTGCACAAAATTTTAGAATGCGATCAGCCATCTATTGGTCTGAAACTTTTACATACTACAGAGTTACTACCCATTTTGCTGCCCGAATTAACTGCTTTGGAAGGTATTGAAGAAATTGAAGGACAGCGCCACAAAGACAATTTCTGGCATACTCTTGAAGTTGTGGACAATATTGCCGGGATGTCAGACAATTTATGGCTGCGATGGGCCGCCTTATTGCATGATATAGGCAAGGCCCCTACTAAAAAATTTGATAAAAAGATAGGCTGGACTTTTCACGCACATGAGTTTATAGGTTCTAAAATGGTCTATAAAATATTTAAAAGGTTGCGTATGCCATTAAACGACAAAATGAAATTTGTCCAGAAAATGGTACGCATGAGTTCAAGACCTATAATTCTTTCTCAGGATAATGTAACAGATTCAGCTGTCAGGAGGTTGGTATTTGATGCGGGAGAACATGTCGATGACCTCATGACACTTTGTGAGGCAGATATTACTACAAAAAATGCTAAAAAACAGAAAAAATACAAAAACAATTTTCAGATTGTCAGACAAAAAATCATCGAGGTAGAAGAACGAGATCATTTAAGAAATTTTCAACCTCCAATAAGTGGGGAGGTAATAATGAAAACTTTTGATCTTAAACCCTCTAAGGAAATAGGAATTATAAAAGATGCAATAAAGGAAGCTATTCTGGAGGGTGAGATCCTAAATGAATATAAGCCGGCATATGACTTTATGATCAATAAAGGCCGGGAATTGGGACTGGAGCAAAAGTAAAAAAGTTAAATTTCCGGAAAAGTTGCTAAAACCTGCATAGACGACCTAAGTTTTTTATTCCTTAAACCAATTATTACGCCGAAAAACAAAACCAAAGGTTTTTGAAAATAAGAATAGTAATTTTGCCATAATATTAAAGCTGCAATGAAAAGGAATTTTAGAAGCGCTGCCAAAATTTCCCTTGTAATGGTTTATTTAGTAATCATAGCAGGAGCTGTGGTTCGGATGACAGGCAGTGGAATGGGTTGCCCGGATTGGCCAAAGTGTTTTGGATATTATATCCCACCAACAGATGTATCCCAATTAAAATGGCAACCGGAATTTACTTATAATGCCGGGCAGGTGATAATTCGCGAAGAATCGCTTTGGGTTGCTAAAAAAGATTTCACTACGGAGAATAATTACAATCAAGTTAATTGGGAGCCGTATAAAAAACATGACTACGCAGTTTTCAATGCGCTTCATACGTGGATTGAATTTATTAACAGACTATTTGGAGCTGTGGCTGGTATAGCCACTCTTTTTTTGGCCATTGCATCAATTTCATTTTGGCGAGATGATAAAAAAGTAACCTTGATATCCTGGCTTATTGTTTTTGGAATGGGTTTTCAAGCATGGTTGGGGGCAACGGTAGTTTACTCTGTTCTTGAACCGGCCAAAATAACATTACATATGGTTATGGCCCTTTTTATCGTTGCTTTACTCGTCTATTTAATTTACAGATCGGATTCCATTTCTGAGAATGGAAAATATGACAAAAAACTAATGTTTACTATCTGGATGGCATTAGGCCTAACCCTGATACAAATTATTTTAGGCACGCAAGTAAGGCAGTTCATAGATCATCAAATAGACATCCTCGGGGAAAATTCCAAAAACCTTTGGCTTGCAAATCCTTCTATACAATTTTATATCCATCGATCTTTTTCAATTTTGGTTGTACTGGTCAATCTTTACATAGCATATTCTATTTATCAAAAAAAGCTGGAATATTCGAAGATCAATTGGGTTCTGGGTCTTCTTTTTATTGAGGTAATTACAGGAGTAATTATGTATTATTTACATTTTCCATTTGCAAGTCAACCACTGCATTTGATATTGGCTGCATTACTATTTGGCATTCAATTCTATTTAGTTTTGGAGGCTTCAAAAGGAATGATTAGTCAGAAAACTTTGTAACTTTGCCCCTACCGATAAATTGGAGTTAATGATTTATAAAATCAGGATAATCCTGGATACACAAGAGGATATCTTTAGGGATATAGAAATAGAACAAAATTCTACACTTGAAGATTTTCATAATACCATTACTCAGGCCTTTGGTTTTTTAGGTAATGAGATGGCCTCTTTTTATACCTGCGATGAACTATGGAACCAGGATGAAGAAATTCCTCTTTTTGACACCAGTGAAAATGGCTCCGGTGTTCGTCTAATGAACGAAATTACATTAGAGGATATCCTGACTGAGGAAACACCCAAACTTATATACGTATATGATTTTTTAAGTATGTGGACATTCTTTATTGAATTGGCAGACATTGTGGAAAAAGAAGACGGCCGTCACTATCCGAATGTTTTATTCAGTTTTGGTGAATTACCGGACTCCCCTCCAGAAAAGAAATTTGAATCTGATCCATCCTTTGATTTTGATGAACCTTTGGATAACTATGATGATTTGGATTTTGATGAAAATTGGAATTAAGCTTTTTAAGCCCTGCCTGATTCATACTCTACAAAAACACTTAACAAACTTTAATACTAATCCCTGACAAGTACTATGATCAATCTCTATGCTGCCCAAATTCAAAGCATATCACTTCACCATGTAGGAAATAAAAGTAAAGCAGAACCAATATTTCTTTCCAAAGAACCTTTTATCCAGGACGACGAAACCAATGGCTTATTAAAGGAGTTCTTCTTTAAACCTTTTAGGGAAAAAGAGGAATACTATTATCGTTTAACTCATGAAATTGATATAGAGTTTAACGAGGTTTATAAACTTGTATCTGAAATGTTTGAAAATCCCGAGCGGACTCATGAACTATCTTTAAGTCTGACCAAACATTTATATGATCAATCCAACCATCCCCACATAAAAAGTGGTGAGATTTACATTGCTTATCTGACAGATATACTGCTTGATAATGAAAAAACCGATGCCATCGGGATCTTCAAAAGCGAAATAAAACAGGATTTTTTGCAGTTAACTGAAAATGGCAGTAATCTGGATATTCGTGTTCAAAAAGGAATCAATATCAATAAACTGGATAAAGGCTGTCTGATATTTAATGTAAACAAGTCTGATGGCTACAAGGCATTGTCTGTTGATAGCAATAGGTATGATGCGAAGTATTGGCTGGAGCATTTCCTTGGGGTAGATGCACTGGCAGATGATAACTTCTACACCAAAAATTACCTCAAATTTTGTCAAAATTTTGCAAAAGATGTTGTCCTGCCTGCGGAAGACAAAAAGCAAGAAGTTATGTTTATGAACAGGGCTGTAAACCATTTTGCAAAAAATGACTCTTTTGAAGAAACTAACTTCCTTAATGAAGTCATGGAGAACCCTGATTTAATCCCCGAATTTAAGCACTATAAAACAGAGAAAGGGCCTAAATACAGCATAGAAGATATTTCCAGCTTTGATATTGCAAATAAGGCGGTGTCCGATACTCGTAAAAAAATAAAAAACGTTATTCAGCTGGACACAAATATTCAGATCAAAATGGATTTTATAAACCCCGAATCAGCAGAAAAGTTTGTAGAAAAAGGTTGGGATGAAGAAAGACAGATGTATTACTATCTTGTTTATTTTAATAAGGAACAGAAATCTTAATACCTATGGAAGTTTGATTTTCTTCTCGATAATTTGCTTCATACTCACATCCTCATAATTACGCTTTACAAAATCGAGAGCGAGGTCCAATAAATGACCCATAGTTTTACATTTCTTGAAGTTAACGTCTAAGGTAAGGTCATAGATCTGCTTTTTTAAGGATTCAATGTTTTCAGGTAGGGATATGTTATCCGATTTACAAATATTTACCAATCTGTTAATTCGATCTCCTGAACTGATAATCCTTTTAGCTACAATAGATCGTTCCTCAATTTTATATTGGTCCACGGAGTCTCGCTGCAGTTTGTTCTGAACCATTTGAACCATTATATAATTCTCCTTGAAAAACTGAGGTCGGTATACTTTTAATTTGCCTTCGAAGCTTTGTTGGTCAAAATCAATGGCCCTTATTTTATAAACGACATGATCAAAATCGTGCATGGGAACAATTACATAATTATAAGATCGCATATCCCCGAGAAGCCTGATCATACATCGTTCATTAAATTTTACAAACTCTTTGGCAAGCTGAGCTTTTTCAGATTCCGAACAGTTGGGGAGCATGTCTTTGATAAATACATCCCCGGGAATACCCGCAATATGCTCCTCAATCAGGGTATCTTTATGCACTAGAAAATTTAAGTGGTAAGGTGATAGCATATGCTCCAATTCCAGGCCATAGATGCGAGATGCATCTGTTTTTTTAATATAGAAGTACAAAAAATTATCATTGAGTATATTCCTTACTTTGATACGAAATGGTTTGGAATTACCAAAAGTGCAATAATCTACGGCATCTATATTTAAATATTGAAATATTCTATCGCTGCCATCAGAATGCAAAATGGAGTATACCTGTTTGAGGCTTTGATCAATTTCTGATCGTTCGGAATCAGAATAATAAACCCTAACCCATAAAGTATCATTGCCTTCATCATCAAAAACTACAACTGAACCGGCAAACCGCAACAAGTCCTCGTAAAAGATTGGTATTTCAATTTTACGGTTATAACGGTCCAAATAGGCATCCAGCTTCGGACTTACAGGATAGGCAGGCTTCTTCTTCGACATTAATCGCTCTCCGGACATAAATAACTATTATTTTTTTACTTCTGTAACAAAATAACGATTTCTTCGTCAAGTATACTAGACACAACCTAAAAACTCCATCAAAATTGGAAACGATTCTTTCAGTTAACAATCTCACTAAGAAGTTCGGATACCTTACGGCAGTTCAGGATTTGTCCTTTTCCATTCAAAAAGGAAACGTATATGGAATACTGGGTCCGAACGGTAGTGGAAAATCTACGACCCTTGGAATTGTTTTGAATGTAGTAAATAGCACAAACGGCAGTTTTTCCTGGTTTGATGGAAATACCTCAACCCACGATGCCTTAAAAAAAGTCGGTGCAATAATAGAGCGGCCCAATTTCTACCCATATATGACCGCTCTTCAAAATTTAAAACTGGTCTGTAAAATCAAGGAAGTTCCGGAAGAAAATATAAAAGACAAATTGGAACTCGTGGGGTTATGGGAAAGGAAGGATAGCAAGTTCAGGACGTACTCACTTGGAATGAAGCAGCGTTTAGCCATTGCCTCAGCTTTATTAAATGATCCTGAAATACTCATATTAGATGAACCAACAAACGGATTGGATCCCCAGGGAATCCATCAAATTAGGCAAATCATAAAAAAAATTGCTGCACAGGGTACGACAATTCTTTTAGCCTCTCATTTACTGGACGAGGTTGAGAAAGTTTGTAGTCATGTGGTCATTCTAAGAAAAGGTAAAAAACTTTATTCCGGCAGGGTCGATGGTATGCTGGCGAGTTTTGGATTCTTTGAATTAAAAACAGAAAATAACGAGGCGCTGATAAATTTTTTAGAGCAACATCCAAATTTCGGTGAAATAAAAACTGAGAATGGAATTATTACTGCCTTCCTTAAAAATGAAATGAAATCAGACGAATTGAACGGTATCCTTTTTAAGAAAGGTATTGTACTTTCCCATTTGGTCAAAAGAAAGGAAAGTTTGGAAGAACAATTTCTGACACTTACTGAAAATCAATCAATTTAAAATTTCCAAACCAGATACTAATGAAAAGGTTATTGCAGATAGAATTCATAAAGCTTTGGAATAATAAAAGTAGTAGAGTCCTTATCCTGGCCTATTTTTTACTTCTTACTTCGATAGCCCTGGTGGCCGCCATTAAGTTTGATATAGGACCTGTGAAGTTTCATTTGGCGGAGCAAGGGATTTTTAATTTTCCTTATATCTGGCATTTCAACACCTTTATAACTGCTTTTTTCAAACTATTCCTGGCCATAGTCATTGTCTCAATGATGGCAAATGAATACAGTAATAAGACTATTAAGCAGAACTTAATAGATGGGCTATCCAAAAAGGAATTCATTCTGTCCAAATTCCTTACGGTTATTTCATTTGCATTAATTTCTACAATATTTGTATTCGTGGTATCCATGATTCTTGGCCTAGTTTATTCAGACTACAACGAGCTATCCATCATTTTTTCTGATATGGAATTCCTCCTGGCATTTTTTGTAAAGCTCGTCGGATTTTTCTCTTTCTGTCTTTTCCTCGGAATTCTTGTTAAACGCTCTGCCTTTGCCCTGGGTTTTCTATTTCTATGGCAGGTTTTCGAGGGGTTTGTAAGGGGTATGATAAGATGGAAATTATTTGATGGGGAAACCACCGATGCTGTTATGAGTATTTTTCCATTAAATGCAATGTTTAACCTTATTAAAGAGCCTTTTTCAAGATTGGGTGCGGTACAGACAGTAGCCGATCAGATTGGTGAAGAGCTCGCTCTTGACTACCATGTTCAATTTTATGAGATACTTATTGTTATTGGTTGGACTGCCATTTTTGTCTATTTGTCGTACACATTGCTAAAAATGAGGGATTTGTAGTATCTTGTGGTGTTTGGAGAAACACTATGAAAAAGATAGGGACATTATTGCTCTTTCTGATTCTTTGCCCCTATTCTACTGCAGCCCAGGGCGAAGCGTCCGGTTTACACTTTAAAAAAGCCATTGCCTTTCTTATATTCCTATGCTGTTCAATATATGGTTCAGCGCAGGACTGTAATTCTCCGGTATTGACATTTCCTGCCAACAATTCAGATAATGTGCCTGTCAATTCTACCATTACCTGGGATCCAATAATCGGTGTTCCCGGTTATATTATTTCTTTAGGAACAACTCCCGGCGGAGTGGATATTTTGGGTGAAACAAATGTTGGAAACGCAGATTCCTATACACCTCCCTTAGGTTTACCGGAGAACACTCAGATATATGTTACCTTAAGACTTTTCTTTTTTGACCCGGCGATCCCGGATTTGGTATGTCCAAGCTCAACTTTTACTACTGAAAACGTTATTACCCCTCCTGACTGTACAAGTATGGCAAACCCTATTGATGGGTCCATAAATGTGAACATTGCCACCAATATCTCATGGGATTATGCTCCTACAGCCACTGGCTATCGAATCTCCATTGGATCTGTTCCCGGAACGGGCGATATTGTAAATAATCAGAATGTTGGTAATGTCCTTAGCTATAATCCTATTTTGGACTTGCCGCCGAGTACAGAAATATTTGTTGAAATTACCCCCTACAATGAGAATGGTGATTTATCACCGTGTCCGGAGCAAAGTTTTACTACGGGGGTTGCAGCAACACTTCCCGGGTGTACAGCCCTTGTCAATCCATCGGATGGTGAAATAAATGTGCCACTTACACCTTTAATAGAATGGTCTGAAGTGGCAGGGGCTGATGGATACAAAGTCACAATTGGAAATTCTCCTTTTACGGCAGAAATACTGGACAATGTTGCTTTCTTTACAAATTCGACCTTTGTAATAGACTTTGAGCCCAATCGTACATTTTTCATTACAATTGTACCTTTTAATGCCGCAGGTGATGCTATAGGTTGCACCCAAGAATCATTCTCCACAATTGTAGGATGCGGACCATATTTTGATTCGGTTACGGGAGAACTTATCATCATAAATCCAGAAATTTCCTTTCCCGAAACTATTTCATTTTGTGAGGATGAACTTCCTTTTATAGTATCCTCAACAGACACAGCTGAAGGATTCAGGTGGTTTCAGATAGATCAATTTGGAAATGAATCTCTTATCTCTGAAACATCAGAAGCAACTCTGGAGGAGACGGGCGACTACCGCTATGAAGCCTATAATACTGTAGAACAGGCAAGCGGGTTTACCGAATGTCCCACATCCCAGCTTTTTAAGGTGGTGTCTTCGGAAATCGCAACCATTAATGCTGTAAATATTACCGAACAGGGCAACAACATAAGAATAACCGTAGATGTAAGTGGCATTGGGGACTACGAATATGCTTTGGGCAACATTAACGGACCTTATCAGGAAAGTAATGTTTTTGACAATGTTCCTGCCGGGTCATATAGTTTATATGTAAGGGATATAAACGGTTGTGGAATTGCAGAAGAACGGATTGAACAGGATTTAACACTTGAAGGTTTCCCTAAATTCTTTACACCAAACGGCGACGGCGTAAATGATTTCTGGCAGTATATTCCAACTGTATTGACAGATGAAATAAATATAAACATTATACATATTTTTGACAGATATGGAAGGCTTCTGGCTCAAATAGAACCTACTTCCAATGGTTGGGATGGAAATTTCAATGGTTTACCCCTTCCCTCAAATGATTATTGGTTCCGGGCAATATCCGACAGCAGTGGTCAAATTCAGGGACATTTTACCTTAAAAAGATAGATCATGGGCAAAATGTTCATATTGATTGTTTTTAACAAATGAAAAAGTTACTACTAAGTATTCTATTTATAGCACATGCGGCATTGGTCACAGGGCAGGCCTGTCCAAGATTATCCAGTCCTGCCAATGGCTCTATAGAGGTACCGGTAAATGCTACTATCTCCTGGCCACCCGTCCCCGGTATTGTTGGATATTTAGTATCACTTGGAACTACTTCGGGCAGCGGGGATATTCTGAACAGACGTTCAGCAGGTTTAACAAACAGTTATACTCCTGAAGTTGGGCTCCCGGAAAACACAACAATTTTTGTAACCATAGAATTGTTTTTATCTAACGGAGAACTTATTACATGTCTGAGTGAATCATTTACAACCGAAGAAGTTACCACTCCTCCAACCTGTACGACCCTTGTTGACCCATCTGATAACCAGGGCAATGTATCCGTTAAGACTGAAATCGCATGGGCCTACGCCCCGAGGGCGACCGGCTACAGGTTATCAATTGGCACCGCTGAAGGTGCATCGGATTTACTAGACAATTTTGATGTGGGTAATGTATTGACCTATAATCCCACGGGTGATTTTCCACAGGATAGTGACATATTTGTGACAATTACACCTTATAATGAAAATGGAGATGCCGGATCCTGCGCTGAAGAAAGTTTTACAACAGGGAATGCTGTTGTGGATTGTAATGCATATTTCGATCCGGTAATTGGTGAAATCGTCTCAAGAAAACCAGAATCGGATTTTCCGCCTCAGATTGGATTATGCAGGAATGAAATCCCTACGCGCATTGCTACTGAGGATTCAGCGGACGGTTTTAGATGGTATAAAATCAACGAAGACGGCTCAGAATCTTTGCTTTCATCCACTTCAGAAGTTTTATTGTCTGAAGTAGGTCCATACCGGTATGAGGCTTATAATTTTATTGATCAGGGAGGAGAAACATTTGAATGCGGCATATCCCAGGATTTTACTGTGGTATTATCTGAATTAGCACAGATTACATCAGTTAGCACCTCCCAGGAAGTGAGTGGCAGACAAATTAAGGTTGAAGTAAACGGACTTGGAAATTATGAATACGCATTGGACAATATAGATGGCCCCTACCAGAATAGCTCCATATTTACAGGGGTTTCCGAAGGTATCCATACTATTTATGTCAATGACAGAAATGGATGCGGAATTGCAGAGCGGATTATTGAAAGGGAGCTGAGCCCTGATGATTTTCCAAAATTTTTCACTCCCAACGGGGATGGTATAAACGATTTTTGGCAATACATTGCCCCCCGCGAACAAAATGAAATCCAACTAACTTTTATTCAGGTTTTTGATAGATATGGAGTGCTATTAGCACAGATTATGCCCACTTCCAGGGGATGGGATGGTACATTTAATGGCCAACCGTTACCAGCCTCGAGTTATTGGTTTAAGGCAAGGGATAACCTTAATAACGAAATCCAGGGATTCTTTGCCCTAAAAAGGTAAGTTTTTTTTACCTAAAATGATTTTAAGAATACTATTAGTCCTTTTGTAACTTTGCTAAATGAAATTTAAGGTAGTATCGGAATTTGATCCAACAGGGGACCAACCTGAAGCAATCAAGCAGCTTTCAGAAGGCATAGAAAGCGGTGAACGGTATCAGACGCTATTAGGTGTTACCGGATCTGGTAAAACCTTCACTGTCGCCAATGTAATTGAAACAGTCCAACGGCCAACTCTGGTTTTGGCTCACAATAAAACACTGGCGGCACAACTATATTCTGAATTCAAACAGTTTTTTCCCGAAAATGCCGTTGAATACTTTGTCTCTTACTACGATTATTATCAGCCTGAAGCTTATATCCCTACCTCCGGATTATATATTGAAAAAGATCTTTCGATTAATGAGGATATAGAAAAATTAAGGCTAAGTGCCACCTCATCCCTGCTGTCAGGCAGAAGAGACGTTATTGTAGTAGCATCCGTTTCTTGTTTATATGGTATCGGAAACCCCGTGGAATTTCAAAAAAATGTAATTTCCATTGAGAAAGATCAGGTTATTTCACGCACCAAATTCCTTCACCAACTTGTACAGAGTCTTTATTCAAGAACAACAGCCGACTTTCGAAATGGCAACTTCAGAGTAAAAGGAGATGTTGTAGATGTATTTCCAAGCTATGCTGATCATGCGTTCAGAATCCATTTCTTTGGGGATGAAATAGAAGAAATTGAAGCATTTGATCCTTATAAAAATAAGGCCCTGGAGCGCTATGAAAACCTAAATATATATCCTGCAAACATGTTTGTGACCTCACCGGATATTCTTCAGGGGGCAATACATCAGATACAGGCAGATCTTGTAAATCAGGTAGACTACTTTAAAAGTATTGCTAAACCTCTCGAAGCAAAACGTTTGGAAGAACGCACAAATTTTGATTTGGAGATGATCCGGGAATTGGGTTATTGCTCAGGTATTGAAAATTATTCGCGCTACCTGGATGGTCGTGAACCCGGGACAAGGCCATTCTGCCTGCTGGACTATTTCCCGGATGACTATTTAATGATTATCGATGAAAGTCATGTTACAATTCCTCAGGTTCATGCCATGTATGGAGGCGACAGGTCTCGTAAAGAAAATCTGGTAGAATATGGTTTTCGGTTACCTGCAGCTATGGATAACCGCCCATTAAAATTTGAAGAATTTGAGGCACTTCAAAACCAGGTAATCTATGTTAGTGCAACACCGGCAGATTATGAGCTTGAGAACAGCCAGGGGGTTTTTGTGGAACAGGTAATCCGTCCTACTGGGCTTTTAGATCCGGAAATAGATATCCGTCCAAGCCTAAATCAAATTGATGATTTGGTAGAGGAAATTCAAAAACGGGTAGAATTAGACGAGCGTACCCTGGTTACTACGCTTACAAAAAGAATGGCTGAGGAACTCGCGAAATATCTTGCTCGGATTAATGTACGATGCAGATACATACATAGTGATGTGGACACTTTGGAAAGAGTAGAAATAATGCAGGATCTAAGAAAAGGGATCTTTGATGTCCTTATTGGGGTTAATTTACTAAGAGAAGGGCTAGACCTGCCGGAAGTATCGCTTGTGGCTATATTGGACGCTGACAAAGAAGGGTTTTTGAGAAGTAACCGCTCATTAACGCAAACTGTGGGCAGAGCAGCCCGGCACTTGAATGGGAAGGCCATTATGTATGCAGACAAAATTACGGCAAGCATGCAAAAAACAATTGATGAGACGAATTACCGCAGGGATAAACAAACAGCGTATAATATTTCCAATAATATCATTCCCAGGGCGCTTAATAAAAATCTGGATAATGCCCTGGCCAAGAATTCTGTTTCTACATATCACTTCATAAAAGAAGAGATCAGAGCTGCCGAACCTGATTTGCAATATATTACCAGGGAGGAAAGGGAAAAGTTAATCCGTGAGAAAAGAAAGGCAATGGAAAAGGCTGCAAAAGAACTGGATTTCATGAATGCAGCAAAACTCAGAGATGAAATTAAAAAGCTGCAACACCAAAGTTAAAAAAAGAGCGCCCTGAATAATCAAGACGCTCTTCCCAACCAACTAAACAAACCAACTATTATGAAAACCCTAAAGAGGGCCTCTCATAGTATTTTTTTTATACCTATTTCCCAATCTCAATAAATCTTTTGGGTTTAGGCAGTGCTTCTTCTTTCTTAGGAATCGCGAAGCTTAATATACCATTTTCGTAAGAAGCCTTTATACCCTCTTCATTAACTGTTTCAGGCAAAGTAAATGCCCTTTTAAATGACGAATAAGAAAATTCCTTACGAGTGTAATTTTCTTCTTTAACTTCTTCCGCTTTTTTGGTTTCGCTTGTAATTGTCAAAATATGTTCATCAATTTCAACATTGAAGTCTTCCTTTTTTCTTCCCGGAACCGATAATTCGAGTTCAAAACCGGTTTCAGTCTCCTGAATGTTTACAGGAGGCAAAGTGCCTTTGTAATTTTCCAATCCCCCAAACCAATCAGGTTTAAGAATCTCGTCCATTAAAGAAGGAAAAACCAAATTATTTCTTTTAACTATACTCATGGTGATGTCTTTTAAATTATTCTTAGTTAACTGCATATACTAAGTCAAATCATATACCAAGCTTAATTAACTGCCGTTTTGACTCATTAACAGGTTCTTTTAGTGCCATTATGGCGCATATATTCTAATATAGAATGCCTGATTAAAGCTTAAAGTTTAATAGAAAAGCTGGTATAAATGAACTTAAAGGAATAGTAATGCCTAAATTTAATTGTAATGGGCTTTAAAAATATTGATAAGCACTTCCGGCGGAATTATTTTATCTGGATAATCGTGCATGACCATAAGAACCTGTTCTATGGCAGAGGGTGGTAAACCCATGCCTAATCCAATATTGTGTAGTTTACTAATTTCTATTTGATTTTGTTCCTGATCAACATTCATAAGGAGCACCAGCCTATGAAATTGCAGAATACGATCGGCCTGCGTTTTGGGGATAACTACTTTTATCTGCTTCTTAAGGAGAGAATCAAATATTTCCTTTTCAATACCCAAACTGACAGCAACACCAAAAAGAAAATTATATTCAGTATCTTTTAAATCCTGATCGGCCTTAGCGAAAGCAATCATTTCGGATAGTATGCTCAGTTTTTCTTTATAGGTGCTCATTTCCTTATTTGTTGTCTCTGCATTAATTTAGTCATATATATAACAGCAAAAAGGGGGAAATCGTATAAAAAAACTCCCGGACAGACCTAAAATGGGCTATTGCTTGTTTATTTGTAATACCTTGCACAAAATATCAGATATGACCAATAATGATATATTAAAAAAACTACGGGTTGCATTAATGCTTCGGGATGATGAAATAGTAAAAATTCTTGAATTAGTAGATTTCAGAATTTCCAAGAGCGAAATTGGCGCCTTTTGCAGAAAAGAGGGGCATCCTAAATACAGAGAATGTGGAGATCAGGTATTGCGCAATTTCCTTAATGGCCTTGTGATTCATTTAAGGGGCACAAAAGAAAATCCAAAAATCCCAAAAGAAGTATTGAAGCAAACCAAAATAGTGGATAGCCCTCCTGCAAAGAAGTATGAGAAGCCAAAAAAAAAGCCTGACCTTAGTTATGTCAAATACAAAAACAAAAAAAAGTCCTGAATCTCTTCAGGACTTTTATATTTTGTAACACGCTGTTAGGCTTTAACGCGTATAGGCATCCTATACATTCTTCCTTCCACGAATTCATTTAATTCAACTTTTTTGTAGTTGAGTTTCCCCTTTACAAATGACTCCAAATACGAATCATCCGTTTCTACAGAAATAACCACTATTTCATCTTCACTGTTAATGGTAAACAGGACTTTAGCTGTTAATTCCTCAGAATCTTCAACAACTAATTTGTTTACTTTTAATAGTTCTTGAATTTGTGTTTTCAGACTTTTTTGTGGATCAGTGTTGTCCAAATCATTGGCAAACGAATTTCCTGAAATAAATAGTGCCGCAGCAACTAAAACTAAACTGAATTTTCTCATGATTGTTTGTTTTATGATTAATGAATATGTACTAATAGACACACTAAGTTTGGAGATGTTACAAAAAATAACTCTTTTTAACAATATTTTAATAGAGTAAATATTCCAGTAAAGGCAGTTTTGCCAATAAAAAAAGGGTAATGTCTGAAACAATACCCTCTACTAATATTATCTAATGAAGATTATGTTTAAGCCAAAACTTCTTTGACTTTATCTGCAGCTTCCTGAAATTGAACAGCCGAATGTACCGCCAGCCCGGAATTATCAATGATCTCCTTTGCCAATTCGGCATTTGTACCCTGTAATCGAACAATAATAGGGACTTTTATAGCAT
>Ga0209536_100007822_pt1 | contig 16163 bp, 11 predicted proteins | sample DeeMarSeWOR28_12_FD_187461 | JGI IMG/M metagenome (GOLD analysis project Ga0209536, IMG submission 187461) | Marine sediment microbial communities from White Oak River estuary, North Carolina - WOR-2-8_12 (SPAdes) (version 2) | ecosystem: Environmental > Aquatic > Marine > Intertidal zone >...
ACGAGGAGCTTCGCCCCCTCGGAGGCTGGCAGACGCTTGCAGCCCGGTGGAAGAATGCTGGAGACGCGGACGAGATTGCATCGCTCCACCCCGGCATTGCGGAGTGCCAGCTCGAAGGAATGTAGATACTCCCGGTGCCGGCCAACTCCTTTCGTGTAGAAGATCCTTCCAGGAATGACCACGGTTCTGCCCGTCACTTCCGTCTTCCGGCGCGGGAAGTTCTTGAGGATCCAGAGCCTTCGGCGTGGCCGGAGCGCTGTCGACGGCGCCGGCAGCCCGGCATCGAGTACTCTTCTCGCCGTATCGTCCCGGCCAGCTGTGCCTGGATCACCTCTTGCAGATCACCCGCAATGAAGGGGATCACGCAGATCCCGTAGGCGGAGATGGCCCGGAGGAGCTGGCGCGAGATTCCCCCGCAGATCAGCGTGCTCACGCCCAGCTCCACCAACTGAAGCGCTCTCTGGGTCGGCCCGTCGTTTACCATCGTCTCATCGCTCTCGCCGACAATCCGACCAGCCTCGCTGTGCACGATGTGGAGCAACCGGGCAACATCGAAGACCGGTGCAATTCGATTCTCCCAGACGGAAAATGCGACCTTCATACGACGGAGTTCTGGTTGTGCCTCTCGACCCGCTATGGCATGCAGCGTGCCAGCGTGGAGGGCCTCAGGGAAGGTGCCGTAACCTCATGTGGTGAAACGGAGTACAGCGCTCAGGCGAGAGCTTCGGGGGGAGAGGCAGTAGCAGGATTGCTACTCTTGGAGACGGCAAGTGTTGCGGGGACGCTACCCTCTGCGCTTTGTGCGGGAGCGTCCGTCGTGGGGGGGAAGGGTGATGCCGAGTCGCTTGATTCTGCGGTAGAGCGTTGTCTTGTGGATTCCGAGCTCCTGTGCCGCAGCCCGGCGGTTGAAGTTGTGCTGTTCTAGCGAGTTGCGAATAGATTGAGCCTCCAGCAGATCATGCGCGCCCTTCATGCCGGGGGCGGCGCCTGCAGAGGTTCCTTTCGCCCTCAGCTCCTCCGGCAAGTGGGGGATATCGATGAAGCCTTCCCTGCAGAGGATAAACGATCGCTCGATGACGTTTTCGAGCTCACGGACATTGCCCGGCCAGTCGTGAGCCATGAGCAGGGAAAGCGCCTCTGCGGTCATCCCCCGGACAGAACGGCGCTGGAGACGGTTGAAGCGGTCAACGGAGCGCTCCACCAGAAGCGGGATGTCTTCCTTGCGCTTGCGCAGCGGGGGCAATTCCACGCGGACCACGTTGACTCGGTAGTAGAGGTCTTCGCGAAACCCACCCTGGCGGGTCAGGAGTGCGAGGTCCGAGTTGGTGGCGACGATGACCCGTACGTCGGCGATCTCCGAGCGGGTTGCGCCCAGGGGCTCGTAGGTTCGATCCTGCAGCACGCGAAGCAGCCGCACCTGCAAGGCCGGGCTGACCTCGCCGATTTCGTCGAGGAAAAGTGTTCCCCCTCTGGCAAGAGCGAAGCGGCCGGGTTTGTCCCGCGTGGCACCGGTGAAGGCTCCGGTCCGGTAGCCGAAGAGCTCAGACTCCAGAAGCGTATCCGGAAGCGCACCACAGTTTACCGCGATGAACGGTCCGCTCTTCCGCGGGCTCAGCGAGTGGATGGTCCGCGCAATTAGCTCCTTGCCCGTGCCGGTCTCCCCCAGGATCAGGACGGTGCTCGGGCTGGCGGCGATGGCGGGCAACACGTCGAACAGTCGTTGCATGAGCGGGCTTCGGCTCACCAGATCTCCCACGCGGAACTTTCCTTGGAGCTCCGCCCGGAGGGCTTCCAGTTCGCTCAGATCCCGGAAGGTCTCCGCTCCGCCGATTACTCTGCCGAGCTGGTCCCGTAGGACGGCCGTGGAAAGGCTGATGGGGATGCGCTCGCCTTCTGCATTGATGACGTATCCAGACTTCCCGATGATCGGTCGTCCGGTCTCCAGTGTCTTTCTGAGGGCGCAATCAGTCTCGCACATGCTGGAGCGAAACACCTCGGAGCAGCGCTGGCCGATCGCCTCTTCTCGGGGGATTCCGGTAATCTGTTCGGCAGCCCGGTTGAATGAAGTAATGCGCCACTCAAGGTCGACGGCAAAAACGCCGTCGGAAATGCTCTCGAGGATGATCTCGGTGGGGGTTACCGGGGTAGCTTTCGCTGCAGCTGTTCGCTTCGATTGCATCTCAAATGCAATATAGTATCCGTGGCCTTTGTCCACAAGGCAGACCGCAGAGGAGCGTACGCTCAAGGATTGCCGACTGTGGGCCATTTGGCGCACCCGGTCGTTCAGGCCGAAGACACCCACGCCCTCAGACGGCATGGTTACCCGGATCAGGATGTGTATTGTGGCGGGGAATGCAGCATTCTGCAGGGGTGAGCCGAGCTGCACACCGGGCGACTTGACAACGGGCGGCGGGAGTTCTATCGTGTCCTGTACGGCGCTCGTACGCCGGCCCGCCCCGAGTTCAGTGCCGATCCCTGTGAGATGAGAGCCCCGGGGCACTCGCGCTCGCGAATCAACCCACGATGGAACCACCCCGATGAGACTTACACTTGGTATTGCTGCCACGGTTGCCCTGCTTCAGACCTGCGCCGCTGGCGAGATCACGGTGCTCTCTCCGGACAGCCGGCTCCGTGCAACGGTCGATGTGACCGACCAAATCACAGTGAGGGTCTTCGACGGGTCGACATCGCTTTTCACGCTCGATTCCCTCTCCTTAAGCCTCCGGGGCAAACAGACATTGGGGCAATCGCCGAGGGTGGTTCGCACCGAGCGCAGCAGGCAGGATACGGTGATTCAGCCGCCCGTGCGAGAGAAGTATGCCACGCTGCGTGAGCAGTACAACGAAGCTACGGTGACGTTCTCAGGTGGGTTTGGGCTCGTGGTGAGGGTCTTTGAAAGCGGCGTCGCCTATCGGTTCCTCACAACGATCGCCGGTGATGTTGTCGTCGAGGGTGAATCCTTCTGCCTGGCCTTACCAGAGACGACCCGGGTGGCGTATCAGTTTCAGGAAGATTTCTGGGGGCCCTGCGAAGAACCCTACCGGGTGACAGCGGTCGAAGAGATCCCCCTGAGTGGATTCTCCAATCTCCCGATTCTCCTCAGTCTCCCCGCCGGCCAGAAGCTCTTGGTCACAGAAGCCCACATTCAGGACTATCCCGGACTCTGGATCAGGCACGCGGGGGGTGGCCGGCTGCGCCCCGTATTTCCCGGTTATCCGCTTGAGTTCTTGGAGGAGGGGAAGGCCTACACACGGGGGAAGGTCACAAAGCATGCTCCCGAGATTGCCCGCACCGTGGGGACAAGGGCATTCCCCTGGCGCGTCTTTGCCATTGCGCGGCAGGTCGCTGAGCTTCTCACAAACCCCATAGTCTACCTCCTCGGCGCGCCGTCCCGATTGAATGACGTCTCTTGGATCAAGCCCGGGACCGTGACGCTCGATTGGTGGGCCCGGCGCAACCTCTACGGAGTGGACTTTGTGGGAGGCGTCAATACCGCCACGGCCTGTCATCTCGTTGATTTCGCGGCAGACTACGGGCTGCAGTATCTCCTGCTCGATGAAGGGTGGACAAAGTCCGATGACCTGCTTGCAATTCATCCGGACCTGGATCTCGACAGCGTTCTTTCATACGCCAGATCCAAGGGAGTGCGCATGCTTCTCTGGGCGGTCTGGTCAACGCTCGAGAGGCAATGGGAGGCCGCTTTCGAAAACTTCTCGCGCTGGCAAATCAGCGGCATCAAAGTCGACTTCATGAACCGGGACGACCAGCAGATGGTCGATTTCTACTACCGGGTGGCGGAAGAGACTGCCAGACGGAATATGCTCGTGATCTTCCACGGGGCTTATAAACCGGATGGCATGAGAAGGACCTATCCCAATGTCATCACACGTGAAGGGCTGATCGAGATAGAACAGAACCAGGTCAACGGCAACGACACACCGGAGCACCATGTGCTTTTCCCCTTCATCCGGATGTTTGCCGGTCCGGCAGACTACCTCCCGGGCACCGTCAACAACGCCCAGAAACATGAATTCCGAATGACCGTCCCTCCTATGGGTCAGGGGACGAGGGCACATTCCATGGCGCAGTGTGTCGTGGTCGAGAGCCCGATCCGGATGTTCCCTGACGGGCCGGCCGATTATGGCCGCGACGATGAATGTACCAGGTTCATGGCGGAAATTCCGGTGGAGTGGGACGACCTGCGTGTGCTGGAGGCCGCCGTGGGCGATTCTCTGCTCCTGGCCAGGCGGTGCGGCGAGGAGTGGTTTGCGGCGGCGATAACGGACTGGGAGCCGCGTAGGATGGAGCTCGACTGCTCGTTTCTCGATCCGGGAAAGACCTATTCCCTTACGGCATTTTGGGACGGCGTCAACGCCGATCGCCGGGCGATCGACTACGTGAGCTCAGCATCAGTCGTCCGAAAGGGCGAGAAGATCCGGATTCATCTGGCCCCGGGAGGGGGGTGGGTCGGGAGATTCCGTCCTCAGGAGTAAGCGCCGGTTTCGTTTGCAGCGTGGCGCCTATGAGGCATTGGGCTGCCGGGTGGGTAGGTCCTGCCTACTCGAGCAACTCAGTGTTCACCATATCCACGACGAGGACGAATTCCTGTTCTCCCAGGGCTCGATGAAGTGTGGATGACCGCAAATCATCTTCCAGTCTTCTTGCCTTCTCCCTCTGATTGTTGAACACCAACAGCGACCATTGGGCAGCGCTGTTCTCGGGCTCGCGCTTGAGCCATGCCTGCAGTAGGGCCTCTCCCTGATCCCTCTTTCCGAGCTCCCGAAGCGCAATCGCACCGAGCAGGTCGTTCGGACTGCTCCGCTTTCGTTCGCTTCGGGTATACTCTGCCACACTCGAGAGCAGACTGTCTGCGATCGCAGTATCTCCCATCCGTCTTCTGGCGGTTGCCTCCAGGTAATCCTCCATTCGTGTGTCGGGATCATACGGTCTGCCACTTCCCAGGTGTTCCGGCCAGAGCCGGGCGCGGTTGAGCAGGGAGATAGCACGGGCGTTGCTCCCCTGGCGGATTTCGTCCAGTGCCAAGAGTACACACGCCTGGTGGTAAATCTCTCTCCCGTCCCGCGCTCCCTCTGCGGGAAGGATTGTGATCGCATCCAGAATCTGCAGGGTTCGATGGTAGTCCCTTTTGAGGAGCAATGTGCGTGCGTGCAGGAACTGTATTCCCGTATGATCGGGGAAGCACCGGGCGGCTTCCGTACTGATGGCGAGCGATTCAGAGAATCGGCCTTGAGCGTTGAGGAAGACCGTTAGGGCATGGTAGGGGCGCCATGTGGTGGGGGCCACCTGAATTGCCCGATCATAATCAGTTCGAGCGCGCTCGGGGTCGTCCTTTCTGAGCGATGTGCGTGCAAGATAGAAGGGTGCAAAATCCGGGAGTTCACCGGATTGCTCAAACAGATCCGCTGCCTCTTCAGTGCGACCCAGGTGCCAGAGGAGCAATGCCAGGTAGTAGTCCGTCTTCCAGCCGGGAGACCGCCTCCCGGCCCACCGGAGGATGTCGACGGATTCCCTCCGGTGAGGGAACACCAGCGTAGGGTCAGAGCCGAGCGCACGTTCCAGGAGCTTCGTACTTTCTTCGCCGCGTTCGAGCTTCTCTGCAAGATAGGCTCTCCAGAGATTTACCACTGGCTGATCGGGGGCGAGTGAAAGCAGGAGTGCTGCCTCGCCGAGAAGGTCGAGCCGCAGGTAGAATGAGGCAATTTCGATGTAGGTTTCGTGGGGGAGCTCGTTGCGGATTAGTCCCGTAAATGCCTCGAGACTTGCGGTCGACCCGTCAAGAAGATACCGCTCGAACCGGGCTAGATGGCTCAAGGGGTCGATTTCCATCAAAGCGTTCAGTCGAGTGTGTGCCAGCACGGTATCCCCGCCACAGCGCGCGAGGACGGCGAGGAGCTGGCGGGCTGAGATAGTGCGGCTGCCCTCCTGCAGTGCCCGCTCTGCAAGCTGAGCAGATTCCCTCGTTGAGCCGTTGAGGAATTCCAGTTCTGCCAGTTGCACATACGCTGCTGGCCGGTAGGCAGGAGATCGTGCGGCGAAACCGAATCCATCTCGGGCATCATAGGGCCTGTTCAGCTGCCTCTGCACAAGGGCGTATAGAAAATTGGCCTGTGGGTCGTACGCGTCTACGGCGAGCGCCCTGCGTGCATAGTCCCGGGCTTCTTCATACTGCATCTGGCGATACAGCAGTTCAGCCATGCCACACAGGCTCGGGACAAACTTGGAGTCTTTTTGAAGCGAAACCTTATATGCCCTGAGTGATTCCCGGTAGTCCCGCTGCCGTTTCAGCTCGCGGGCTTCGACCGAGCGGCCGTATGCAGATTCCCAGTCGAATGCAGCAGGAGGTTCAGTGGGCCGCTCCAGTTCGCGCATTCTCTCCTCTGCACTCCTATAGTGCAGGAGGGTCCCGATCCGGATTTCGTAGTCGCTCGTTGCCGTCTTAAGCGGAATGGAATCCTCGAACGTCTGCAGCGGGGCTAGCAAAAGCTGGCGGGAGTAGATGGGCCTTCCCTGAACGATAACCTCCACACTCTCCTTAAGATTCCCTGTCGGGCATAATCCGAAGTGTAGTCGGCCAGCGGAGACGCGAGCATCCAGCGTGAGCTCGGGCGTCGCGCGGGTGACCGATTTGAGTCCCAGGAAGGGGAACCAGGCCTCCGTGAACGCTTCAGAAGAGTAAGGAAGAAACTGCATATGCTTGAAGGGGGTCGTGCTGCTCTGCGCTACGGCCTGGTTGAAATGGATCCCCGATTGAAGCTCGACATACTGTGTGTTTCCCAGATCGGGATCCGTCAGCAGGTCCACCCAGATCTCCCCTTCACGGGAGAGCCCCCAGATCCAGAGCTTCTTGCCGGGCTTGTCGGCATAGGGGGACCAGTGGATCACTCCGAAATCTCCCCAGCGGGCTCCGAAGAAATCCGTGAACGTCCCCAGGACGTGATACGACTTGTAGGATCCAAATGCATTGTTCCGGTAGTAGGTGAGATCCCGTCCTTCACGGTCCACAGGCCACTCGGAGCGCTCCCCTGCATGTCCGATGTAGGCCGTTCCAGGATAGATGACCTGCAGCGTTGAATCGGCCGCAGCGGCCGCGTTCATCCAGTGGTAGAGGGAACTGCTCTGGTCGGTCGGATTGAACCAGAAGGATCGGGTTTCAAACAGTGCCCGGTCGGAGGGAAGCCTGATTTCCACCCTCCACTCTGTTCGTGAAGGGAGGTCAAGCGCGCCCACGATACAGCTCACGCTTCCGTCCGGATTGGTTCGGGTCAGGTAATCCACCGGGGTTGCCGTCGTCGGAGTGTGACCGAGAACCCCGAAGTTGAATTCGATCCCTCCCGATGTCCACGGGCCTCGGAGCGCCACGTCCCGGAACTTCATCACACGGTTGAAGTAGAGAAATTCTCGTCCCGTGGACTTCTCGATCGCGCCCAGAACCTTCCCGCCCACCTCGGGTGCTATCAGGACGCGGATGTAGGGGTTCTCCAGTGTGACTACCTTCCACGAGCGCTCCTCCGGAACATTCGTATATCCCTGGAAGCGGAAGTATGGGTAGATATTCCCCATCCTTGCAACGGGGTCAGGGTCCGAGAAGGGGTAGGTTCGGAACTTCTGGGTCGTTTCGCTGACCGTGGCTTCCTGCGCCTCTGTGGGCACTATCAGGAAGAAGGGAAGGAGCACCAGGGGGAACAGACCCAGGATGCGATGATGGAGCACGGAGCACCTGTTCATTGCGGCCCTCTGATGTGGGGTGGACCACGTAAAGATATTGCGCCTTTAGGACAACCTCAACGAAGAGCTCTCCTGACGGATTCATCGCTAGCAGCTCGAAGTACGAAGCCCCAAGGGCAGTCCGTATTGACAATAGTGGGCATTTGCCTTACTCTTTTGCCGGGTCAGCCGCTCACTCTCCTTCTTGCTGAAAATATCACCCATGCCGGAGGCTTCTATTGATGTCGCATTATGTAGGAGGGCCGGTCAATGAGACGTTATGGTGCGGGCGCCGTCTTCTTTTTGCTTCTCTCTGTGGGAATGAGCCGAGCTGCAGGACAGGAGAGCAGCCCGATGTCCATTCCGGCCTCCAAGGATGCCCTGCAAGAATTCCTGAAGCCGTATGCGGGGAGGGATTTTCTCACCTTCCCGGAGACACGCGAGCGTCCCATCCGTCTCTTCGACGGCATCCCCCAGAGCTGGGCCACCAGAGCCCCCCAGGATCTCATGCAGCTGGAAGTGAGTGCGCAGCCTGGTGAGTATTTTGTCTTCCAGATCGGGGTCTTTGCCCATCGAACGGCCCTGCGCGACCTTCGTGCCCGGTGGACGGCTCTGAGTGGGCCCTCGACCGTTGCGGAGGCGAACATCACATGCTTCAATCTGGGCGGCATCGACTACCTCGGCCGTCCGTTCCGGAAACGTGTGGACGTCGTGCGCGGCCGCGTGCAACCGCTCTGGTTTGGTGTTGCCATACCGATTGATGCACAGGGGTCGTATCGCACCAGAATCACGATCGAGGCCGAGGCTGTAGAGGCAACCACGGTGGAGGTGCTGCTGAATGTCACGGGAGAGACGATCACCAACAGCGGCTTTGACAGAGGGAAAAGCCTCTCACGTCTGGCCTGGCTGAACAGCAGCCTGGGTGTGGATGCGGGGCCGACGAAGGGATATCCGGCTCCGCGGCGCAGCGGCAGAAGATTCGAGATCCTCGGCCGCACGATTGAAATCGGGGACGATGGGCTGCCCTCCAGTATCAGCACCTCGTTTGAGCCCTCAAACCAGTTTCTGCTCGATACAGCTCGAGCGCTCTTGAGCGGCCCTTTCCGCTTCGTCATTGAGAAGGAGGATGGTTCCCGCCTGATTCTGCATCCCGGTGCGCTTGAGTTCACTTCGGAGTCTTCGATCGGCACAGAGTGGACGGTGAGGGGCGGTTCACCTGAGGTCAGCGTCTCCTGTTCCGCTCGTCTGGAGTTCGATGGGTTCATGGACTACTGCTTGGGCGTGAGCGCCGGAGCGGCCCTGAGCATTAAGGACATTCGGCTTGAGGTGCCGCTGCGCAGAGAGATGGCTGAGTACATGATGGGTCTGAATTATGAGGGGGGCTTGAGACCTCGCCAGTGGAACTGGCACTGGGATACCACCAGGAACCAGGATATGCTCTGGATTGGTGCGGTACACGGAGGTCTCCGCTTCAAGTGGAAAGCTGAAAACTACGTCCGACCTCTCATAAATATCTACTATGCCTATGGACCGCTCCACCTGCCTCCTTCCTGGGGAAACGGCGGCCGCGGTGGCGTGAGCGTTACGGAATCCGGCGACACCGTTTTGGTCAGCGCATTCTCCGGGCCCAGGGAACTGAAACGAGGGGACACGCTGCACTATGATCTTGAGTTGCTCGTGACCCCGCTCAAAGTGATCGATACAGGTGTGCGATGGGAAGACCGCTATTTTCACGGGGGCGGCACTTCCGCCCGACAAAAGATCGCTATGGCGGACAGCGTCGGATCGAACATCATCAACATCCACCATGCCGAGGATATCTACCCCTTCATCAACTACCCGTATCTTGACGAGAACGTCTCGGCCCTGCGGGATCTGGTTGAAGACGCACATGCACACGACAAACGTCTCAAACTCTACTATACGACGCGGGAGCTCACCAAAAACCTCCCGGAGTTCTGGGCGCTCTTCAGCCTGGATGGCGAAGCTATCTACCCCGGGCCGGGTGAGACATGCACCACCATCATCAATCCACGAGGTCCTGACCCTTGGCTGAAGATGAACCTGAAGGAACGCTACATCCCGGCCTGGTTGAATCGTATCGTCGGAGGACCGTTTTCCGGTGAGCTGGACCTGGCCGTCCTCACGACGCCCGACAGCCGGCTCAACAATTTCTATATCGGGGGCTTGGACTGGATGCTCGGGCACCTCGGAATCGATGGCGTGTATGTTGACGACTCGGCCCTTGACCGGGTCACGATGCGCAGAGCGAGAACGCTGATCGACTCCTACCGTGCGAGGGGGAGGATTGATTTTCACAGCTGGAACCATTTCAACAATCTCGCTGGGTACGCAAACTGTCTTAACCTGTACATGGATCTCTTGCCCTATATCGATCTGGTGTGGATCGGGGAACAGCGGGACTATGACCGGATGCCGGATCACTGGCTGATTGAAATCTCAGGCATCCCGTACGGGGCAAGTGGGCAGATGCTTCATGGCGGAGGGAACCCCTGGCGGGGAATGGTCTACGGCATCACAAACAGGCCTGGCTGGGCAGGGAACCCGGCGGAGATCTGGAGGGTCTGGGACTCCGTTGACATCTCCTCGACACGCATGATTGGCTACTGGGACGCACAGTCCCCGGTCAGGAGCGACAACGAGCTTGTCAAAGCCACGCTCTATGCCGGAGCTGAGAGGAGTATTCTTGCCGTTGCGGGGTGGGGGGAGACCGACCAGACATGTACGCTGAGTGTTGACTGGCGAGGGCTCGGCTACGACGTCTCGACCTGTAGCCTGAGCATCCCTCCCATACGAGACTATCAGGAAGCCGCCTCGCTTGCCTCACTGGACCGGCTTACCGTTCCCGCCGGGAAAGGCTATCTGATTGTCATCGAACGCACGAGGTGATAGGAGGGAGCGCGGCAGCGGGGTGCGCCGGCGGGGGTTCGGGTGCCATTGACATTGCGTAGATTTATTTCTACTGTTATCGAAATAATTCTACGGAGACTAAATGCCCATCGACACGCAGCTTCCTGGCCTTGTTCAGTTCTTCAAGGTTCTTGGGGAGCCCAATCGCCTCAAAATCGTGGGTTTGCTTGCGAAGCAGCCTTCGACCGTTGAGCAGCTCGCCGGGCACCTCCGGCTGAGCGCCTCCACGACCTCGCACCACCTCTCGCGCCTTGCCGATGCAGGTCTGGTTCAGGCGCGGGCAGAAAGCTACTACAGTATCTACTCACTGAAGACAGACGTTCTGAGGACAATGGCAAAGACTCTGCTTCAGGAAGCCGAGGGGAGCTCGGTGCCCGATACCGAAGATCTGGATGCATTCGACCGGAAAGTCCTAGCGACGTTTCTCACCTCTGACGGCCGCATCAAGGCATTCCCCGTCCAAGAGAAGAAATTCCTTGTTCTGTTGCGTCACGTGCTGAAGGCGTTCGAGCCCGGAGTCCGTTACCCGGAGAAGCGTGTGAACCAGATGTTGTCAAACTTCAATGAGGATACGGCCCGACTCCGGCGCTCGCTTGTCGAGTACCACTTCATGGCCCGCGAAGGCGGCGGTGGAAAGTATTGGCGGATCGACTCTTAATCCTCTAGAGTGCGCCCAAAGGTCCTAGCGCGCGCCAGTATCGTCTCCGGGCACCCAGTCCCGGTTCACAACAGGAGGACAGGCGATGGCTTCCCATGGAGAAGGGTTTCGGAAGAATGCCTGGCACCTGCACCCGAGGCTCGAGGTGCCGGATCTCTTCCCGCCAGCTGTGCTCTTCAGCCTCTTTGATTTCGATCCCCGGCCGAAGTTCAGGGAATCTCTGAAGAGAGTATCGGGGATAGACCGTGAGTCGACGGCCGATGGTTCTGCACCACTGGACCCTGCGCTCACCAGGCAGTTGCGGGTCACGGCGGCCTGGGACCGTGTATTCCGCGAGGTCACGGGGGACAGAGTGGCCATGGTTAGTCGCGACCCTCAGGCGAACGAGCCCGGGGATCTCAAAGGCAAACTGAGGAACGAGGTGATCCCGGCCTACGCGGTCCTGATCGGGTCGACGGAGCCGGCTGGCACAAAATGGCTTGCGAGCAGGGCAACCCGGTACCATGAGCATGTCGTTGCCTGGTGTCTCCCCATTAATGTCGCAGCAGGCAAGGTGACCGAGATTGCGTTGACCCCCGAGAACATGATCGCCCTTGATGAGGAGCACGGTACGGGCTGAACCGAGAGAAGACGACCGGGGTAGGGGAGGTGTGGTGAGTCTGAAGGACGGTCGGTCTTCAGGAAGATCAACTGATATCACCCGGCAGATTGGTCCGAGAAAACGATGAGTGCGGAAATCCTAAACGTTGATGCCATCACAAAGGTGTTCGAAAGCGTAAGGGCTGTTGACGGGCTCTCGTTCACCGTCCGGAAAGGAGAGATCTTTGGTCTCCTTGGACCCAACGGTGCGGGCAAGACCACCGCGGCTCGCATGCTGCTCGGCATCGTTCGTCCGGATTCGGGATTCATCCGCTACTTCATTGATGGACAGCGGGGGGAGATGCCCCTTTCCTATGAGCTTGGCTATCTGCCGGAGGACCGGGGGCTTTACAAGGACATCGCCGTTCAGAAGACGCTCGTCTATATGGGAATCCTTCGCGGCATGCACCGGGAAGACGCCGCACAGGCTGCGGCCTCCTGGCTGGAGAAGGTCGGCTTGACCGACCGCGCGAAGGACAAGCTCGATACACTTTCCAAGGGAAATCAGCAAAAAGTGCAGTTCATCTCTGCTGTCCTCCACAAGCCGGCCTTTGCCATTCTCGATGAGCCCTTCTCGGGGCTCGACCCGATCAATCAGGAGGTGTTTGTTGATATCATTCGCTCGCTTCGTGATGGCGGAACCACGGTGCTTCTGAGTGCCCACCAGATGAATCTCGTTGAACGCCTGGCTGATCGAGTTTTGTTGATGAATCAGGGTAGGGAGGTGCTCCAGGGGACGATTCCGCATCTCAAAGAACAGGCAGGCTCAGGCCAGAAGGTGATACTCAGCGTGGAGGGAGGTGCCGAGGCGAGTCTTTTTGGGGATCTGCCGGCTGTCGTAGAGGCGGAGCAGATGGGGCAGGGGCGGATTGCATTTCACCTGCGCAGGGGTGAAAGCATCAACGAATTTCTCGTGGCGGTTTCATCGAGGGTGAAGATCACCGCTGTTCATTCAGAGGAAGTCAGCCTTCATGAGGCGTTTGTCCAGTTTGTGAGACTCGGGGCCACGCAGCACGGGGCGGAGGAGCGGCCATGAGGCGATATCGCATTGTGTATGAAATCTCGAAATGGGAGTTCTTCCGCTGGTTCAAGCTGAAGGATCAGATCCTCACGCTTGTGATCTCATGCGGGATTGGTTTTCTCATCTGGGGAGGGATCGCGCTTCTGGGGCAGGCTGATCGGGATCCCGTGACGCTCTTTGTCGTCAACGATCAGATGCTCCCGCTTACCATTCCTGAAACCAGCCGACTGACCCTCCAGCGGGCAAGTGCCGACAGCCAGCACGTGTTGCGTGAAGCGGTCGCTCGACGCGAGATCGAAGGTCTCCTGATCATCAAAAGCGAGGACGCGGCTGATCTGGTGGTTCACAGGCGCCCCGAGTGGCAGGACGAGCTGGCTGAATACCTTACGCAGGCCCGCACGCAGTCAAAGATCCAGCTCCTGGAGATTTCCCGGGAAGAACTTGCCGAGGCAATTCGGCCGTTTTCCGTCGATGTCGTCGTTGAGTCGATGGCCGGGAAGCAGGCGGGCACGGCTGAGAAGATCGCCGCAGGCGTCGTGATCGCCCTGATGCTCCTGGGAGTGTTTGTGAGCTTCGCCTATCAGTTTGTAACTATCACGGGGGAAAAACAGCTTCGGGTGACCGAACAGATCATCTCTGCAGTCTCACCCCAACAGTGGATCGACGGGAAGATTCTTGGTCTTTCAGCGTTTGCCTTTGCATCGACGATCACCTATGTGCTGTCCATCCTGGTCTTTATCGGCATCTCAGGTTTCTTTGGCGAGCTCATGGAGATCCCGGGTGAGGTGACAAGCCTGCCGATCGTTGTAGCTCTGGCGTTTCTCGGCTTGACGGGATATCTCTTCTGGAACACATTCTTTGCGACGCTTGCTGCAACGATAAACGACCCCAATACCTCCGCACGAGGTTCGTTGGTCTTTGTGCCTGTCCTTGCTACCGTTGGCGCGGCCGTGCTCGCGCTGAAGAGTCCGGATTCTGTCCTCACTCAGGTTCTGGCCATCTTCCCGGCGACAGCACCGGCAGCACTTGCGGGCCGTTTGGTTCTTACCGACGTCCCGCTGTGGGAGGTGTTTGCTGCGTTCGTGCTGATGCTTGGCGCCATCTGGTTCATGCGGACGGCGGCCGGGAAGATATTCCATCTTGGAATGTTAATGTACGGGAAAGAGCCGAGCTGGAGGGAGTTGCTCCGTTGGATTCGTGAAGCGTGAGGTGCCCGGGAGCGCTGCGCGCTCAATGTACCCGGACGTTCATGTGCGATTCTGAGCGATCTTCTCGATTGCCACGGTGATGCGCTTGAGGAGTGAGACGACATACAGGACCGTGAGCAGGATGAGGAGATAGAATATCCAGATGGGGAGGCTCCAGATCAGCTGGCTGGCATGCATCGACACCTCTCGCGACGTTCTTGGGTACCGGTTCAGTTCTGAGGACAGGGGGTCGGTCCGAGATTTGGCGCGAGCCGGGACTCTAGATTAAGCGCCATTCTGACGTCAAGGCAGCCACCGGTGGTGTCGCCGAATGCGAGTTTTGCATGCCCGCGGACTGCGAGTGCATCGCCGTCCTTTGGATTGAGACGGAGCGCGCCATTCATGGCGTCGATACTCTGCTGCATGTTGCCGCTGAAATACTGCGACAGTCCCAGATTGAAGAAGGCGTTCCCGCCCGTCCCTTGTTCGTCGAGCTCAAGGGCGCGGGTCAGATCCGGAACCGCGCCCCCGTAGTCCTGGATCATCAGCCTCAGGCCGCCCCGGTCGGCATAGGCCCGTGCGTGAAGCGGGTCGAGCTCCAGGCACCGGTTATAACTCCTCATGGCCATCACATCCATGCCGAGGCGGGATTCCGCCAGGCCCCTGTGGTAGAACGCTTCCGCGTTTGTGGTATCGATCTCCGTCGCCATGGTGAACTCGGCCAGGGCCTCCGGCAGCTTCTGCGCATCCAGGAGCGATTTTCCGGCAGTCAGATGTGGCTCGGCCGAGGGCTTCTCTGACTGGCATCCAGGCACGGTCAGTAGGGCAACACCCAGGACAAGAAGCGAGATATTCGTTTTCATCAGGCTGCCCCCACCTCCCTGACTGTGCTTGTGGCGCGGCTCTCCTCGGCACGGAACGCAATCAGATGGCTTTCCATGGCGCTTGCAATGTCGGTGGGGAGGAGCTCCGGGTTGTGCTGGCTAACGGCCTGGACCCAGTCGCGCACTAACCTGTAATCTCCCCCTCCGTGACCCGATGTGACATCGGTGTGTTCCATGACATTCCACCGTTCTCTCTGTTCGGTCTGAAAGTCGGTGATGATCACCTCATCACTATCTCCCACAATATCACCCATGGAACCCATCAGACGGATGCGGCGCCCGCCGTAGCTGGTGAACGCCTCCATGCTGAAGCTCGCCGTGATCTCCCGGTCAAACTCCATGGCGACCACCTGATGGTCGACGACATCGTTATCGCACCGATAGACACAGCGTCCATAGGGACCGGTCTTCAAGTGCTCCAGAATCGCCGGTCCCTGATCCCCCTGCTCCGGTAGATCGAAATGGTGGAGGTAGGTGCGGTTTCTGTGATAAATCTTGAGTGCCGAGTAGGGACAGGCCGTTTCTACGGCACATCCGTCCGTGCACCTGGGCGTGCTCCCCTGGGGCGCATTCGACTCGCGAAACCAGGTCAGGTGCCCGAATGAAGAGACCTTCTTGCAGTGGGTGCCGGTGTACCAGCGGATCAGATCGAGGTCGTGGCACGATTTCGAGAGAAGCATCGGGTTAGACTCGCGGGAGTTCCGCCAGTTTCCTCTGACAAAGGAGTGCGACATGTGAATATGCTCGACGGGCTCCAGCAGATCGATGCTCACCAAGCGACCCAGGGCCTCGGAGTCGACGACCTCTTTGATCTTCCGGAAAAATGGGGCGTAGCGCAGCACGTGGCAGACCGCCACGACACGGCCGCGCTCCTGTGCGAGCCGCAGGATGTCAGAGCATTCGTTCCAAGTCTGAGCGATCGGCTTCTCCAGCAGAACGTCATAGCCCATCTCCAGCGCTGCCATTGCCGGCCCGTAGTGGAGGTGATCCGGCGTCGTAATAATGACGGCGTCGGCGAATTTCGGCACGTCAAAAATATGCTCCCAGGTTCTAAACTGGTAGGCGGGATCGATTTTGTGTTTCGCCGAGTAGCGAGAGAGTCGGATCGGGATCGGCTC
>Ga0209536_100007823_pt1 | contig 16159 bp, 13 predicted proteins | sample DeeMarSeWOR28_12_FD_187461 | JGI IMG/M metagenome (GOLD analysis project Ga0209536, IMG submission 187461) | Marine sediment microbial communities from White Oak River estuary, North Carolina - WOR-2-8_12 (SPAdes) (version 2) | ecosystem: Environmental > Aquatic > Marine > Intertidal zone >...
GTACACCGTCACAACTTCCGGCGGTTCACGGTCAATATCAACAAAAACTCGAAGCAAATACTTTTGAGGCGGTTTACCCGCTTCTATACGTGACTGATAAACGTCGCGCCCTTGCCGCACATACTGGATTTGTTCCGGTGCAGCAAGAATACTGGCTACCTCGTCCGTGCTAATTTGACGACGATTCATCTCCTCTTTAGCGTGTGTCGTCAAACGGTAATTCTTAATCGGCTTTGCCTTGGTCATATTTTGTACAATTATACTACATTTTGCTCGTACATGCAAAGCTGAAATCGTCTCGGCACAGAAAAGCTCCTACGAAAAATACCAGCGCTGCTGGAACTACTGGCCAACAGTGGGAACAAACGCCGAGCACCCCGACCTATGCAAACGCTGCGTCGAAGTCGTTAATGGCTAATTAGTTGTCGCATGCAAAAACGAAATTGGTGCGTTTCAATGCACCCTACTTGTGACACTCTGATTGAAAAGCACCTCTCTTTTCGTTATTCCTACCAAGCGTAGCCTTTAGCCCTGAGCATAGCCGAATGGGGAGCGGAAGAGTCTTGCTTTGATTTAGAATTTAATTAACGTCCTTCGACAACATATACACCCGGTTTGACTGAACGCCTGTATTCGAAATCAGTATTTGAGTGTTTAATCAATTCTTCCTGTTTTGTTTTCATCGACGGCGAACCTATTACAATCCCTTTGTATTCACTAATTCCACATCGCCATGTGATTTTAACATATCTTTCATTTCCAGAATTATCTTCGTAAAAAGCGATATATTCCGGGGTGTACTTTGTGATGAAATCGGGTAAGTCTTCCGGGAAATCACCATTAAAGTAGGCATTGGGTTTATTCTTTAAATATTTGTCAGCCTCCGGGGATAATATCCAGGTTTGAATTGTATCAACATCAACATTTTTAGTAACCCATTTTTCATAGCCTCTCAAATAATGAACCGCTCCCGGTTGATGGAGAGTAAAGAAGAATACCCATGATCCTATGAAAATCAGAAAAGACATTAATGCCGTCACAACATATCTTTTTTTCCTTTCGCCCGGCCTGAGATGAAAGAAAATTCTAATTACAGCAAAAAGTAGGATAACAATCTTCAATAACTCATAAAATGATACGAAGAACAAAGTGCTAAATAACACCATGAATACCTGTCCATTAACAAGACCAGTTTTGTAAAATATCATGTCCAGATGAACAATTCCGGCAATCGAGAGAGCAAGGATTGCCGCTATAATTATTATGTCCAATTTATAGTTTATTTTTCTTAGGACCTTAAGCATACAACTCTAAATCTCATCCGCCGATTATTTGTCAATATTCGCCAACTGTAAGTTTCTGGACTACTTTTCCCGGTTGTTATTATATGATTATACCATAATCTTCATTGAATTGTGAAATTCCGCAATTCTTTTTGACAAATTCTAAAGTATAATTCAGGCTGATGGTGCGTTACAACGCACCCTACCTGCTCTTGTTAGCGCAAAATGCCCCGGGTTGATCCGTCAATTAAAGGAGGACACAGGGCTGAGGTGCGGAGGGAGAGGAAAAAGCGAGATAACCCCAGCCCTGCGAATGTGCTTTTTATCTATGTTCAGTATATCATCAATCCGAACTTAATGCAATACTGTTTTTGTAAAAAATTATTTTAAGCCCGAACAGGTGGATACTTCTATTACAATTCCTTAATGAAGATATTTTTAAACTGCAGCAGGCTGGGCGGGCTGTTCCACTGGCCGTTGCGTTTTCCGCCGTGGTGCTGTAAGGCGATAGGGCCGCTTTCGGCTATGCCCGGAAGCTGTGCTTTGTCGATGACCTTGATTCCGTTGAGCACAACCGTGACGCGGTCGCCCCGCATAGTGATCTCGAAGCGGTTCCACTGGCCGACGGGCTTGTCCGCCTGATGACGGGGAGTAACGCCCGCCCTGACTTCCGGCGGCATTTTCCTGTCCATGCGATAGCCGTAGAATTCTCCCGAGCCGATGGGCCAGCACCAGATATTGACCTGACTTTTGCCGGCACCGCGGAGGTAAACACCGCTGTCGGAATCGGGCAGGGCCAGATTCAATTCCTTGCCGGTGGTGTCTTTGGCATGTGTGCCGTCCGGCAGGATGTATTTCACGCGCGGGTTGGTGTAGGGTGTTTCCTTGATCCGCCAGTCCACGCGGAGCACGAAGTTCTTTAAATCCTCGCTATGCCACAGGCTTTTGTCGCCTTCGGCCTCGCTCTCGGCGTCGTAGTCGATGACGCCGTCTATGATTTTCCAGTGTCCGTTGTCGCCTTCGGGGACTTTCCAGCCGGTGAAATCTTTGCCGTTGAATAATGCGCGGAAGCCGGTTGGCGGCATGTTGTCCATTTCCGGTTGCGCCGATATGGTTTTGTCAAAAATCACCATTGTAAATACCGCTAAAAACCATATCATCACTACCACAATTCGTTTCGATGCCATTTTAACCTCCTTTTTTTCAAGACCTGATTTCAATTTGACTTCATAAAAATACTCGTGAAACGCCTTATGCTAAACGTCCGTTGCTATCCAAATATAACCATCATGCAGAGCGGCATCTTTGTTACCATAATACTGAGGTGCGGTCAAGCGGAAGATTCGAAACAATCCGAATAAAGGCCTATTTTAGGGTGTTAAAGTTATATGATTTGCATTGTACTTACTGGTTATGATATAATAAAATATAGCAGGAAACAGACAGCACCGGATTCGAATGAAATATTAAGGAGATCTATTATGACTGAGCGAAAAGGCTTTACATTAATAGAGCTTCTGGTGGTAATCGCAATCATCGCGATATTGATGGCCATCCTCATGCCCGCGCTGAATCGTGTCAAGGAACAGGGCAAACGGGCGGTTTGCCTTAACCATATCAAGACGCTCACACTTGCCTGGTTAATGTATGCCGATGAGAACGACGATAAGATTGTCAACGGCGAAGCCTACTGGAATCCTACCGGCCCCCCCGCCGCTCCCGTACCAACATCGGGCCCTCATAAAGGCGAGCAGTACTGGGTAGGCAACGACTGTGCATCCGGTTTTGGACAGGGAGAGCAACGGCCGCTCGACATACAAAAAGAAGCTATCCGAGTCGGAGCGCTGTTTCCGTACTGCAAAGCCGAAAATGTGTACCGGTGCCCGACCGGTATTCGTGGGGAGATGCGCACGTACTCCACGGGCTACGGGATGAACGGCTGTTTCGATGCGAGCGGAACGTATGAAGGTAACAAGGGAGTGAGAGTGGGCAGAACGGTGTTGATGGTCAAGAAAAGATCGGAAATTACCGTCCCTGGTCCGGCTTACAGGCTCGTTTTCCTTGATGAAGGCCGGATCAGCCCGGACAGCTACGCGATTCACTACACGACGCCAAGCTGGTGGGATCCGCCATTTGTCCGGCATGGGGACGGCACGAACGTCGCTTTTGCCGATGGTCACAGCGACTACTGGAAGTATATAGGAAAAGAAACGATAGAAGAAGGCAAGAGAGCGAATCCACCGTACAACTTCAGGCCTACTACCGAAGAGGGCCTGGAAGATTTGAAGAAAATGCAGATAGCCATCTGGGGCAGAATAGGCTACTGACCTATACCGTAAACCTGACACCTTTTTACTCTTTTACTCTTTGCTGGCCTCGAGAAGCAGCAAATCCTGGCTGTGGACCGGCCAGTCTGAATGTATAGCTATATTGGCAAAACCCGCTTCTGTCAGCAATTGCTTGTATTGATCGTTAGTCCATGCTTTCGTGGTGCTGCGATATGATGTTACAACACCATCGGTAGCATTGAGGATATGAAATTGCTGCAGGGCCGTCTGTTGTTTGTCGAGCCAGTGATTTTCCATCAGGCAGATATACGGATCATCTGAAAACAATCCCAGCAGGCCGGGGCGCGATTTGTACCAGCTATTAGGCGCCCTGCCGATACGCTCAACCGCTTCGAATGAGTGAGTTTCGAGCAGCAATTTCCCGCCGGGCGATAATGCATCGAAGGCTTTCTTGAGAATCTTCCTGCATTCATTGGGTGAAAATACGTTGAACTCGCCAAAGACCATCATAGCAAGGTCGTAACCGCCGCCGAAGTCAGCCGAGCGGATATCACCATTGATCAAACGGGCTTTGTCGCCGAGATTATTCCTGGCGTATTCGATTGAGGCCGGGGAAAAGTCGATGCCACAACAATCGTAATTCAGTGCTGCAAACTGCTCGATATAAAGTCCCGGGCCGCAGCCGATATCCAGAAGTTTCGCCGGAGCGTTATTGCAGATATTTTCATGGATCCACTGTACCTGCTTTTTTATCATTTGACTCTTGCGGCTGGCCAAATCATGCTCCTGTGAAAGATGCTCAGTCAACATACGACGGCTGAAATCCGGATCATCCCACGGAATCTTATACGCACCATCCCACAGAGTTTCTTCATCCACCGCCCGATCTATAATCGTATTTAAGGAATCTTTTAAGCTCATATCTTTAATTTACATCAACCAACAGGATTTGTCAAAAACCAGGCTCTTTTCGATTCTCTCAAAGTAATCTCTTTCAAATTTACAAATATTTGCAATAAACAATGGACTATGTGCGTCTTGCTCGGCGGTGATATCGTATTTCAAAAGCTAAAGTTTCTATTTTTATTAACGTTTTTGTAAAGGAGACCAAAATATGTTTAGGCGAAGGGTAGTTTTTGGGCTGGTTGCGTGTCTTTTGGCCGTATTAATTGTAGGCCAGACACTGTCACAGCCGGCACAACGGGGGCAGAGAGGTGGTGCACCTGGTTCCGAACGTCCACAACCGCAGAGGCGGCAGTTCGACCCGGAGCGGATGCAACAAATAATTGAGCAGCGGATACAGAGGCAGGTTGGGGCCAGCGATGAGGAGTGGAAGAAAATCGGGCCGAGCGTGATGAAAGTATCGCAGTTCAACCAGCAGGTGTCCGGCGGTGGAATGGGCGGAATGTTCGGCGGCCGGCGAGGTCCCATGCCTGGCCGAATGGGCGCCCAGGGGCAGCCGACGGAACTTGACAAAGCCACAGAGCAGTTAGAAACCCTGCTCGATAATGATTCAGCGAAGCCGGAAGATATCGAAAAGCAGCTTACCGCTTATCGTGCTGCCAGAGAGAAGGTCAAAAAGCAGCTCCTTGCAGAGCAGCAGAAACTTCAACAGCAGGTAAATGTGCGCCAGAAAGCCCAATTGGTTTTGATGGGCCTGCTGGACTAAGATAATACCCGCCCTGCCATACACTCACAGAGAAAGTGTAAGAAAAAGGGGCCGAAGAAATCCTGGCCCGGGGATTAAAGGGAACTCGCCACACAAGGGTTCCCACCCGGGCCTTGTGTCTTATGGCTATACTCAGAGGAGATCCTGTTGCTTTTCTAACTGCTCAGCCACTTTTTGATAAACCTGCTCGAAGGTGATGTTTTTAATGTCGTATTTCGGATCGAAGTCGTTGATCGCGGTTCCCCTACCTTCCGGATCGATTGCCATAACACAATGTCTTCTTCCGTAAGGTTCCAGCCTCATCGGATTGGCTCGGCCGAACATCAAAACGAGGGGTATGCCCGTCGCCGCTGCAATGTGCCCGGGACCTGTATCGTTGCTGACAGCCAGTTTTGCGCGTTTGAGCAGGGCCACAAGCTCACTGAGTGACGTCTGCCCGGCAAGGTTCGCTACCGTCACATTGGCTTTTTCCTGCAGCTTTTCGATAATCCCCGATTCCGATGCCGAGCCGGTGGCTGCGATCGACAAATTATAATCGGATGAAATCCTGTCCGCCAATTGAGCGAAACGTTCGGGCGGCCAGCATTTGTCCTGATGGGCCGAACCTGGTATAAGTACAGCGTAATTTTCTTTAATCCCGTGACTTGCCAGCAACCTGCCGACCGAGTTTTCGGCATCGGGATTCTGTGGAAAAACGAATTCGACACCGAAGTCAGAAGCACCGGCGGCCTGAATAATCTTAAGATAGAAATCCACCATGTGGATACTTTCCCTGTCCTGGGGAATTTTATGCGTATAGAAGATGGTTGCAAATTCCCGGGCGTTTGCCATTCCAAAGCGTTTTTTACAATCGGAAAGCCATGCTAAAGAAGCCGTTCGAAAAAGACCTTGAAAGTCGAATATGACATCAAACTTGCTTCGGCGAAGCTTCCGGATAAGTGACATCATGGCGCCAAATGCACGCGGATGAAACCACGCCTTGCCGAGCAACTTGCGGTCGAACGTGACAATCTCATCCAGATGCGGATGATTATCGATAAGAGGTGCGAATTCAGGCCGGATGAGCCAGCTTATTTTCGCTTCGGGAAAACTCAAGCGAAGCGTCCTCAGCGCAGGCAAAGCCAGGACGATGTCGCCCAGCGAGCTGGGTTTTGTTATCAGGATGTTCTTAAAACCTTCGGACATTTTTAACTCATTAACAGCAAAACAGTCATTGCCGAGACATTGTAAAGCATGTTTTAGCTGATATCAATTCGTTTTATGTGGTCAGTTCCAGCGTTAATCATTCAGTAGTTATTCGTTGGATGAATATCGGTGATTAAGTTATAATCCTGCCGGCTAAGCACATTATTCTAAAAGAACATGAAAACGGAATTGGAACATAAGATGCCGAAGATAAATTACCGTTTACTGAAAGTCACGCACTGTCTGATATTGACGGTACTATGCACCTTACCTGCAGCCGGCGTTGAAGAAGAACCGACGAAGATTATCACCGATAATCTTACTGCCTCGCAAATTCAGTCCATCGAACGTTTTGCCGGACGTTTGGATGAATACCGCAGACATTTGAATATTCCTGGAATGTCCGCTGCTGTCATAATGAATCAGAGGCTTATATGGGCGCAGGGTTTCGGGTATGCCGACGTCGAGAACAAAATCAAAGCAACTCCCCGGACGCCATACCATCTTGCATCCTTGACAAAGACATTTGCCTCCCAGGTCATTATGAAGCTCCTCGAAGAAGGAAAAATCGACCTCGATGATCCTGTGAAAAATTATGGCGTCGATATCCGAGACGATCCCGGCATCACAATCAGACATCTGCTGACCCACACATCCGAGGGAAGGCCCGGCAATAATTACAAGTATAACGGCTCCCGCTTTGCCTTGCTTGGAAGGGTCATCGAGAAGGCTGTCGGCCGGACCTTTAGAGAGCTTGTTGTAACTCAAATAATCAAACCTTCTCAGATGAACGACACCGCACCGGAACTTCCTCGCTCCAGCCTTCGGGATTTCGAACCAGGACAAGGCCCGGCAATAGATGAGCAGAATTTTATGCGAATAAACAACAAGCTGGCTAAACCTTATGCTTTGAACGATTTGCTGGAACCGATTCCAGGCGAATATCCCAATCCTAATCACATGGGTGTATCTACCGGCCTGATATCGACTGTAATCGATATGGCAAAATATGATAAAGCCATAGACAACAACACTTTTATCAGCAAAGAAATGCAGGAACTGGCCTATACTCCGGCTATCTCCAATTCGCGCAAGAATCTGCCCTATGGCCTGGGCTGGTTCGTGCAGGAATTTGCCGGGACAAAGCTTATCTGGCATTACGGCTGGGAAGTCAACTACTCGGTACTGATACTAAAGGTGCCGGATTATCATGTAACTTTCGTTATCTTCGCCAATACGGATGAGCTTAGCCGGCCTTTCCGCCTGGGAAATGGTGACGTTCTCAATTCCCCACCGGCTGTTGAATTCCTCAAAAGTATTGTTCTGAATGAAAAGTTTGCCGAACCGGCTCCGGAAATTGACTGGGAAAGTCCCGCCGAAACTATCGTATCCGGCCTGTCGGCCGTCCGGGATAAGCAGCTCAGAACGCTTCTGAAAAGGGAGCTTATCTCGAATCTGCTGCTGCATTACCGCATGAAGAGAACCGAATATACGCGGAATATAATGGAAGTCTATCGGCAGGTATTCACGCGGGATGAATTTGAAGACTCCAGCGAGATGCCGGTTATCGCGAGCATCGATAATGTCGCCGACAACGAGTATAGGATTGTCGAATTCACGCTCGAAAGAGACACAGCAGTCCGCGTCTACGCAATCGGAGAAGGTACGAACATCATGACTGATTACGCCGGCATAGAGAATGCACAGACGGGCCAGTTGGTCTGGGAGATGTATATCATCTCGACCGATCACGCAGGAGGAAGCTCGAAGAATCGAAAGTTTGACAGGATCATCCCACTTACCGCCGGCAGTTATAGATTACACTACAGATCTGATGATTCTCATTCATTCGACAGGTGGAACGATCTGCCGCCGGATCATTATTGGTGGGGTGTCAGGCTCTTCGACGTTACCGGCTTGGCCGATGAAGCGGCTGGAGAGTTTTGGGATAAGACGGACACTCCCGAGGAACTTGGCTGGTCGTCGGAGAAGCTAAAGACGCTGGAACGTAACCTCAAAGAACAGGAAACAGCCGCACTGATGATTGTGACGGACGGGAAAGTAGTCTTCGAATGGGGCAAAACAACGAATAATATCTATTCGCATTCGACACGCAAAAGTTTGCTCAGCGCGCTTTATGGCATCTACGCCGCCGAAGGTAAAATCGATACATCACTTACCATTGACCAGCTCGGCATCGAAGACAGTGTTCCCCTCACAGACACCGAAAAACAAGCACAGGTTATCGACCTGCTCAAAGCCCGCTCGGGCGTTTACATTCCCGCCGCCGCAGAAGCCAAATCAATGAGAGATTCACGCCCCAAACGCGGCAGTTACGAGCATGACGAAAACTGGTACTACAATAACTGGGACTTTAACGTCTTAGGAACAATATTTAGAGAGCAGACCGGCGAGGATATCTATGAGGCCTTCAAGGAACGCATTGCTGATCCTATTGGGATGCAAGACTATATTGTTGAGAAGCAGAACTACAGCTACGAGCAGAATTTTTCGATTCATCCCGCTTATCCTTTTCTGATATCAACTCGTGATATGGCCAGGTTCGGCCAACTATTCCTCCAGCAAGGCCGATGGAACGACAGGCAAATCATCCCTGCAGACTGGGTCGCCGAGAGCACGCAGTCCTATTCGAAAGCCAACTGGCCGTGGCGCGGCTACGGCTACTTATGGTGGATAATCGAAGCCAATCATCAGGGCCTGAAAAAAGGAGATTACTACGCCAGCGGTTACGGCGGGCAGAATGCGTTTGTACTGCCCCGTATCAATACCATTATAGTTCATCGCGTCAATATCTATCTTCCCGGAATTGACGTTGGAGTTACTGGCGGCACACCTTTCCGGCTGATGCCAAAGATTATGAAGGCATATACGGGACAAAGAAAAGAAGGCGTGCCGATTCTCGCCAAAGAAATTGTGCCTCAGCAACAATTGCTGCCCGACTATATCAAGATACAGGCAACGCTCGCAGCCGGCAAAGAACCTGATTCGGGCGTCAGGGCTGTGGCTTGGGTCTGGATTATTCTTGTAGCATGTTCTTTAGTAGCATTGATTTTCCTGCTGGTTCAAGGCCCCTGCCCGCCCTTATCGCATAGAATTGTCTGGATACTGGCGACCGTCCTTCTCGGCCCGCTGGGATTGGTAGCTTATCAATACTCATGCTGGCAGCCGCTACGTTCTGCAAGCCCCAATGCCGCTATGACGAATCGACGCCGTGCCCTGTACGCAACTGTTTTCTGCCTGACCGGATACTTTACCGGAGTTGTCGTAACTGTGGCCTATTTTGTACTGTTCAATCCATTTGCCAGCGGGCCTGTGATAGCGGCCGTCAGTTATTTTCTGCCCCTTGTTGTCGGTCTTATGGTATTCCGCGCTCCGTTTGTGACCGGGTATTGGGGTAAAAAGTACTTGCTCTCCGTCCGGCAAACGCTGCTTACGGAGGTTGTTTCGCTGAATCTGGTGCTGGCCGCTATATTCCCGATATTTTTCTTCTTGAGATTCCGCTGGTTCCCCACCGATCTTGAATTGGCTAATCCGATTCCCTGGCTTATTATATCGATTGCGTGTATTTCCAGTGCCCTTATTGTATATCCGTTTAATAGCTGGTTATGCCGCCGGGGTTTCTGTTCGGTACTTGTCCAGCTTATTTGTGACCGTGCCGATGAAAAATCCGCCACGGCACCAAATCTCAGGAACATCTGGTATGTTTTCGCTCCAAGTGTTATCCTATTAATCGTGTCGGTTGTCCTGACTATAATATGTTCGCCGTAGAGGTATAGGGATCGGGTTTGTAGTTATGGCTGAAAAAGGTAAATATATTTACGACTGGCCCAGGCCGATGGTTACTGTTGATGCGGTGGTCTTTAACCTGTCAGAGGGCAAAACGAAGGTGCTCTTAATTAATCGGGGCAAGAAGCCATACAAAAGCAAGTGGGCAGTGCCGGGCGGATTCATTGAGATCGATGAAGAGCTGGAGGACGCCGTGGCTCGTGAATTGGCTGAGGAAACCGGACTGACAGGTGTGCAGCTTGAGCAGATGCGTGCTTTTGGTAAGTGCGGCCGCGACCCCCGCGGCAGGCAGATTTCAATTGCTTTTACCGGCATAGCAACCGAGGGTCAGGACAAGATAAGCGCCGGCGACGACGCCGCAAAAGTGCAATGGTTCGACATAGAAGAATTACCCGATGATCTGGCTTTCGACCACGATGAAATGATAAAATGCGGCATCGAAAATTTACAACAGAAATCGATGGGACAGAATAACAGAAATGAGCGATAAAGTTGACATATCAGTGGATTTTGCAGGATTGAATCTGAGCAATCCGGTGTTTACGGTTTCGGGGACATGCGGATATGCCGATGAGCTGGATGACTTTATGGACGTTAACTGCCTTGGCGGATTTATTACCAAGAGTATCACACTGAAGCCGAGAAAAGGTAATCCACCGCCGCGGATTGTCGAGACCGATTCGGGAATGCTCAATGCAATCGGTTGGGCGAACGTAGGATTGGATAAATTCATCGAAGAGAAATTGCCTGTTATTCGGGAGATGTACCCCGCTGTCTTTGTGAACGTCGCCGGCGGAACTATTGCCGAATACGCGGCCGTTGTCGAGCGATTGGCGGACGAAAGCGGTATAGCCGGCTTCGAGCTGAATATAAGCTGTCCGAACGTCGAGCACGGCGGCGTAAGCTTCGGAACCGATGCAACACAAATTACGGAAATCACTAAGGCAATTAAAGAAGCCTCCGGCAACAAAGTCCTGATGGTCAAGCTGGCCCCCGCCGTAACGGACATCAGTGTCATGGCACGAGCGGCAGTTGACGCCGGTGCCGATGCGCTGAGCCTAATCAATACCTTCACAGCAATGGTTATCGACATCGAAACACGCAGACCGATCCTTGCCAACCGTACCGGCGGCCTCTCAGGCCCGGCAATAAAACCAATAGCTGTCTATCTGGTGAATAAGGTTTACAACGACGTGGCTAAAAAAAGCGGCGTTCCGATTCTGGGGATGGGTGGAATCCGGACCGCTTCGGATGCTATCGAATTTATCCTCGCCGGAGCTTCGGCAGTAGGTATCGGTACGGCGAATTTCATTGAGCCGGATTGTTCGGAAAAAATCATCGAAAGCATTAAAAAATACTGTGTCTCCCACAACATATCCAATACCAAAGAACTTATTGGCTCACTTATGTAGGAGGAGAGACTATGGCAGGAAAGACAACTCACTTCGATAGAATTGTGTTTGCTGCTCTTTGTCTTATAGTGTTCTCGATCCAATTTCCAGCAGAATCAAAGAGCGGTCAGGTAAATGGGATGATTTATGAGCAGGCTATGCATAGAATACCTGAGCGAAAGATTCCCAGGTTCTGGATTGGAGACGTTGCCGACCTGTCGGGGCGTCTCGAAAAACTCACCAAAGGCCAGGTCAGGACAATAGCAATATCCCCCGGCGGAAGGCCTATACATCTGGTCACCTACGGCCAAAAAGAAAAGCTCGGGCACAAGGCCAACTTCAATTCCGCCATCGGGGGCAGGGAGCCTGCTGCGTATATGGACAAAGCAGCGAGAAAAAAGCCCGTAATCCTTTTCGTAGGCCCCGTGCATGGGGCGGAAGTTGAAGGTCTGACGGGCCTGGTCAACTTTATAAACATAATGGAAACCGGAGAAGACCTGCGGGGAAAACAGCAGGCGGAGCTTCGTGCTCTTGGTCTTCAGTGCCGGCTACTGATTATACCCGATGGGAATCCGGACGGCATCACGCGTTTCAAGCCGCGAAGCCTCTGCGGCATGGAAGGTATCGATCTTAGGTTCTGGGGCCAGGGCACATGGAGCGACGATACTTTCTGCGGCTGGCCCGAGAGCAAGCGCCGGCACCCGATGGCTGGTGACGACGTCGGATTCTTAGGCTGCTATTTCAACGACAAGGGAATCAATCCCATGCACGATGAATTCTTCGCTCCGATGGGATCCGAAGCACCTGCAATTTTGAAAGTCGCTGCCGCCGAAGGGCCTGATCTTGCCGTCTCGCTTCACAGTCATGAGAACAAACCAGCCGTTTTACGCCCGGCGTATGTCACCGAAGAAGCCCAGCAGGATATTCGCTCACTGGCGGAAAGATGCTACTCTCTTCTCGCCGAACGCGGCTTACCACATGGTGGCCTTTTCGATATCAACTCCGAAGGCGGCAAAAATCCCAGCCCGTTCAATCTGACAAGTGCCCTGTATCACATCAGCGGCGCGAGTTCGTTTACTTTCGAATGTCCCCACGGTCTGAAAGATGGCCACCAGGTGGATTTCGAGCAGATTCTCGATATACAACTTTCACTTTATGAGGCGATGCTGAGACATGAAATCGACACAAAAAGTCCTTAGTCATTTGACTACGACGAATCTAACAAACTTGTTTATTGCCGGGATGTCTATTTTGTCGCTGTGTATGTTGCCGGCTATTGGCGCGGAACACACACTCGATGAGCGTGCTACCGAGCCGGGCGAATGGGGCTACCGCCCCGCCGAAGGCTCGATCTCGCAGGTCAATCCACCAGGCTTTAGCTGGCGGCCTCAAGGCGGCATGAGGTGGGAAATTCAGTGCGCTTCTGATTCGGAATTCAAAAAGATTGAATATCAAGCGAGTGATTTGGAATTTAACGTGCATTGCCCGCCGCAAACTTTTAAACCGGGGACTTATACATGGCGCTACCGCGGCAAAGACAAGAACGGCCGGTGGACAAACTGGAGTCGGGCACGAACATTCACGATCGCCGAAGACTCTGCGAAAATGCCTTTGCCTGCTCGCGATGAGTTAATTGCACGAATCCCGAAAAGTCATCCACGTTTATTCATGCGCCCGGAAAATCTTGAGAGGCTGCGAAAGTCGGCACGTGGAGAAATGAAGGCCGAATATGACGCTCTCGTGAAAAGTTGCGAGAGGATTCTTGCCCGGCCGCCCGCTACCGCCGAGCCGCCGAAGTATCCGGAAGGTACCATACGCAACAGCGATCCCTGGCGCAAGATCTGGTGGGGCAACCGGACATACACCATCCGGGCGTTAAACAGTGCCGCTACGCTCGCGTTTACCCGGCTGCTGGGCGGCAAAGAAGAGTACGGCATCGAAGCCAAACGAATTCTGCTCGAATGCGCCAAATGGGATCCAAAAAGCAGCACGGGCTACCGATATAACGATGAGGCAGGCATGCCTTACAATTACTATTTCTCTCGAACGTACACATTCGCGAACGATCTGCTCAGCGAAGAAGAAAAAGAGCTGTGCCGGAAGGTAATGAAAGTCCGCGGCGATGAGATGTACCAGCACCTATGCCCCCGTCATCTGTGGCGGCCTTATGGCAGCCACGCAAACAGGGCATGGCACTTTCTCGGTGAGGTCGGCATCGCCTTTCTCGGCGAAGTAGAAGGTGCTGAAGACTGGGTCTGGTTTGCAATGAACGTATTCTTCAATACGTATCCGGTCTGGAGCGACGACGACGGCGGCTGGCACGAGGGAGCATCCTACTGGTCCAGCTATCAGAACCGCTTCACGTGGTGGGCCGATGTGATGCGCGAGGCAATGGGGATCAACGCATACGACAAACCCTTCTTCTCGAAGGCGGGCTACTACGCCATGTATCTTATGCCGCCCGGTAAAGTCGGCGGCGGCTTCGGCGACCTGACCGCCAGACGCACAGCAAGAAGTAATGTGCCGTTGGTCAGCACTTTTGCCGCCCAGGCCCAGAACGGACACTGGCAATGGTACGTCGAACAGCTTGGCGGGCCCAGACCCGCCGACGGCTATATCGGTTTTATCCGCGGCCAGCTTCCGAAAGTCGAGGCGACACCACCCGATGACCTACCGAAATCGCGCCTGTTCGCAGGCACGGGGCAGGCCTATTTGAACACCAGCCTGACTGATGCGGCTAATATTGTTCAGGTTGTCTTCAAGTCCAGCCCATTCGGCACACAATCACATGGCTACGAAGCCAACAATTCCTTCCTGCTGTGGGCTTACGGCAAGCGTTTGCTAATCCGCTCGGGTTACAGGGACAGCTACGGCAGCAAACATCACACCCAATGGATGTGGAGCACACGTTCTGTCAACAACATCACGGTCAACGGCAAAGGTCAGGGCCGCCGCACAGCCAAAGCCCAGGGCGAAATCGTCGCCTTCAAAACCACGCCGGACGTGGATGTCGTCATAGGTGAGGCGGCAGATGCATACGAACCGCCGCTCGAACGTTTCACACGTGCGATAATCTTTGTTATGCCGGAACTGATTATTGTTTACGACCGCCTGGAGGCCAAAGAGCCTTCAATCTATGAGTACTGGCTCCACGCTATTAATAAGATTGACATTGAGAATCAGCACCAAATCCATGTATATAACGATGATGTAGTATGTGATATAGATTTCATGACACCAACCGGTCTTTCATTCAAGCAGACCGATCAATACGACCCGAATCCTCGCCCACGGATTAAGCTGCGTGAATGGCACTTAACAGCAACGACGCTGGAAAAAGCCAAGCGCATGGAATTCGTGACACTCTATCGTCCGCATAAGGAGCGAGACAAAATCGATGGAGAAGCCACGTTAAGCTCCATCCCCGGCGGCTACATCCTGAATGTCAGCCAATCCGGCAAAAATCTCACCGCCCTGCTGCCGGCGGACGATACTGTAACACTCGAAGCCGATGATCTGAAAACCACCGGCGCCATAAAACTCATGCTCGAAAACACAAACAACTCATCACCCCAAATTCTCGAAGTTCCTCTCTAATCTTTTTGTTCTATGCTTCGCGCCCTTTCAATTCTTCAAGGTCAGCTTGAAGCTCTGAAAGTTTGCTCTCGAGTTGCTCTTTGTGTGATGTTTCTTCTTCTGCAAGCTGATGGAAGATATTGCCTGCATGAGTACCTTTGTGCTTCTCAATCAAGCTTTTGTAGAACTCGTGCGACGCCACTTCCCTGACAATTGCGATGAGTATTACCTCAATCTCGGCCTCCAATTTGCGAATATGTTCCTTTCTTTCATCAGTATTCATACAATGAACTTACCTCCCATATAGCCGAGATACGTAACCATCCCGGTAATAAGATATATTATCCCCGCATAGATATACTTTAAGGCCCCAACACTCGTAAATTCGTAACCCAAAGACAGCCTCAAAACAATCAGTATGGCCGAGGTCAAGACTAATGTCACGCCAATATAACGCTTCCGAGTAAAGATCCGCACACGGCGCTTTTCGAAGCGAACACGCCAGTCAAACAGGCCACTGACGTATACAATGGGGGCGCCAATTGCCCCGATGGCACAGCAGCAAAGTGATGCGTTTTCGAACAATGTATTTCCCGTTAAGAGAAATAAAGTGATACACGCCGAAGCAGCAGGAAACAGCCCGTTCGTGAAATGGCTCGAAATGTGATGAATGCGCTGTGCTTGTTTCTTAATAACCATGTTCCACATTCCCTCTTTGATTCGATCAATGATTATTCAGTCTGAATAACATGAGAAACACAGATTATCTCGGCCGATTCGTCACGTTGCATATCCTTCTCTTCTCACAAGAATTATAGCTTAGCATGGAAGACAAAGCAATAGAAATAAACTGCGACTTAGGTTCTTATCTTATTGCTTGATGTTTAAGGCAAGATTGGGTATTTTTGTGGTGTCTTATATACTTACTAAGTCCGTTGTTCGTTTGACTTTTATGATAGC
>Ga0209536_100007824_pt1 | contig 16159 bp, 15 predicted proteins | sample DeeMarSeWOR28_12_FD_187461 | JGI IMG/M metagenome (GOLD analysis project Ga0209536, IMG submission 187461) | Marine sediment microbial communities from White Oak River estuary, North Carolina - WOR-2-8_12 (SPAdes) (version 2) | ecosystem: Environmental > Aquatic > Marine > Intertidal zone >...
CCGTATGCCGTTGACCTGGGTGCCATTGGTGCTGCCCAAATCTTCAACAAACCAACTGCCGGCCTCCCACGTCAGCCGAGCGTGATGACGCGAGACCTGTGGATCGTCAACGACCACGTCACAATCGTCCCCACGCCCAAGGAGAAGGCTTGGGGACAGTAGCTCGAAATTCTGTCCAGCGAAGCGCTCAGTCTGGCCCACTAAACGTGAGGCCGCTGGGGTTTCCACAGTCTGATACGAATTGGCCATATCAATTCTCCTCCGAAGGCGTGTTCAGAGATGGGTAGCGCCGCCTGGCAGCCAAACAGCCTACCCAAAGCCCAATCCCCGCTCCTTGAGCGACACGTAACGTCCTTGGCCAATGATCAAATGGTCAAGCACTTCGATGTCCAGCAGGTCGCCTGCCTCGACGATTTGGCGGGTGACACGTACATCCTCAGGCGACGGCGTTGGGTCACCCGATGGGTGGTTGTGAGCGATGATCATCGCTGTGCTATTGTGCCGAATCGCCACTCGGAAGAGCTCGGCGATGCGGATCACACTGGTGTTTACGTTACCTTTGTAGACGTTGCGTGAAGCCAGGACGCAGTTTTTGGTGTCAAGTAGCAAAACGCGCAGGTGCTCCTGTTCCAGGTGTCCCATTTCCAGCATGAGAAGGTTGGCCGCGTCGGCGGGTGACGTGATCTGCGGCCGCTCGTGAGGGGCGGCGATAAGCAGCCGACGCCCGATCTCCAACCCCGCTTTCAGTTGGGCCGCCTTAGCCGATCCGACGCCCTTGACCGCAGACAACTCGCTAAACGTGGCCCGGGCCAGCCCTCCTAGTCCGCCGAACTCGGACAGTAGGCGCGTGCCCAAGTCCAGTACGTTCTCTCCCCGGCTGCCGGTGCGTAACAGGATGGCCATCAGTTCCGCCGTCGAGAGGGCCTCCGGCCCGTAGTGTTGCAGTCGCTCGCGGGGCCGTTCGCCAGCCGGCATATCGTGGATGGTTAGATGGTAGTAACGTTGGGGTTGATCGCTCATGAGGCGTTCTCCGCATTGAGGTGACACCTATTCTATCACGCCCGAGTCTAATCGGCAACCGGCATCATAAGTTTCGTTGACTTCATCTCGACGCCGTGCTACAATAGCAGCCATCGTTTTGCAAACGTATGCAGTCGGTGAGGAACCACCAGAAGAATCGAGGGGAATGACAATGAGCGACACGAGACCAACCGACACGCTTGATCAGCTTTGTGTTAACACCATCCGTACACTGTCTATGGATGCGGTGCAAAAGGCCAATTCCGGCCACCCGGGCCTGCCGATGGGCGCGGCTGACATGGCATATGTGCTGTGGACTCGATTTCTTAGGCATAATCCTGTCAACCCGAGCTGGCCCAACCGAGATCGCTTTGTGCTGTCAGGTGGGCACGGCTCAATGCTGCTCTATAGCCTGCTACATCTGACCGGTTACGATCTGCCGCTCGAGGAACTAAAGAACTTCCGCCAGTGGGACAGCCGCACACCGGGACACCCCGAGTACGGGCTGACCCCTGGCGTGGAGACGACGACCGGACCGCTGGGACAAGGCTTTGCCAACGGTGTGGGGATGGCCATTGCCGAGCGTTTCCTGGCTGAGACTTTCAACCGGCCGGGTTATCCGATCGTAGATCATTACACGTATGCCATCGTCACCGACGGCGATCTGATGGAAGGTATATCGCATGAGGCAGCTTCACTGGCCGGACATCTGGGACTGGGCAAGATCATCTATCTCTACGACGATAACCACATCTCCATTGACGGCCCTACCGAGCTGACTTTCACCGAGGATCGCTGCGCTCGCTTTCAAGCCTACGGCTGGCACGTGCAGCAAGTGGACGGGCATCATCGGGAGGCTCTCGCCAGGGCCTTGCGCGCCGCCCAGGCCGAGACAGGCAGGCCCTCCCTGATCGCCTGCCGTACCCACATTGGCTATGGCAGTCCCAATAAGCAGGACACGGCCGCGGTGCATGGGGCGCCGCTGGGCGAAGAGGAGGTTCGATTAACCAAGGAAAACCTGGGTTGGACGCCTGATGCTCAATTTTTCATCCCCGATGAGGCGCTGGCTCACTTCCGGCGGGCCGTTCCCCACGGAGACGAACTTCAACAGGAGTGGCAAAGCCTCTTCGACCGCTACGCTGGGGAGTACCCAGACCTGGCTGAACTGTGGAAGCAGGTTTGGTCAGGCGGATTGCCCTCCGGTTGGGAGGAGTGGCTGCCTTCATTTGGGCCAGACGATGGGCCGGTGGCCACCCGCTCTGTCTCGGGCAAAGTCCTCAACGCCATTGCGCCCGTACTTCCCACCCTGGTGGGCGGCTCGGCGGATCTAACCCCCTCCAACAACACTGAGTTGAAGGAATACGCCTGGCTCCAATCTGGTGAGTTCAGGGGGCGCAACATCCACTTTGGTGTGCGTGAGCATGCTATGGGTGCGATTTTGAACGGAATGGCGCTGCACGGCGGGGTGATCCCTTACGGTGGCACCTTCCTGGTTTTCTCCGATTACATGCGCCCAGCCATCCGGCTGGCAGCCTTGATGGAGTTGCCGGTGATTTTCATTTTCACCCACGATAGTGTTGCTCTGGGAGAGGATGGTCCTACCCACCAGCCCATCGAGCAGCTCCCTTCGCTGCGGACTATTCCCAATCTGGTCGTGCTTCGGCCCGCCGATGCCAATGAGACGGTCGAAGCCTGGCGTGTGGCATTGGAACACCACGCGGGGCCGGTGGCGCTCTTGCTGACCCGACAAAAGCTGCCAGTGCTCGATCGGTCTACTCTGGCACCAGCCGAGGGTGTCAGGCGTGGGGCATACGTTTTGGCCGATAGTCAGGGCACGCCTGACGTGATCCTTATTGGCTCAGGCTCGGAAGTCGAGGTGGCTCTCAATGCTCGCCAGCAACTGGCGGAGCAAGGTGTAAGGGCCAGGGTGGTCAGTATGCCCAGTTGGGAACTTTTCGAACAGCAGTCGCCCGAATACCGTGCTGAGGTACTGCCGCCAGATGTGAGCGCCCGTCTGGCGATTGAGACAGCCGCTCCCCTGGGATGGGAGCGATACGTTGGCCTACAAGGGGATGTGGTTGGCATCAATCGCTTCGGCGCATCGGCTCCGTACAAGGTGATCCTTGAGCAATTTGGTTTCACCGGCGAAAACGTGGCGCTCCGGGCACTGGCTGTCTTGGATAGGACACGCCGATAACATGAGCCAAGCTTCCATCGAGAGACTCAAACGCTTGGCCGCCCAAAGTGCGGTAGACTTGGTGGAAAGTGGCATGGTTCTTGGCCTGGGTCATGGTTCAACGACCAGGCACGCGGTCGATATCATCGGCGACCGGCTGAGGTCGGGAGCCTTGCAGGATATTGTGGGCGTGCCTACCTCGGAATACACCACGGCCCAGGCCCAAGCGCTGGGCATTCCGCTAGCCACGCTGGTCGAGCAGCCGGTTCTGGACCTGGCCATCGACGGCGCCGACGAGGTGGATCCTGATCTGAATCTGATCAAGGGCCTGGGCGGCGCCTTAATGCGCGAGAAAATCGTGGAAATCGCAGCGCGGCGCTTTGTGGTGATTGTGGATGAGTCGAAGCTGGTAGAGCGGCTCGGCACCCGTGGACCGCTGCCGGTGGAGGTGACTCAGTTTGCCTGGGAGGCCCACCTTCGTTGGCTCGAAAGCCTGGACTGTCGGGCCGAACTGCGCCGCGAAGCTGACGGCGCTCCCTTCATCACCGATAACGGCAACTACATCATCCACTGCACCTTTGCCCACGGTATCTCCAATCCAATGGCCCTGGGCCGAACTCTCATCGAACGCCCTGGGATTCTGGAGCATGGCCTTTTCCTGGGGATGGCGACCGAGGTGGTTGTGGCCGGCGACAGCGGCGTTCGCTTCGTAAAGCGCCCTAAATAGCAGAGACCCGTGCTGCCACTACACGGGTCTCTGCTTGGGAGGGAGGTTCTTTTTTGCCTCTGAGGAAGGAGGTCATTTAACTTTGTGGCTAAATAATAGATGCCTCACATTAAGGTAAAATGAAAAAATAATTAAAGGAAGATTAACAAAACACTGACATGCCCGGGCTATTACTACAACCTCACGTATCATTCCTTCGACTGTCTGGCTGGGGAATGACATTTTGGACCGAAGTGAGGTTGTAGTATTAGAGACACCAAAGATAGAGTCTGGCTGTAGGGCGGATATGGCAGATTGCCAATCCGCCCTACGAGGTCATTGGTCAGGTAGAGGATAATCACTATGGGACAGCCTGTCTCGGATAAACTGACGTTTTACCTGTTGAAAAACGTCAACAAAGCCATCCGGGAGTTCGACATGATCGCTGATGGCGACCGGCTGGCAGTGTGCGTTTCGGGGGGTAAAGATAGTCGATCATTGTTGCACCTGCTGCACGCGCGCCAGCCCACTGTGCCCGAGGCGTATCACCTGGTCGCGCTACACGTCGAGGCGCAGATACCCGGCTATCCCCATCTGCGCCCCGTTCTCGAACCTTGGTTCCGAGAGATGGGAGTAGAATACGCCTTCGTGCCGTTGGAACTACCCCCCGGCGAATCGCTACCCTTGGACTGCTTCCGTTGCTCGTGGAACCGACGCAAGGCACTCTTCCTCCAGGCTCACGAGTTGGACTGCAATAAGCTCGCCTTTGGGCACCACGCCGACGACGCCCTGCATACCATACTGCTAAATCTCTTTTATTCTGGACGACTGGAGACCATGGCTCCCAAGGTCCAGTTCTTCGATGGTCAGATTAGCGTCATCCGCCCCCTAATCTACGTGGAAGAGCGCCGACTCGATCAACTGACCAGGGCATTGGCCTTGCCTTCCCCTGAAGTGAACTGTCCCCTTAGCCGCACCTCAAAGCGCGCCTGGATCAAGGAGTGGCTACGCCACGCTGGCCCGGATTACCGGCAGATCCGGACAAACCTTTGGCGGGCTGCACGCCACCACAGCGGATTCTAGTCAGTTAGGTAGATTTTGTCTGACTCATTAATGGTGGTATACTCACCAAGTTGTTGCCAGCGGCCAATAACGAGTGGCAAAGGGCACATGATAGGGAACCGAGAGCATATGTCAGCCAGTCAGCCATAGCCACCGATCACCATCACAGGAGACCATCCATTGCCCGTACTTGAGATTATCTATGTGGGGGCCGCCCTACTTCTAACTATGTACGCCCTCAATTCGTGGATTCTCACTGCGCTCTTTCTCCGTCACCGAAAAGATGCACCTCAGCACCTCGAGATCGCACATTTCCCCCGGGTGACAGTGCAACTGCCTGTCTTTAACGAAGCGTTGGTTGTGGAACGCCTCATTGATTCAATCGTCAGGCTGGACTGGCCGCAAGATCGTCTGCAGATCCAGGTATTAGACGATTCGACTGACGAGACGACGGCCATTGTCCAAGCACTTGTGGATGCCTATCGTGATCAGGGGATTGATATGGAAGTGGTGCATCGCACCGACCGACAAGGTTTTAAAGCAGGGGCCCTGAAGGAGGGACTAAAGAGCGCCACTGGTGAATTTGTCGCCATCTTCGACGCGGATTTTGTGCCCGACGCTGACTGGCTCCGCAAGACGGTGCCTTATTTCGTGGATCGGCCGCGGCTGGGGATGATCCAGACTCGTTGGGCCCACTTGAACCATGATTACTCATTACTTACGCGTGCCCAGGCCATCGCCTTGGACGGACACTTCACGGTGGAACAAACAGGGCGCCAGCGGTCTGGGCTGTTGATGAACTTCAACGGGACGGCTGGTATCTGGCGCAGGGAGTGCATCTCCGACGCTGGGGGGTGGGAAGCAGAAACCATCTCTGAAGATATGGACCTGAGCTATCGCGCCCAGTTGCGTGGCTGGCAGTGTCTCTTCTTGCCTAATGTCGGTACTCCGGCTGAGGTGCCACCGCAGCTAGCTGCTTTCAAGCGTCAGCAGTTTCGCTGGGCCAAGGGCTCTATTCAGTGTCTCAAGAAGTTGGGCTGGTCGGTGTTCACTTCCAGGCTGCCCTTGGTGGTGCGCTGGCAGGCGCTGGTGCATCTAAGCACCTACCTAATCCATCCTCTAATGGTGATATTGTTATTGATTAGCCTGCCTTTGATGCTGCTATCTGGCCGTTTGCACGGGGCGCTTGGGGTTCTCAGTCTGGTAAGCCTGGGCCCGCCGTTGATGTTTGCCATCTCCCAACGCACTCTCTATCCGCGTGACTGGCTGAAGCGCTACGTATTTATGCCGGGGCTTATGTGGTTGGGTAGCGGAGTGGCCCTGAATAACACACGGGCCGTGGTCGAGGCGTTGTTGGGAGTGAACAACGTGTTCAAGCGCACACCCAAATTCCGGATTGAAGCCCGAAACGACCGCTGGCTTGGTAGCCGATACGCACTGTCTTTGGATTGGATGATCATCGGCGAACTGGCGTTGGCGATGTATGCCCTGGCGACTGTTGGAGCCTCGCTATGGCGAGGCAACATCTTTGCCGTTCCCTTCTTACTGCTATATGTTACCGGATTTGGCTATGTGGGGCTGCAAGGGTTGTGGGATGCTAGACTGGACCTGGTGTTTTGGCTGCGTCGTTTAGCCGGGCGCCGTCCCTCCGCTGAGCGGCGGGGCGCGTCACATCAGCAGATCATTGTGCCCGAACGCCATTCTTAGCAGGTATTTGTGGATGAGCCACTGCCCCAGCACACGGATTATGGCTTGAAGAGAATCGTGCCCGTGAGGGCAGAATGCAGCTTATCGAAATCACTGTGATCAGGCACTAGAAACCCGGTTTCCCTGACCTAGCTACAGAGAAACCGGGTTTGTTATTTGACGCGGACGGCACGCCGGGTTGGCCTTGGAAGCGCTGTCAATCAGATGGTCGCTGCGTTGACTCGTCATCTGATCGGGTTTTGGCTAGTTGAGGTGGGATCTCTGGCTCCTCTTTCATGACCAGTTTGCCACGAAAGTAGCCATCCTCATCCAGTAGAAACGATCCGACCTCTACGTCGCCCCATACGCGCCCGGTGCTCAAAATCTCCAATCGATTGCTAGCCTTGATCTTACCGGTGACGGCACCGCTGACCGATACATTGCGCGCCACAATGTCGGCGGCAACCATCGCATTGGGGCTCACGATCACGTTACCCACTGTTTCGATCACTCCCCCCTCGCATACACCATCAATACGTACGCTTCCGTCGCACTTCAGATGACCGTCAAAGCTGGTGTTGGGCCCAATTATTGTCTCGAACTTCTCCAGCGAGAGATTCTTACTGCTTTTGCCGAGCACGTTTTGTCTCCTAGGTCTCTTGCGATAGGTTAGGTATAGAAGATTACGGAGACCACTATACCGTAAGGCAGGTCTTTTGTCAACGCGTTGCTCTTTTTCTTCCTTGCCGGGATTGGTTAGAGATGTTATACTGATTGAAGTTGTAGGGCCTGTAAGCACGTACATTTTCAAGGATCTTGTGTACTCAGGGTCCGTGCTTGTGATCCCCTCTGGGAAACGAATAACTTCCCGTTTTTCAGGCGGACTTCCAAAAGGAATGGTAAGCAACTCGGGAAGTTATTCCTTAACGGCCCCTGAGCAGCGTAACAGGCGCGGCCTCTGGCGGACCCATGCCTCATCGAAAGCCTTTTGACGTAGACACAAGAATAAGCATCCGCCCTATCAGGAGCCTGTCGGATTTACGCCGTTGTCACGAGATACAACGTGCTGTCTGGGGCTATGCAGATCTGATGGTCTTCCCCTACACCATCCTCATCTCTATGCAGCACAACGGTGGGGTATTGCTGGGTGCCTTCGTCAATGATGAGCTAGCTGGCTTTGTCGTGGGCTACCTAGGTATGGCTGGAGCCAAACTTTATCTCTTTTCGCAGCGTATGGGTGTGCTGCCCGAGTATCAGAGTATGGGGCTTGGTTATCGCCTGAAAGTTGCCCAGCGCGAACAGATGCTACGCCAAGGGATTGACATTATCGTTTGGACCTACGATCCGCTGGAGGGGAGGAATGCCACGCTGAACATCGAAAAATTGGGTGGAGTCGTACGCAGCTACGCGCGTGATATTTATGGACACGTTCAAAACCCGCTCCAGACTGGATTGACGACGGATCGCTTTCTGTTGGAATGGCATTTGATGAGCGATCGTGTGCGCGAGCGGGTTCGGGGTCACTACCAGCGCCCGAGGGCCGAAGATTGGTTGAGTGGTGAAGATATGCCTTTGGTCAACTTCGCCGCCTGGGAAGGCGACATTCCTCGTCCACTGGCTGCAGACCTGGAAGTTGAGCATAATCAAGTGCTCGTCCAAGTCCCCCCGGACCTCCAACGTATCAAAAGCTACGACCTGGATACGGCTCGAAGCTGGCGTACCATGACCCGCACCATATTTGAAAGTTATTTCCGGCGCGAATACGTGGTAACGGGCTTTGCCAGCAGTCTGCAACCCCGTTTGCCGAACCTCTATAGATTGGAGCGCAAGTCCTTTCCGGCGCCCATTGACTTCTCAGCATGGGCGAATGGAGTGTCCGAGGGGTAAATGAAAGACTATGCGATTCGCCCAGCCACGCGGGCGGACATGCCCAGCGTCGCCGAGGTTGCACGCTACACGTGGGACGTTACCTACGCTAGGAGCGTCGCAGCGCACAACCGGCGGCACTTCCTGGACCAGGCCTACACCCCCTGTGCTTTACGTGAGGCAATAAGTCAGGAATGCGGTTGGTTCTACGTGGCCGTACGGGCGGAGAGTGTGGTAGGCTTTGCCCAATATCAGCGCCGTTACGACGCCCAAGGGGAATTGGTGCGCATTTACGTCCATCCCGATCACCAAAGACGCGGCATTGGGCGTGATTTTCTAGCAACCGGATGGGCGGCTATGAGCGTCGCAGGTATCAGTCATTGCTTTGTCTCGGCCGATGCGAACAACACCGTTGCCCGCGCCTTCTACGAACGATTTGGCTTTCAACCACGGCGTGAATACGGCCGCTTTGTGGGAGACCAGATCATCCGGCTTGTGGAATACGTTGTTCCCATCGCCAGTGCGCTCGGTACAGGCAACCTGGAAACAAGAATTTCAGAGAAAACGGAGCAAGCGTAACGCCATGAACAACAGCCTCGAGTATCTCATGACTCAACAGCCCCTTATGCTCGACACACTTGAGCGCTGGATCAATCAAGATTCTCCTACTTTCGATAAAGGCGCGGTTGACGCAATGGGCCGACAAATTGCTGATGCCTTTGCTGGGCTAGGTGCATCGATCGAACTCCAACCGCAATCCGAATATGGCGATCACTATCGCATCGGCTGGGGCAAGGGCGAAAGACAGATATTGCTGCTGGGTCACTTCGATACGGTTTGGCCAGCAGGCGAGGCTGCTCGTCGGCCCTTCACGTTGCGTGATGGAAAAGCCACCGGGCCTGGTATCAATGATATGAAGTCCGGCATCCTGATTGGGTTGTATGCCCTGCGGGCGCTGGTCGAAATGGGTCAAATGCCAGCACACCGCCTGGTCTACCTGCTGACCAGCGACGAGGAGAATGGTAGCCTTTCCTCGCGCGAGCTCATCGAGACCGAGGCGCGGCTCAGTGACTGCGTACTGGTTCTAGAGCCGTCGCGATACGGATCATTGATCACCTGGCGCAAAGGGATTGGGCGTTTCAGCCTGAATATCAGAGGGATCGCCGCTCATTCTGGGGTTGACCCGGAAAAAGGTGTGAGCGCCATCGAGGAAACAGCTCACCAGATCCTCAAATTGCAGGCTATGACTGATCTCGGCCGCGGGACCACGGTCAACGTGGGAATTGTGCGAGGGGGCAGTCGCGTGAATGTGGTGGCGGCCTCAGCGCAGGCCGAGTGTGATCTACGAGTGCTGACCGTCATCGAGGGAGAACGTATGGAGCGCGCTATCTTAGGCCTCAAGCCAGTCCTGGAGGGGGCCACCATTGAGGTAAGTGGTGGTATGAATCGCCCACCTTTTGAGGAGTCCAAGGCTGGATTGGCCCTCTACGAACGGGCACGGGTGATCGGGGACAGGCTGGGGATAGAGATAGACAGGACCGGCACCGGTGGGGGCACCGACGGCAACTTCACAGCAGCGCTGGGTGTGCCAACGCTTGACGGTCTGGGCGCAGTCGGGGAAGGCTCACACGCATTGCACGAGCAGATTCTTATCGATGCCCTCCCCCAGCGAGCTGCTCTTCTAACCGAATTGGTGCTAGATCTTGGCAAGGGATAAGCCGAAGCCTGTCGCACCTCACTGATGTCCCCGGAAAGAGTTTTCTTTTACTATGTCCGATTTCTACGCCCACGTGTATCTATCGCCTCACCTGGACGACGCCGTTCTCTCGTGTGGAGGTTTGATCCACCAGCAGGCAAGCGTCGGCCAAGCGCCCCTGGTCATCACGTTATTCTCCGGCCGACCTCCAGCTGACGCTGAGTTGTCTGCTTTTGCCCAGTTGCAGCATAGGCGCTGGGGGAACCCGGGAGACGTGTTCTCGGTCCGCTGGTCCGAGGACAGGTCTGCACTATCGGTGCTGGGCGCAGATTACCTGCGGCTCAACTATTTGGACTGCATTTATCGTGGGAAGGGTCACAACGACGAGTCGGTCTGGTTTTACGCCTCTGAGCAAGCCCTCTTTGGCACAGTGCATCCAGCCGAACATAGCCTGCCAGCTCAATTGGCGGATGCGCTGACCGAGTTCATGCCGGGTGGCGACTGTGTAACGCTTTATGCCCCACTGACGGTGGGAAACCACGTGGACCACCAACTGATCTTTTCCGCCGCCCTGATTCTCAGGGAGCAAGGCTGGGGGGTGCAGTTCTATGAAGACTATCCCTACGCCCAAACCGAGGGCGCACTCTCGGCAGCTTTGGCTGCCCGGGGTGGGGAGCATTGGCAGTCGACGGTGATATGTCTGGGCGAAGATGACCTGGCAGCCAAGCTAGAGGCAATTGCTTGCTACGCATCGCAACTAGGGGTGCTTTTCGGTGGTGTGGAGGCGATGTCTGACCAGGTGAGGGGCTACGCCAGCCGGGTGGGCGGAGAACGGCTATGGACTCCTTCACCCCACGTGGGTTAGGGATGGATAACTCAAAAAATGCCTGCGCACCGTTTCATTCGATCCATTTGGCGTTTGCAGAATAAGGAGCAATTCCGCTGTCTCGCTAGTAAGATTTCGCCAATGGTGTGGCAACTGTGCCTCGAACAGCAGGAAATCTCCCTCATTCAACATATAGACATCGCCGTCAATCTCATATTCCACCCTGCCTCGCAGGCAGTAGACGAACTCGTGCCCAGAATGGATCACCTGTCGTCTGCCACTCTCCGAATCAGGACCCAGCGAGATAAAAAACGGCTCTAGCTCTTGTCCATGCAAGTGCTTGCCAATGCTCTCAATCGTTACTCCTTTGCTTTCGAGGGACGGACGTTCATCTGGCTTCACGTGCATGATGTTTGTCTGCACTTCTTCATCAAAGAAATAGCTCATTTTCACATTGAGCGCCGTCGCCAGATTCTGCAACGTTGCAACACTGGGAGAGATTTGGCTTCGTTCGATCAAGCTAATGGCATTTGACGAGATACCAGCCCGACTGGCTAGCTCTCGCTGTGTTAGATCCCGCTCCTTGCGCAGAGCGCGGAGTCTTGAGCCTAACGAAGATGTTTTCTTCATTTCGTCGCTTTCCTGTCCCATAGAACTATCAAATTGTGACTCATTTTATTATCGTTTGAGATTCTTGACAAATGCATTGTAACAACAGCCTCTCACCATGTTTTTGTTACGTATTCCCGACCAAGTAGTCTCCAATAACCTATAGACGAATTTGCCCGTGGCATACCGTATCCCACAGTTATTGTCGGCTTGGATGAGCCTGAGAGCTTCCCGCTCAATCAGAGGGCATTCGGTATGTTGGAACAGCTGAGGCTAGTGCCCCATCAAAGTGGTTCTGACAAGCCAAATAAGGTCAAATGGGAACGACCTTCGGTATATTCCCCAGAGGGGAGCTGCGGGCATAATCTCTCTGATGGGGTGCTAGCACAAGTGGACTGGAAGTTATGCAATCCGCGTTGGCTCATAGCTGAATGGTCAGGGCCGCTGGCATTCTCACCGGAATTCAGAGAGTGTGAAGGGTAGTGTTGTCACCAGGCTCCCGGTCAGTAGTGTGGATAGCAGCGCGCCGATACAGCAGAAGACAATCCCTGGGAGGAAAAGGGTACCCAGTGCCGCGCCAGTGCCGTAGCCATGGGCCGATTTGAGAGCGCGCACCGACACTATGAGCATCAGGATTGCGACAGGAATGATGATCACGACGGGGATAAATCCAAGTATCGGATTAATGGTGCTCAGCAACATCAGGGGTGACAAGATGCCAAAGACTAAGCTGAACGGGCCGTAGACCAGTGACAGAAGATAACTCTGAACCACAAATTCTCCTGTGCCCTGCAAAATGCGCGCAACCAGGTAATACAATCCCGAGTAGATGAGGAAGGAGAGCAACCCGGCTGCCGCCCCAACGACCGCACCACCGCAGACAATGGGAGCCAACCGGGTCGGATTGGACGCGCCTCCAGGCATTAACAAGTTGTTACCGACATTGATCAGCGACACAAAGAAAGAAGTTATGCCGCTGGCGAGCAGGACGCCAGGGATAGTCAGGCCCCAGCGAGCGTAAGGGTGCTCATCGTCCAGGCGTGCCTGATTGGGGAGGGCCAACATCTCGGCCCAGGTGTCGAGCATTTCCATAAAACTCTTGTGTTGTACCTCGCGCGGGGGAGGCTCACTGACCATAGCCTCCTCTGCGGAGCGGTACTCTGCTGGCACGGCTGGTGGCGGCACGACGGGAATGGCCTGATCAAAGTCAGCATAACAACCAAGACACCGCTGGCTGCCTGGTGGGTTGGTCGCGCCACAAGTGGGACAGACCAAATCACCTGCTTCTACCTGTCCTTGCGCCATCTTATCCTGAAGGGCTTTCAGTTCCGTCTCGGCTCGCTCATTGGCAGGATTGATGGTCAGCACGTTTTCCAGGCAGATCTGCCGATCTTCATCGCTTTCCACCGCCTCGCTCAGATAGAGCCAGGCGAATTCATTGCGTTCATCGGCATTGATGATCTGCATCAATTTACGACGTGCTTCCTCTCTATTACCGATGCGAAGCGCAGCAATACCATCATCAAGCAGCTGTTGGGTCTCGGGGTCCATGGGCGGTCTCCATTGACAAGGGCAGCTATTTTCAAAGAGCTGGAACTTCTTTACATTTTATCACATGTTGTAGGTGCCTGACAACCCCTCTAGGAAATAGTTACCATTATCTGGTTCTGGTCCACTCTGTCGCCCACCTTCACGCGGACGTTGTGAACGATGCCAGCCCGTGGTGCCTTGAACTCGTTCTGCATCTTCATCGACTCCAGCACCACTACGATATCGCCGGTCCCCACCGGCTGTCCTTCGCTGACCAGTACCTTAACTACCACACCGGGCATAGGGGCTTTGACAAGCACCTCACCGACGGGAGCTACTGGGCCTCGTTTTAGACCTGCCAACCGACGTGTGCGTTCATCCTGGACCCTCACCTCAAAAAGGCCGCCCCACAAGACTACCAGAAAATCTTCGTCTCCCTCATCGATGAAGACGTCGTACGATTTGCCATTGATGATGATGGAATACAGACTGTAGTTGTCCATGCCTTGGATGTCTACGGCGTAGGTCGTGCCGTCCACAGTCACTTCGCCTTCGCGGTCCACATCAACAATGAATTCTTGGTCACCGATAGTTGCAATGTATTTCATGGCCTGAATCTCTATACACTGTGCCAGCTACAGTGGCTGCCGTAAGGCACGCTTGCGCCCAACTATTTTCCAAGGGCTAAGGCCTCGCTGTTTAAGGACAATCGCCTCCTGGTTTCGCTGGTGAGCCAATAGCGTAGCCGCGATGACAGCAACCTTTGTATGATCAGGATGCGATGACTCGTCTAGTGTGAAATGCTGCTCCAAGAAAGCGGTATCGAACTGGCCTCCTTGATAGCGAGGACTATTCATTACCTGGATATGGAAGGGTAGCGTGGTTTTTATCCCGATGATTCGGTATTCGGCCAAGGCGCGCCGCATACGCAGGATGGCCTCGCCACGTGTCTCGCCCCATGCCAGTAGTTTAGCGATAAGTGAGTCGTAGTAGGGATTGACCTCTATCCCTGGGTAAATGCCACTCTCTAGTCGTACACCGTGGCCAGTCGGCTCCCACAGGCCGGTGATCTTACCGATGGACGGCATAAAGTCATGATAGGGGTCCTCGGCCAGGATACGACACTCGATGGCCCAGCCATTCATCTGAATATCTTCTTGCGAGTATCGTAACTTGCGCCCCGCAGCGATCCGCAGCATCTCTTTCACGATGTCCACGCCAGTGACCATCTCCGTGACGGGATGCTCCACCTGCAAACGGGTGTTCATCTCCAAGAAGTAAAAGTTGTGATCCCGGTCCAACAGGAATTCGATGGTACCGGCGCTAACGTAACCGGCTGCCTGGGCTGCCTTGACGGCGACCTCGCCCATTTGGGTACGCAATTCGTCGTCAATAGCAGGGGAGGGCGCCTCTTCGATGAGCTTCTGGTGGCGTCGCTGGATGGAGCATTCACGCTCGCCCAGGTGAATGACGTTGCGGTGGGTGTCGGCCAGCATCTGCACCTCGATGTGACGGGCTCCGTCAATCAGTTTCTCCAGATAAACCTGGTCGTTACCAAAGGCAGCTTGAGCTTCGTTACGAGCAGCGCGTATTTTGTCAGGCAAGTCTTGACGTTGATAGACGCCGCGCATACCTTTGCCACCACCGCCAGCGGCTGCCTTCACCAGCAAGGGGAAACCAATACGCTCAGCCACTACCGTCAGTTCGTCGTCGCTCAAGCTCATCTGCGTGCCTGGCACGACGGGGACGCCCGCTGCCGTCATCGCCTGGCGAGCAGCGACTTTGTCCCCCATCAGGCGGATCGCCTCCGGAGATGGCCCGATCCATATGAGCCCGGCGTCAAGTACAGCTTGAGCGAAGTCGGCGTTTTCAGCCAGAAAGCCGTAGCCAGGGTGCACGCCGTCGGACTTCGATCTCTTGGCCACATCGATTATTTTGTCCAGGCAGAGGTAGCTTTCGCTGGCAGGGGCCGGGCCGATGTGGTACGCTTCACTCGCTCGGCGAACGTGAGGCGCGATGCGGTCGGCGTCGGAATACACACCAACAGTGTCCAGGCCAAGTTCCTGGCAAGCACGGATAATGCGTACCGCAATTTCACCTCGATTGGCAATCAGTACCTTCTTAAGCATAGTTACTCCAATCAGGCTGATCCTGGACCCGGTCTCTCACTCTCACAAGGGAATATTTCCGTGCTTCTTGGGCGGATTCTCGTCCCGTTTGTTCTGTAACATTTCCAGTGCGTTGATAAGCGTGGGGCGGGTCTGATTGGGCTCGATCACGTCATCAATGTAGCCCCAACTGGCAGCCACGTAGGGATTGGCGAAAGCCTCACGGTATTCCTGCACGAGCTGGGCACGCAGAACATCAGGATCTTCGGCTTGGGCCAGTTCGCGACGATACAGGATGTTGATAGCCCCCTCAGGTCCCATCACTGCGATCTCTGCGCTGGGCCAGGCCAGGTTCACGTCACCTCGGATATGCTTACTCGACATAACGTCATACGCGCCGCCGTAGGCTTTACGGGTGATGACAGTGATCTTAGGGACAGTGGCTTCGCAATAAGCATACAGCAGCTTGGCGCCGTAACGGATAATGCCACCGTGCTCCTGGGCCACGCCAGGCATGAAACCGGGCACGTCCACAAAGGTGATCAAGGGTATGTTAAAGGCATCACAGAAGCGCACAAAGCGTGCGCCCTTGGCGGACGAGTTAATGTCAAGAACACCGGCCAACACCATAGGTTGCTGGGCTACGATGCCAACTGAGCGACCATTGAGCCGGGCAAAGCCGATGATAATGTTTTGTGCGTAATGTTCCATCACCTCTAGAAAATCGCCGTTATCCACCACCGCACGGATAATCTGTTTCATATCATACGGTTTGTTGGGGTTATCGGGGATGATGGCGTCGAGCAGCGCATCAGTGCGTAGCGGATCGTCCTGGCAAGGGATGGTGGGTGGGTCCTCCATGTTGTTCTGAGGC
>Ga0209536_100007825_pt1 | contig 16158 bp, 13 predicted proteins | sample DeeMarSeWOR28_12_FD_187461 | JGI IMG/M metagenome (GOLD analysis project Ga0209536, IMG submission 187461) | Marine sediment microbial communities from White Oak River estuary, North Carolina - WOR-2-8_12 (SPAdes) (version 2) | ecosystem: Environmental > Aquatic > Marine > Intertidal zone >...
TAATTCAATTAGGTGAATCATGTACTCAATCTGGGCCACTCCCAATAGTGGATATTTTTAACGTCTACGAGAACTTAGCTAAAAAGTACGTAAACGGAAAGTGGTTGGATCAAGCTGTAACTGAACTGAAGAACTATAAGCGTCAACTTGATGACTCTTTGGCTTTAGTAAATAAACGATTTCATGGAACAATTAAAGCGAAAGTTCTGACACATGGTGGAGAATTACCCACATCAGTATTAATGGATTATATAATGAGAAGCTATGGTCTAGATTCTTGTCATATACAGAAAGAGAAATGGCCAATTGTTACTGACGATAATTTCGAAACTGCAACACCCAATTTTCAGTTGAGTAAAAACCAGGCTAAACCGCTTATGAAGTTACTTGAATCAGGAAAAGTTGTTGTTCTGGGAGGATTTCTTGGAATAACCAATGATGGATTAGAAACATTACTTGGAAGAGGCGGCTCTGACCTTTCGGCAGTTTTTGTCACTTGCTTGTTGAGGCAAAAATATGACATAGAAACTCTTCTCTTTAAAGAGATGCCTGTTCAAAGTGCTGATCCGAAGATGGTTAGGGATCAGGAAACAGAGAACATTGTTTCTCTTACATATAATGAGGCACATAAAGCGTCTAAGATGGGAATGAAGATTGTTCAAGGCGATGCAATTTCGATGGCTAAGCAATTCGATCAGTCGATAAAGGTTATGCCCATGGCTAATCCTAAAGAATATACTCTAATAGGTTCTGAAAGCGATTTGGCTCAAACTGTGAAATGTGTCACAGGTAAATCAGGTTGTGCAATACTTACTATGGATGATACCCACAGCAGATCTTTTGAGGACGCCTTGAGAATCTGGGAAAACTGCAATGATTTTCTGGATTTGGGAATTGAAACTCTTGAAACCGGAAAGCGAATTCGCGATTTTCTGTTTCTTGATTCAGATTTTCTTCGAAAGAATGAAGAGCGCCTCAAAGGCTTTGACGAAGATTTGTCAATAGAATACGGTGTTGGTGTAGTCACCCTAATTGGAGATGGAATGAAGTATTCTTCTGGGGTCGCGTCAATTGCTATTGGTGCGATTCCTCAAATAAACATTAAACGGGGAATCTTTGCGCCGCATACATCCCAAATAATTCTGGCTGTCGACGAAAACAAAGTTGAAGAAACAGTTGCATCAATTCACGCCAAACGATCCGAAATGAATCAAAGCAAGCATCGCCTATAATCAATAATAAGAATTTTTTACTGTTGCAGAATCTTTTTAGCTTTTTCGCTAATCAGTTCCCATATACTTTTAACATGTTCTTCTTTGGTGGTTCTCTGACCTATACAAAAACGAATCACATACTTGTCTTTGAGCTTAGTCTGGGTTAACAAGGTCTTGCCCGTCTGATTAACACTTTCAAGTAACCGTCTATTCAATATATCGAGTTTTTGTTCGGACATGTTTTTTGGGTTACACCTAAAGCACACCAAACCAAAATCCACAGGTGCCATAACTTCAAAACTTGGGTCAGCGTCTATCCACTTTTTTAACAGTTGTGCCAATCGAATGTGTTCCCGAACCATATTCTGAAGTCCTTCAATTCCATAGGATCGCAGGACAAACCATAATTTAAGAGCCCTAAACCGTCTCCCTAATTGGATTCCCCAATCACGATAATTGTTGACTTTGACATCCATACCCGTCTTGAGGTATTCAGGGTTTATTTCGAAGGTTTTTTTGAGTATTGTTTTATCTTTTACGAAGAAAGCCGAACAATCAAAGTTGGTTAGTAACCATTTATGGGGATTAAAAACAAATGAATCCGAATATTCTGTTCCCTTCATTATCCATCTCTTTTCAGGCAAAATAGCAGCAGTACCTGCATATGCTGCGTCCACATGAAACCAGACATTATGTTTCTTGCAGATCGCTCCAATCTTTTCCAAAGGATCTACACCGGCAGAAGAGGTAGTTCCTATAGTACCGCAAACAAACGTCGGTTTTTTTCCTTCAGCTCTATCCTTGAGAATAGCCTCTTCAAGCTTTTGGGATTCCATTGCAAACTTTTCATCAGCACGAATTAATCTTACGTTTTCATTTCCATAACCAGCAATCTTGGCACCCTTTACAACACTTGAATGAGCCTCCTCTGAACAATAGACAGTCAAGGATTCATTGAAACCTTTGCAATTAATATTGAAGCCTGAAATTTTTTCTCTAGCTGCTATTAAAGCTACTAAAGTAGCTGTAGATGCAGAATCCTGAATAACACCTGCCATACCCTCAGGTAAATTAACCATTTTCCTAAGCCACTCTAACGTCACTTCTTCCAATTCCTCAGCTGCAGGTGAAGTCTTCCAAATCATACACTGTGCTCCCAACCCTGCTGTTAGCAATTCTCCCAGAATTGAGGGGGGACTGTTGTTGGCTGGAAAATAGGCAAACCAGCAAGGATGCTGCCAGTGAGTAATTCCAGGCAATATTATTTTTTGGAAATCTTTGAAAATATTATCCATGCTCTCTCCTTTTGTTGGCGCATTTTTTGGAAGTTGAGCTTTTATTTCTCCAGGCTTGATATCGGGATTCACAGGATATTTTTCTATATTGATCATGAAGTTAGCGACCCAGTCCACAATTTCATGCCCATATTTCCTAAACATTTCGGGTTCCATTTCTCACATCTCGGTGTTCTATTGTAACAAACAAAGGAGTCTGTGGAATTAGATATCAAATTTTTGTTTGCTTTATGATTCAAGCTAATTTTCAATAAATATACTGTTAATCTTTTTTAGAAAAACCTGATTTATCAGTTATTTCTAAGAGCAGAGGGGGATAATAATGACAGATTTAAGTTTGCAACAAGTGGCTGATTATTTTAATCGAAGCTACAAAGCTGTAGACGGACTTTGGTTTATGAAAGTTGAAGAGAAATACGGATTTGATTCTGCACTTGAATTGGATAATGAAGTTTGGAAAGTGATACCAAAGATTCAAGCTCGAATGATTAAATCATTTTTAGGACTTGAAAATGGTTCAGCTGCTCTTTTAAAGAGTCTTATTACAAAACTTGAGTTGGAAGGATTCAAATTTACTGTGAAAAAGAAAGATAAGGGTTTTAGAATAACAATAACCAACTGTCCATGGCATAATTTGATGATCAAAAGTGGAAGAGAAAACCTAGCTAAACTTGTTGGCAAAACTATATGTACCACTGAATATCAAGTCTGGACTTCTGAGATTGAAAAAAATATTACCTTTAAACTCATATCACAGAAATGTCACAAATCAGAACACTGTATACTAGACTTTGAATGGGTGTGCCAAGACTGAATCCAAGAATCTAAAGGTCTTATTGGTTTTGGCGAATGTTTCTCGGTTTATTAATTTTGTTTTTTATATAAGGTAGCATTCCACCCGAAAGGAGGATATTTTTTTGCCTTTCTGTTAGTTCATAATTTACTTCAAAATCTTTTTTCTTTGTAATATTTCTTATTACCAAGCGTTCGTTTTTTGATATTGTTTCTCTAATATTGAGGATCTGGAGTTCATCATCTGAATCTATTATGTCATAGTCTGCTTCTGATTTGAAAGTCAAGGGAAGTATTCCAAAATTGATTAAATTTGCGGAGTGTATTCTTTCAAAAGATTTGGCAATAATTGCTTTCACACCTAAAAACATTGGGCATAATGCTGCGTGTTCTCTTGAAGACCCTTGACCATAGCTTAATCCTGCTACTATTATGTTATTCTTTCCTTTGTCCCTAATGTCTGATGCTCGTTTAGAAAAAGTTTCATCCACTATTTCGAAAACAAACTCGGAATATTTTGGAACATTAGATCTGTACTTCATTCTGGCTCCAGCCGGAATAATATGGTCAGTAGTGATTTTGTCTCCAACCTTAATTGTAACAAATCCAGAGATATTATCTGGCATCGGAGAATTAGAGGGCAGTTCTGCAATGTTTGGCCCCCTAATTATTTTGACCATCTGTGGGTTTTCTGAGGGCATAAGAATCATGCAATCGTCAGTATGGAATTGTTTAGGAACCTTTACACTCGGATAATCCATTCCTATGTCACGTGGGTCCGTCATTTTTCCTGTGATGACAGCTGCGGCAGCAGTTTCAGGGCTAGTTAAAAAAATTTGAGCTGTTTTAGTTCCAGAACGACCAAAAAAATTCCTATTAGACGTACGTATTGACACCGAATCTGTTTGAGGTGATTGACTGTTTCCAATACAGAATCCACAGACAGGTTCTGTAATTCTAGCTCCTGTGGAATATAGGTCTGCTAGTGCTTCTTCCTTGGCAAGATGTTCAAGCACCTGTCTGGATCCTGGAGAAACCACAAAACTGACAGAAGGATGAACTTTTTTATCTTTTAGAATCTTTGCCACAATCATTAGGTCTTTGTATGACGAATTCGTGCAGCTCCCAATACAAACTTGATTTACTGGAGTTTCGCTAAGCTCTTTTACTGTCTTAATATTTCCAGGGCTATGTGGAACAGCTGCTAATGGAACCAGTTCACTTAGATCAATGTCGACAATCTTGTCATAGGATGCATCAAAGTCAGCTTTGACTTCAACCCAATCGTTTTCTCTACCCTGAGCTTTCAGAAACTGTTTTGTAATTTCATCTGATGGAAAAACAGACGTGGTGACTCCACATTCAGCACCCATGTTTGTTATTGTTGCTCGTTCAGGAACAGAAAGGGTTTTTACTCCTTCACCGCCGTATTCAAAAACCGTCCCAACATTACCTTTGGTGCTGAAAATGTCTAAAACTTTTAAAATTACATCTTTTGCAGAAATCCAAGGTCTTAGTTTTCCCTTTAAATTTATTTTTATTACCTTTGGGCACGTAAGATAGAATGGTCCACCACTCATTGCAACAGCAACATCTAATCCTCCGGCTCCGATGGCGATCATTCCTAATCCGCCTCCAGTTGGCGTGTGGCTGTCCGATCCAAGTAACGTCTTTCCGGGTTTTCCAAATCGTTCAAGATGAACTTGATGGCAAATTCCGTTTCCTGCTCTTGAAAGTAGGATACCATATTTTGCTGCTATTGACTGAAGGTATTGATGATCATCTGCGTTCTCGAATCCAACTTGGATTGTGTTATGGTCAATGTAACTTACTGAAAGTTCGGTTTTGACTCTCGGTATTTTCATTGCCTCGAATTGTAAATATGCCATGGTTCCGGTTGCGTCCTGTGTTAAAGTCTGATCGATTTTTATTGCAATCTCTTTGTGAGGCTCAAACTTTCCATCCACTATGTGATCTTCAATTATCTTCTGCGTTATGCTTTTGCCCATACACGTTTTCTCCTGCTAAATCTCTGTTAATTGTCATGCTTTTTATTTTATCTTATTTCCGCGCGCGCGCAAAAATCAATCGAGTTTATTATCCGCAAGAAGCTTATGAAGAATTTTATTTTTTTCTAAACTTTGAAGGCTGAAGGGCAAATCTTATTTAAAACACATGAGCTGCATTTTGGTTTTCTTGCTATGCACATGTTTCTTCCATGATGTATCAGCAAGTCAGTAATTAGCTCCCATTCCGACTTTGGAACAATCTGCATGAGGTCGGTTTCGATCTTGTTTGGATCCTTGTTTTCTGTTAGTCCAAGTCTCTGGGAGAGTCTACGAACGTGTGTGTCCACAGCTATTCCTACAATTATTCCGAAAGCGTTTTGCAACACTATGTTAGCGGTTTTCCGGGCAACGCCAGGCAATTCAACCAGCTTTTCCATTGTTCGTGGAACCTGCGAATTATATTTTTCAACCAGCAATTGTGCAGTTTTTTTGATGTTTTTGGCTTTATTTCTGTAGAAACCAGTTGACCGAATATCTTGTTCAAGTTCCGCTAAATTCGCGTTGGCGTAATCTTTTACGTTTTGGTATTTTTTAAACAGCGATTGCGTTACAATATTTACTTGTTTGTCAGTGCATTGTGCTGAAAGAATCGTTGCTATTAACATCTCAAGAGGTTTGCTGTAATTTAAAGCCGTTTTTGCACCTGGATATTCAGGTTCCAGCAAATCAATAATCTTCAATATTGTTTCTTTTTTATTCGGTTCTTTTTTAATTTCCATCTATTTTCTCACTAACAATTTTAGTAATCTTTTCTGGGTTCTCAACAGATTTACAACGTCCTTTAAAGCAGATATATGCCGTTGGCGAACCTTTAGTAGGGTATCCTAGTTCATCTAATCTGTCGCGGTCTACAATTGGATCTAATGTTTCCAAAACCTTTAGGGGATTATATGTCTTTAGGATCTCGCTTCGGAATCTTCGAGTTTTCTCATCTTTCATTGATCCAACTACATGTACTTGCATAGGTTGTAAATACAACTCAATAGCCAAACCATAAAGAGCACCCATAATACCGTACCTTTGATAATGAGAAGCAAAATACTCCAGCGTTTTCTTGGCTATTTGCAAATATTTTTGTTTACCTGTTAAATGGTGTAATCTCAGGAAAGCGTCGGCAGCTATACTGTTTTCTTCAAGTGGCTTGTCCAAGCGTTTCAAAGCGCCGAAGGTATCGGCCCCTTTTGGTTTATCATAGAAGCCTCCAGCTATATCCCAGAGCTTGTCCAGCATGAATTCTGTGAAACCTTCTGCAAGTTCCAGATACTTTCTGTTTGAGGTAGATTGGTAACAGTCTATGAGACACTTAACCATGTAAGCCTGATCTGTGAGAAGACCTGAAAAGTGGGTATCTCCCTCATTGATGTAATGTTGTATTCCATTTTTAGACGTAAAAGCTTTCATTAACACTTGATCAACAGTTCGTAAAGCAAATTCTTCGTATGTCTGCTCCTCGAGAACTGCTGAAGCAAGCAGATATGCTGAACTCATCATAGCATTCCAATTAACGAATATTGTCTGATCTATTTTCGGATTTATTCTTTTCAAACGTTCTGGTAATCTTAGTTTATAATATTCTTCATCAGCATCTTGACTACCATAGAATCCACCCTTTTCTTTGTCAGCAAGTTGTTTATCGACATATTCCAATATCCCTTTGGTTGTGTCCCTAAACGTCTTCTCTCCTGTAACTTGAATCGCTTCTAAGTAATTGACTAGGAGTTTTGCATTATCTTCACACATTTTTTCATAGTGGGGTACACTCCAGTCACGGGTGGTTGAGTAACGGAAGAATCCCCCTTCCTCATTATCATAGATTCCGCCAGATCCCATTTCAATCAAAGTTTTTTTAACGATACTCAATGTCGCTTTATGTTTTCGCAGGTGATGTTGCAGGAGTGCAAACCTTATTGCATCGCTATGGGGGAACTTCGGTGCCTTACCAAAACCTCCATGTTTATTGTCATATTGTGAAGCAATATCAAGTGTCAAATTGTCGATAATTGACTGGGTTACTTCACTGTCTGCGTCATATTTTGTAGGCGATTTTTGTATTTTCTTTTCCAGGGACTCAATTTCAGCTTTCATTTTGGCTTTGTTTTTCTGGTATAGTATGCTTACGTGCTCAAGTAAAAACATCATCTGTTGTTTAGGAATGTATGTTCCACCAGTTAGAACCTCGCCATCAGGAGTCAGGAACACAGTGCTTGGCCAGCCGCCCATGTTGTATCTCTTATCTATGTCTGGTCTTCGATCTCTATCAACCCTTATTGGTACAAACTTGTTTTCGACAAGTACTGCAACTTCCTTATCAGAGTATGTTGTTTCATCCATGACATGGCACCAATGGCACCAAACTGCACTAATTCCTAAGAGAATCGGTATGTCAAGATCTTGGGCCTTCTTGAATGATTCTTGGTTCCATGGCAACCATGAAATTATTTGTTTCGTCAACAGATATACCTCGATCATTACAGCAAAACTAACTACAACTATTATGTATGGCTTGGTAACTAAATAGTTTGACGAAATGAGCTATTATAATGAATTATCTGGACATTATAAAAAAATAAACGATTAGTTATTGTCCACCAAAAAGCTTATAAAACTTATATGAACATTAATTCATATGAATACTGTTTCATTTAAAGTGAATTATCACTAAAAGGAGAAAAAAGAAATACTCGACCAAAAAGCAGGATTTAGACGTAAAATTCATTGCCTATTAGAACTTAAAAGAAACATAGGATCTTCAATCAAGCTAAAAAATCGGAGTTAATTAAAAATTGTTAAGAGACATTGTAAAAATTGATGAAAACAAATGCAATGGTTGCGGATTATGCATACCAGCATGCGCCGAAGGAGCCATCCAGATAATTGACGGAAAAGCTAGATTAGTAAAGGACATATTTTGTGATGGTTTAGGAGCATGCCTAGGGAAATGCCCCCAAAATGCCATAACAATTATCCAAAGAGATGCAGAAGAATTTAATGAAAAAGCAGCAGAAGAACATATTAAGACTCTCCAAACTGTTCCAGCTGTCAACATTCAGTCTAAAGGTTGCCCTTCAACACAAGAAATACAGTTTTTAACCAAAAACAAACTAACCAAAGATAATCCAGAAAACAGGCACTCCCAGATTTCTACTTGGCCTATTCAGTTAAAACTATTACCACCCAACGCGTCCTTCCTTAAGAATGCAGATTTGCTTATAGCAGCTGATTGTGTTCCCTTTACCTACCCAGATTTTCACGATAATATGCTTAAGAATAGAGTTCTTGCTGTTGGTTGTCCCAAGCTCGATGATGTTTCCCTATATAGAAATAAGTTGGCCGAAATATTCCGATCAAATAACATCAAAAGTATCACTGTAGTTAATATGGAGGTTCCATGCTGTTTCGGTTTGAATCGTCTTGTTCAAGAAGCTATGGAACTTTCAGGAATTAAAATTCCGTTGAAGCAAGAAACAATCAGCATTAAAGGAGAAAAACTGTCCTAACCTGGGAGGTGAATAGTTTGGAAGGTTCTAACGCAGAATCATGTCCTGGAATTAAAAAATTCCTTCGTCCTAAGCCTGAATATATCCAATGCTCTAACTGTGCTAGCAGTGTGGAGATTTGGAGTGACGAAGTTTCTACAGATTGTGAAATATGCGGCAAGGAAGTAGCCAGACCTGAAAAGGAGGCATCATGTTTAGATTGGTGTGAGTTCGCTGACAAATGTAGATCAATTATCGAAAACAAGAAGCATTAACAGAAGTAAAATTTCCTAATGAATAGTACTGATATGACAAGACTTTTTTTCTGAAATTTCTTTTTTCAACAATGGGATGATATTCTGTTCTTCTAAATAGGAATTTTGATGCAATTTTCACGCTTGCTGTAGGATATATCAACTTTCGGAACATGTCTTCTGTGGTAGGATGATATTTATCCAAAATCTTGATAGTTAATAATTGGATTTGGTTGGGATTGTATGATGGATTATTCTATTGAAATAGAGCTTCCTCGTTCCGGTGCATGGTTCAAATATTTCACAAACATTGATACTTTAGAAGAAGCAGAAAGTGTTAAACAGGCAGCTAAAGGAAGCGTTAAAGCAAGAATATTGAAGAACGTTTAACCTAGAAACACTGCATTTGTGCAGTTTCTATACTTTATTGTTGAAACATTATTGGTTATATGTTTTATTAGGTAATAATGTTAGTATATGTTGTATTTGATTTAATTTTTTCATTGCAGTAAGCAAAAAGTGTGGCTGATTTGACTTAGACAAGCATTAATAGAAGTTTTGATTAGAGACGTTCAGTTAATATTCAGTGCGAGATAAATAAAATGGCTATTGCGTTTGATAAAATTCAAAGAAATAGTCGGATTAGCGAAGAATCAGATAGACATTTGTCACGTTTATGGGTTCTAATTTACATTTTACCCATCATTTCCTTAATACTATCTGTGGGTTTTTCTCTCGTTTCTTTATTGTCGCTTATTTCTGCAAATAATTCTTTCACTTCACCGTATGATTTCATATATACCGATTTTGCTACAGAATTTGCGTTTTTGTGGATTATGTTTTTTCTGACTTTTATGATTAATTTGGTAGTAAATACTGTTTTTACATATTTGCTTGTAAAGCGATACAACACGCACATCACGAGACATCTTTTTCTGTCTGAAAATATTATTACGAAAATCAACTCTTTGGCAGAAAAGAAAGGATTAGACGTGGAAACTAGTTTGGTTTCTATCCAAAAAATTGGGATGGCGGCAAATGAGAACGAAACAAAAAAAGATGCTGTGCTTTGGGCTGTTCTGTCAGCTTTTATACCGTTTCTATCATGGTATGTTTACTATTTTCTAATGAAAAATTTCTATAATCATGAGCATATAGAGGATGGATTCTGGCAAGATCTAAAAATCGTATTAAAAAAGTTAGGCACAGATTTTTCAGTACCCCGTAGAAATGGAGTAATTCCTAACCGGAGTTTTCCATTGTATTTGACTCTTACAATAGTGACTGTGGGTTTGTTTGGAATATACTGGGTTTATGTTCTGCTTAGAGACCCTAATGAACATTTTAAACATCATTTACAAGTCGATAAGCAGCTTTTAGCTACTCTAGAATCTGCCACTAACTAGACGACTCTACTATAAGTTGTTTATAATCCGAGTACATATGGCGTAATATACGTCTCTATAGCAGCAGCAATCATGAATAAAACAATTGATGTTATCGCGAGAACCAAAGCATCTTGTAAACCCTGTCTGGTTTTGTCTTTCTCCAGTTTTTTACCTTTAAGTTTGGAAATTATTGCCTCAATAACTGTTACCTGCCATACTACAATACAAGCAATTTGAAGTAAAAAGGCAGGAATTTCGATTATTCCATGTGGCACCAAGCCCAATATCGGATATGCAATACCTCGCTCAATTCCCACTATCACAGCTATCCCTCCAATTAATCCACTGTTAAGCAGGATCTCAAATCCCAACAACACTGATCCCAAAAGAGGAAACCAAACAAGCATTCTAATAGGATTCCAAAAATGGCCTATATTATTTAAAAAGATAAATGAAAAGAAGCTTCCAGAAAATGGTTCTGGAACATCTTCAAAATTAAACAACGTGTCAATAATTGAATTTAGGTCGTTTGACAACTCTGGAGATAAAGAAAAAATGAAAATCGAGAAGATTATTGAGATTATCATAAACATGAAGAATGTGGCAACTGTTGCTTTAACGATAAGACTGTTTCGTTTAACAACAGATCTGAGAGAACCTATTATTCTAGAGATTAGTGACTTAAGACGCAGAAACCACATCCTCCATTATTCTCAAAGCAATTCTTGATTAAAACCTTTGTCAAACTTACTGAAAACAAAAATGATAAACAAGTTTCTTCTACAAAAAATTGTTTTAAATCTTTGAATATATTATAACAAGTCTGCTTGGGCTATTGGTTACGGAATGAGCTGTAATGGCATCTCAACTGAATGAAAAACTAAAAAAGGATTTGTTGGATCTATGTAGGACCATTGCTGGTTCTCGAAAAATTACTGCAGTTTGCCTTTACGGTCCATGGATTTGTGGATATGCTGACATAAAAACTGACATCAACGTTTTGATGATTCTTGAACAGTTTACTCTCCGACTAAATACATATTTCGAAAAATTAGATGATATTAATGTCTCAATTTTAACAGTTAACTATTCTGATTTCGAAAGGGACGTAAATAAAAGTTGGTTAGGTGAATTTTTTGCTGAAAAGCTCACTGTTCCATACGAATCCCTATTGAATGAGTACTATCTGCACCTTAACGAAGTGAAAATAAAAAAGAGAATCACGTTGGAGCTTCTTCAGAAACTTGTTTTAGAATTTCCTGAATCATCTCACGAGTTTCTTATCAAAAAGCAGTACTTCATGTTCGAATACATGAGGAGAAGGGCTAAAGTTTTTCCTCCAATAACTTACAGTTACATCAACATGTTGCAAGAAAATCTTGAAAGAAATAATTTCGAATTGATTATGGGTGGATACCTTGAAGCCTTCAAAGAACTGGAAAACGAAAATGTGATCTTTCTTTCAGAATCCTATATTAAAATCGCTAGAGAACATATTAACTCTGTCAAAAAAAGTAAACTAAAACTTCCTCTTTTTTTCAAGTCGATTCAAAGACGTGCCCTTCCTCCTCTTGTTAGTGTCTTTTCAGAATCTACTGGTTCATATATTCAAGAACAAAGACTCTTTACGAAAAACAATATTAAAGTTGGAACCGATGCATTGATTTCTCGACTAGAAGACCCAAAAAATTACATTTTATTTCCCACCCCTCTGGGAACTGTTTCTCTATCAGACAAATCTAACATTAAAGATTTGGCGAGAAAAATTATTCCAAATGCGGACTTTTCAAAGATGAAAGTCAAGAGTATTGGGGGCGTCTTTAATGATGTCTATGTTCTTTCTATTATACAAAATGGTGAAGAACAGAAATTTGTTGTCAAACAGTTCCTAGATTGGTCAAATCTTAAATGGATTTCTTTGGCTTTATGGTCTTTAGGAACCGCATCTTTTACTGTACTTGGGCAGTCACGACTGGAAAAAGAATATGCCATAAACGTGTTTCTACATAGCAAAGGTTTTCCAGTTCCAAAAATTTTCTCTGTCAACCATAAGAACCGTTTAATCTTACAGGAGTTCATTGAAGGAAAAGAACTAGTAGAAACTATAAAACGAATTATGGTTTCTTGCAAAAACACTAAGGATATTGCATTGATAAAGGATATAGGACGTAAAGTCGCAGAGGCCCATAATCTGGGAGTGAGTCTAGGAGACTGTAAACCCGAAAACTTCATTGTTACAAGAGATGGTTTTTTCTTTTTGGATCTTGAACAGGCAAACAGGGATGGAAATCAAGTTTGGGATATTGCTGAATTTTTGTACTATTCTGGGCATTATAGTCCACCTATGTCCTCAGCTAAAGCAGCATGTATTATCGCCCAAAATTTTATTGAAGGTTATCTTGAAGCAGGAGGTAGAAAGGAATATGTGCGAAAAGCTGCGTCTACCAAATACACCAAGGTATTTAGCGTTTTTACTCCTCCTCATGTTACACTTGCGATTTCTAATATTTGCCAAAAAATGGGAAAGTAACCTATTTTTATGTTAGTTTAAAAACATGTGCAAAGGTATTGGTATTCGTTGTCTGATATCCATTTGTCATCTCTTAGCTCTGTAAGTCCTTTTTTTACTCTTTCTTGCAGTTCTGGGGTTCCTAAGATGTTGGCTTTGATTTCTGCTTCTGTAATCTCCTTTTCAAACACTGGATTTTCTTGGGTTAAGTCCACAATTCGGTCAAGAAGTGCTTCTATAACTTGTGAACGAGGTTGAAGAAAGTATTTCATTTTTCCAGCCCGAAATACTCCCTTCAATTTTGTTTTGATTCCCATGCTTCCTACATATGCTGGAGGATAAACGACGTATCTTTTTCCTGTATCTGTTTCGTAACAAACGAAATAAAAAGAAAGATACGCAAGAGTGTTATTTTTTCCTCTTTCTTGGGTTCCAATGGAGTCAATTTCATTTAGTGCTGCCTCTTTTGTTTTGATCATTGTACTAATTTGGTTAATTATTACTGCAGTTTTCTCCTCTATTGACTCCAATTCTTGCTGCTCTAATCTGCTTCTAGCTTCCTGTTCCGCCTCTATATCACGCAGTGTTATCATGGCTTCTTCAACACGATCGTCCGGTTTTGACCTAGCTCTAGCAACTCCAATCTTTTTTGAACCTGTAACGTTCTCTATCTCAGTGTCAATTTCTTTGATTTCTTTATTCAAAATTGCAGGTTGCTTCTTAATCTCATTAAGTTTCTTCGTTAACTGAAATTCAATTGCTTCGTCTTTATTGTCCCTAGCATTTTTTATGTCTGCCTCAATACGACTAATGTCACCTGTTAATCGTTCAAGGGTTCTTTCTGTTTTAATCCTTTTTTGGTGAAGGAATCGAAGTTTTTCATCATATTTTTTGGAGATTCTAGTGATTTCTTCATCACGTTTCTCTTGTATCTTTTTTATCTTTGCCATTACTTTTGGTTTGATTTTTCTTATTTGTCTATCAAACTCTTTTTCACTCTTTTTCATTTGCTCATGAAGTTCTTTTACATGTTCTTTTGTGCTTTCGCTAAGAAGCTTCATGCTTTGACAAAGATTTTTGATGTCTTGATCTAGCATTTCTCTTATCTGTGAAAGTTCATTAATAGAACCTGATACTTCGCAAGTGTCTAAAGTGGGTTCCAGTATTGTTTTTACTGTTGTGATTTCGGTATCCTCTGACTCTTGGAAATATTCCATTAAATCTTGAATAAATTCTGGGTTTTTTATAAGTCCATTTACTTTTTTTTCTTCTTTTCCAGCGAAGTTTTGGAAGTAGTTTGCGTGCTGTGATAGGGCTGCACAGTATGCTTCTCTTGATTTGGAGCTTGCTTGAATGTCATTTTCGAAGGCTTTGATGTCTGGAAGTAATTCATAAGATAGTGACTGCTGTGTTAGGTTGAGTCCATCTAAAATGATGGTTCTTTCAGCACATGTGATCAACCATACTGGATAACAGGTTTCTGCAATGAAAACCAGTTTTTCCCCTTGCTTTTTCAAGACTCGTCCTTCGCCCTTCTTTCTGTCTTTTTCTGCTAAATAGAAGATAGCTGCCATTTCCATATCTTTTGTAAAAGGTTTAAATCTCTCTTTGGCAGGAACAGCGAAGGGAAGAATAAGTTTTTTGGCTTTTTTAGACAAGTTTCCCACCCATTTTAGTCCAGTTAATTTGATTTTTACCTGATTTGTAATGTGGCTTGTTTGCCATTAATTAAAGTCGCATCCTTTAAAGAGATTAGGTTTGATTCTATTCTATTGAGAAATATTATTTAGGCTTTGTTGCTTACAGGTTTTTCGCACTAAAACCTATGCATTTGATTAGAAAAGTTCAACAGAGATTAACAAACAGAAACTTGGCTTGAATATGATGACCTTTAAATTTGTGTCCAATATTTGCTGTAAATGGTAGATAAATTTGAATTACTGGAAGGATATCCCATTGGGTGAGAAACCCCCTGAGCTATTGAATGCTGTTATCGAGGTAGTAAGTGGTTCAAGGGATAAGTACGAGTATAAGTCCGAGTGGGATGCTTTTGTTTTGGACAGGATGATCCCTTCTTCAGTTGTTTTTCCTATTGAGTACGGGTTTGTTCCTCAAACATGGTACGATGATAATGATCCGCTTGACATTATGGTTATGAGCTACGAGCCTCTCGAGGTTGGTTGTATCGTTCGTGTCCGTGTAATTGGTGTTTTATTGATAGAGGATGAGAAAGGTTTTGACCCAAAGATCTTGTCAGTTCTTGTTGATGATGCTAGATTCGAAGGAGTTCACGACATCACTGATATTCATATACATCAGCTTAAAGAAATTCAGGAATTTTTTGAAACGTACAAACGTTTAGAGCCTCATAAATGGATTAAAATATTAGGGTGGGAACCTGCAACAGCAGCATATGAAATTGTAAAGTACGCAGCAGAAAAGTATGATGCTAACAAAGCATAACAATATCGTGTATAATGCCTGTTATTCTTATGTGAACTATTTGTACTTGCTCTTCCATTAAAGCAAAAAGAATTTGTTGTGTTCTTTTGTATATTACTGTAAGCGATTAAAAATGGTTTTGAAAGCTGTACTTTTTGATCTTGGGTTAACTCTTATTCAAACTGCTTCTTTTCCAGAAATCTACAGAAGAATCCTTGCACAATTTGGTACTCAAGTTTCGATTGACCATATTTTACAGGCACAAAACGCAACTGCAAAAGAGTATGATATTTCCACATATGATGAAAGTCGACGAAAAACGTTTTGGATAGACTATAATGTTTCGTTGCTTAAAAAATTGAATATTGAAAAGGATATTGTTTTTTTGGCTTCACAGATTGATGAGCTCTGGTGGGCTAATTCTGGTGTAAGGGTTTTTCCTGATGTGGAGCTAACGCTTTCAGGGTTAAAAGTTAAAGGTTTGAAACTTGGTCTCGTTTCTAATGGTTTCAAGCGAGACCTTGATCATGTTTTGGTAGAGTTGAAGTTGGAAAAATGGTTTGACGCTGTCGTGTGTATTGACTCCTGCAATTGTGCAAAACCTGATAATCGTATCTTTCTTTATGCTCTAGATAAGCTTAAGATAAAACCTAGTGAGGCAATTTTTGTTGGGGATTCTATTCCTCAGGATTATACTGGTGCACTCGGGGTGGGAATTA
>Ga0209536_100007826_pt1 | contig 16154 bp, 10 predicted proteins | sample DeeMarSeWOR28_12_FD_187461 | JGI IMG/M metagenome (GOLD analysis project Ga0209536, IMG submission 187461) | Marine sediment microbial communities from White Oak River estuary, North Carolina - WOR-2-8_12 (SPAdes) (version 2) | ecosystem: Environmental > Aquatic > Marine > Intertidal zone >...
AAACGTGGCGGGCACCGGCACGCCCAGAGATTTCATTTCAAGATAAAACTCCCACTTATCAAAACACTTTTCCAAAGTTTCCGGTTCCGACAAAAGCAAAAATACGCCTTGTGATATAAATAAATCTTTTACTTTGGCGAGCTTAACTAACTCTTCATCAACAGCCGGTATAAGAATATCAACTTTTTTGTTTTGGCATATTTCCAGCATTTTTTCCGCAAAATGTGGGTCATCTGCATAGGGGATAACCACGTATTCATCAGCAACACTGAAAAAACTTACGGAAATGGGATTCGCATCTCCAGCGATAACTCTCACACCATCGATCTTCTTTAAATAATGTAGACTCCAGTTTGGTGGAGATCCGCACCCGGTACGCATAACGTTCAACATATCAGTCCTTTTAGGTTGCCAGCAGTTTCATGTATTCTTGATAATACCCATCCCACACTGTTTCTGGCTTATATTTTTCTAGCGCTCGCAATCTTCCCTTCTTTCCCATCACTCTTGCGTGTTCCTTATTTTCATATAAGTATTTTACGGCGTTTACAATCTGGTTTGGAGACTTCACGTCCACTAAAACACCCGTTTCTCCGTCCACGACTGGATCTATACAACCTGTGACTTTCGTCGCAACAATAGGTAAAGACATAGCCATTCCTTCGAGTATCGCATTAGCAAAACCTTCCCTGTAAGTCGGAAGGACTAACACATCTAGATTTGCATAACATAATTCGGGACTTTCAACATCCCCAACGACATGAATTCGATCGTCTGATTTTAATATGTCAATATATTTGTCCGGCACCTTGTCGCCTGATTCAATGGGTCCAACTATCATTAGATGAATATCATCAACATATTTTCTAATTTGTTGCCATGCTTCTATAAGATCAATGATCCCCTTATCCACAACTATTCTACCCACAAATCCAATGACGAATACATTATCAGGTAAATTGATCTTTTTTCTGAAGCCTGATACATCATGTTTATCTAATATTTCTGGATTGTACTTGTTCAAAGCATCTACGCCGTTACTGCTTCCATGTGCTATAACCGTAATTTTATGAGGCGGGCAAATGTTGTCTTCGATGGCTATATGCCTCACTGAATGGCTTACACAAATGACTTTATTGGCGAGTTTGCATGCAATCCATTCCGCAAACATTAAGACTCTCCTTTTTACCCCATTTGTTGTCACATACCGAAGACCTCTTAAATGATATATTCTACATTTAACACCCGCCAACCATGCGGAAATCATCCCGATCATGCCCCCTTTTGCGGTATGGCTATGAACAATGTCTGGTTTGACTTGATATACATAAAAAAATACCCTGCAAAGGCTCACTATATCCTTAAACAAGGAGATATTTCTTTCTATAGGTATCGCCTTATATTCAAAGCTCTCCTGCTCAGCGTAACTTTTTAGAAGTTCCCCCGGGGAGGATACCATAATAAAATCAAGCCCTTTTTTCTTTAAATAGCCTAGTTGCCCCCGAAATAACTTCCATGTGGGTGCCACTGTTACAATATGTAAAATTTTTGGAGTGGTTATTTTATTTCTTGTCATTTATTTGTTCATTCTAATAATTGTTGTTTGAATCGCGTGCGACCTACCACAATAGTATGGCCCCGCAACAAAATACTTATATTTATGATTATGTAGGTATCTTTGCGGAAACAATCATTGATATACAGAACAATATCATTTGTTATTAATACTATTGCAATCTATACCATTACAAAATATATGTAATGTGCTCACTTGATATGACGCACTACGACAAATCCTTCAGCTGCCGCCCGTGAAATCTGAGAACCACGCCATTTAGCAAGCGCCTCAACCGCCTCTATAGAACGCGCATCGGGAAATGGACGCATTTGACTTTTATAACATCGCAACGCGTCAAGTTTTGTGTCGAGATAGTCACTAATATCCACCATCGAATTGGGGAAAAACCCTTGTTCGAGATAAGGAATGTTCCAATGGGTTTCCGACTGAGTTTCGTACATATAGATTTCACGAATGCGCTGACCAAATTCAGTACAGGGTCGCCACGTTACTGAGAAGGAATGGGAAATTTCTCGATGATCCTTATGAAGGTCAAATAAAAACGGCAGGTACAGAATGTCCGGTTGCACGTCTTTCACCACCTCCTGTGTGATCAAATTAAGTTTCCACGCCGCTTCATTTGCAACCATCGCAGCGGGAACCTCTCTAAATACAGTTTCCTGGACACCTAAAATCGCATGAGCTTCTTTTGCTTCGCGACGCACTTGCTCCCAACTACTTTTTGGCCACAGTGGATGAGGCGCATCCTCACCATGACCAGTCATTATGGCCACTATAACTTCATGTCCTTCACTAGCATATCGAGCAATAGTCCCCCCAACACCTAACGCTTCATCATCCGCATGGGGAGCAACAACCAGTATTTTCATTGGTTTCCTCTACTTCCTTTTAATGTTTTAATAACTCATTATCCAAACCAGTGTATTTTAGCGTTGATTAGCTAAATTCGCATAATAAACATTTTGTTTTTTAACTTAATTTACGGTTCAGCAAAAATCCAACTGTCTAAAATTTCGCCAACCAGGTCGGCAACTCATTTTGGCGTATCTAACCTATCTTAAATTCCATGTGATTCCAGAACATAGTAAACTTTGGACTTTGAATTAGCCTATAAGGTCTATAGGTATAATAGGCTTCGATGAATTTTACTGTTTACTCAACATTCTAAATATGTTGCCAAAAAAATTACACGACCAATCGATATGTTTTCTAATTACCGGCTTACACTTTGGTGGCGCCGAAACCGTAGTTATTAACTTGGCGTCAAACCTGAAGCGAAGAGGCTGGACAGTAAAGCTGGTTTCAATGATGCCACCTGGAGAACGAGCGGAAAAATTAATTGCGAACGGCATTGAAGTAGCCTCATTAAAAATGCGCAGAGGTGTACCTGACCCTAGGGCAGTACCTAGGCTAGTCGCATTAATACGTAAGTGGCGGCCCAGCGTGCTACATAGCCATATGATACATGCGAATTTTCTCGGTCGCTTTACTCGATTATTCCTTTCTTTGCCTGTATTGATATCAACTGCGCACAATATCAATGAAGGAGGAAGATGGCGAATGCTAGGATATAAAATATCAGATTTTCTGGCGGACATGACGACCAATGTAAGCCAAGCGGCCGTCAATAGGTATATCGACATTGGGATTGCACCTAGCAATAAAATATGTCTCGTTCCAAACGGCCTGGATACAAGCGTGTTTCGGCCCAACGCGCAGACACGCCAACTTCTTCGGAATGAGTTGGGTGTCGGAGATCAATTTATGTGGTTAGCGGTAGGACGCATGGAGAATCAAAAAGACTACCCGGTAATGTTTCAATCACTTTCGCGACTTAAAAGGGATTCTAAAGCACGATTGTTCATTGCGGGGAAAGGCCCATTGGAAGAAGACCTTAAGCAACTAGCGAATAAACTTAATATTGAAGATAAAGTTACGTTTCTCGGTTTGAGAAAAGACATACCTAAACTAATGAATGCGGCAGATGCCTATGTAATGTCCTCAGCGTGGGAAGGAATGCCTATGGTATTGCTGGAAGCTGCCGCTACCGGCCTTCCCATTGTGGCCACCGATGTCGGTGGTAACCGGGAAGTAGTCATCGATGGGCTTAATGGCTTGATCGTACCCCCAAAAAATCCCGAAGTATTGGCGAATGCCATGAAAAGCATAATGGCAATACCTGATTCCGAAAGAATGCAAATGGGTAAAAATGGACGCGCACATGTAGATGAAAATTACAGTATAGAACGTGTCGTAGACATGTGGGAAAATCTCTACGGGAGATTATTAACGCTCAAGAACTAAGAGTAATATAATCAGTTTTCTTTCACACAACATAGCAATGTTTTCGCTTAGCAAAATTTCATATTGAGAAATTCGAAACATTTCACGTTCATTGCTTGTCGCCAATCCGCGACAGAACATATCCACTTAATATCAGTGAGTTATGCCGTCTAAATCAATTCGCTGTCAGATTTCAGCGACAAAATTACTCTATTTTTTAAATTCATTGTATTAATTATTTTTCCTGATATCGTAACATTCTGATTTTAAAAATAAATTGACAAACTGGCATAGCTATTGCTGGTTGTTAATGCAAGCGTTTTCTATATCACGGATGTAAGTTCGCTGGATTGTTTCACATTATAAGAAATCAACGATTCGGAGCAATCGTTACTCAAGAAGCATGTTTTACAACTCCACTGATTTTAGAATTCGAATCCTGAACAACTTGACGTTACTACTACATAGCAAGAAGTAACCATATTGCTGGATCGGTCACAGATTTTTTCGATACACCATTTTAAACTTTATTTTTGTTGTCAAGAAAATAACGTCTAGGGAATCGACCTCTCCGTTGGTTTCCAATCCCCTAATTCTGAGGAAAGTCGATGTATTCCATAAGGAGTAAAGGTATTTGTTACATGTCAATACATTACATAATTAAATCAAATATTCAACTTATTATCTTGGTAGCCATATTTGGTGCACTAGCGGCTTGCAACGTAGAAGATACTAAAGAAGAAGCGTCCACCACCACATTGTCATTTAGTGGTAGCGTGGGAGATGGACCGATAACTCAAGCGCAAATTTCTGTAACAGATGCCAACGGAACCGTTGTGGCCAAGACTGTTAGTGATATAACAGCAAATTACAGCGTCAGCATTTCGGGAGATATCTCCTACCCACTCCTGGTTACAGCAACCGGTGGTACAGACGTCGTAACCAGCGCGAAACCGGATTTTGTGCTGCTGTCAGTTGCCATGAATTCGACACTAAAGACCATAAACATTAATCCGTTTTCCACGCTAATTGTAAAGACGGCCCAAGCCATGCACGGCGGGTTGACACCTCTCAATTTATCTGTTGCTAACAAATATATTTTAGAAAAACTAAATTTCGGCCTAGATCCAACGTTAGTACCTAATCCCATCACAACTACCATCGACGCAGCTAATGTAGCCGTTGTAATAAAAGCCAGCGAGGCACTGGGCGAGACTATTAGACGCATCCGTTCAGCACTGCTTATCGGTGGTATGGATCTCACCGAAGATCAAATCATCGATATCATCGCCGAGGATATGATCGACAGTGTATTGGATGGTCGTGGTCCAAGTGATAACATCCGAATAGCAGCAACAGCACACATCGTTTCTGCTCAAGTTCTCGTTGAAGCGTTAGCAAATCAACTATACGTAAGTGGAGCAGATGCTACAACGCGTATGAATACCGCGATCAACCTGAGTATGCCATCTGCTAATACAACAACCGCTGATGTACTGATTACTGAAGGCATGTTAACTCAAACACGACTGGCCGTAGCGGCAACACAAGCGCTCAATTCCAGTTCAAATTTGGTAGCTGTTGCAATAGCCCTTGCCGGGTTGCCTGGAAATAGCTTGGCAGCTGACATCAATACCATATTACCGGAAAGCTCAAGCGATGCGTTTAATGAAGTCATAGAACAACTGCCAATGAGCACCGACCTCCAATTGGAATCTGTCAATGCGATTGTCAGAACAGATGGCATTTCTGGGGGCGATAACTCAGATGGCAATACCGGAGGCGCCGTGGGTAGTAATAGCGGTAGCGGAGATACTGTAGTTCGGATTAACGCCGGTGGTGCCAACTACGTGGATACAACCGGAAACCTTTGGTTGGCGGATACTCACTTCAATACGGGCTCGGCGTTTTCAGTCACTGATGCCATAGCCGGAACCGATGAGGACAGTTTATTCCAAAGCGAACGATGGGATTCTATTGACGGGGAAGAATTAGAGTATAACGTTGCGGTACCAAACGGTGACTACACTGTCAATCTCTACTTCGCTGACCGTTATCAGGCCAGCGGTCTGCGAGTGTTTAGCATCTCAATAGAAAATCAGTTAGTTCATAGCGGTTTAGATATCTTTAGCGAAGTGGGCAGTAACACGGCATTACTAAAAAGTAATCAAGTGAGCGTAAATGACGGACAGCTTGATATACGCTTTTTACATGATGTTGAGAATCCGAAAATTTCCGCCATCGAAATCGTGGGGCAAAACGCCACGGCTGCTGAGATATTGACACCAGATTCCGTTCCAGCGATTGAGCCTTTTCCTTTACCTGATTCGTCTTCTGGTGCTGCTCCTACAGTAGCGGTTTCGTACACCCCATCCAATGAAATATTTCCGAATCCTGAACGCGGTTTTCACGAAAACGTTAACATTGTTACGGAAAGAAACTTCAGCGCTTATAGCTCCCAGGGCTTTACATTGGTCCGCTCTTACGTACGACTTGACGATTACCGAAATAGTTCTTTGCCTCAATCCCTTATAACGGATTTAGAGGCAGGTCTAGCCGCGCTACGAGATTATGGTTTGAAAGTAATTCTTAGATTTTCATATAATTTCGGTTATGAGCCCGATGCGCCAAAATCATGGATACTTCAACATATCAGTGAACTCAAACCAACTTTACTAAAATATTCTGATGTCATTGCGGTAATGCAAGCTGGTTTTATTGGTGCATGGGGGGAATGGCATAGTTCTACGAACGGTCTGGCGAATCCCACTGATGAGAAGGAGATCCTTGAGGCATTATTAAGTGCGTTACCGGCGTCACGCATGGTGCAAGTTCGCACCCCCAATCAAAAGCTTAATCTATATCCGAAACTAAGTACGCAGATGGCATTCGACAGTTCTTATGCCTCCAGAGTCGGACATGTAAATGACTGTTTTTTAGCCAACGACCATGATGCAGGGACGTATTTACCAGGAGATTTTGGGTATACTTACGAACAGTGGAAGAACTATCTTAACGTTGAGACAAACTATGTAATGATGGGCGGTGAAACTTGCGCAATGAACCAAAATAGCCGGGAAGACGAAGCGTTAGTGGAAATGGAACGCCTTCATTATTCATACCTTAACAAAGATTACTATGCACCGATGATTTCGTACTGGCAGCAGACCGGGGATTATACTGTAATGCAGCGGAAGATGGGATATCGATTTATTCTTGATAATGCAGATGTACCAACTCAGATTAGACCCGGCGGACATTTTGATCTGCGTATTGCGTTACGTAATGAGGGCTGGGCAGGGCTCTATAATCCGCGTCCTGTTATCATGGTTCTTGATGACGGAACGAATCGCTTTGAAGTGCAGCTTGATCAGGTTGATCCTCGTTTTTGGACTACGCGTGAAAATATAGTCTTTCAAGCTAGACTAGAACTACCTTCAACTATCCCGGAAGGTAACTACCAATTGTCACTGTGGTTACCCGATGATGCCCAACTACTTCGATCCCATCCGGCATACTCTATACGTTTTGCAAATCAAAATATATGGGATACGGAAAACGGCTACAATGTTCTGGGGAATGTCCTTGTTCAGGATAACGCACCTGGTACACGAAATAACTCCGCAACAAATTTTACAGCCTCTCCCCTGTAAAACTTACGTCATTTTCTTTGCATACACGAATCTATAAACCATTGAGAAAATTATCTATGTGGTGTAAAGTGAATCGAATTCGCCGAATAAACTCGACTTATAAAAAATATCGACGAGCCACTTAACAACTGAATTAGACAGTTTGTAAAGCGGTACCGTTCCGCCTACAGCATTAATTACTCCCGAATAGAAGATTGTAAAATGCTGCTACAACATAGTGCTCTCTACGCCTTGGCTCGTGGCATACCAGGTATTATCAATTTTCTGGCGATTGCAATTTATACACGACTACTGACCCCCGATGCATATGGACAATATGCCGTGGTTATTGCCGCTGTAGGCTTGTTGAGCTCGGTGAGCTTCCAATGGTTGCGTTTGGGTTTATTGCGTTTTTTACCAGCCCACAGTGACCACCCCCAAGCGCTGCTATCCACAATTCTTTTCGCATTCCTTACCAATATTGTGCTTACAGCCGCGATGGGAATTCTTGGTTATTTTCTGTTGATTAATAGTGTTTGGCGTGCATATATTCCACTCGCGGTATTACTTATGTGGGCGTTATCCTGGTTTGAACTGAACCTGGAGATTGCGCGCAGTCGTCTAGCTCCTCTCCGATATGGTTTCATATCAATGACGAAATCTGTATTAGCCCTTTCGATAGGAACTATTTTAGTTCTTCAGGAATTCGAAGCATCAGGGCCTATACTTGGCTTATTAGCAGGATCCCTCGTGTCAACCCTGATTTTTACGAGACGTGAGTGGATCAATGTGCGAATTAGTAGTGTAAATAAACAGCTTTTTGCTACTTTGTTACGCTATGGTTTGCCATTAACGGCAACTTTTGCACTCGCTTTTGTGGTTAGCAGCTCTGATCGATTTCTGCTTGCCTGGTTTTTAGGCCCTGGGGCCGCAGGACTTTATGCGCCCAGCTACGATCTTGCACAATTCAGCATTGGCACCTTAATGACAATAATCAACCTTGCTGCTTATCCATTGGTTGTTCGTGCACTAGAACAACACGGGAATATTGCTGCACAGCAGCAATTAAAGAAGAATGCTCTGCTTTTGTTGGGCACTACGTTGCCGGCCGTGACGGGATTTATAATGTGTTCGACAAATATCGCCAATGTAGCCTTAGGTGAAGCGTTTAGGGAAACCGCGATAAATATAATTCCGTTGATTACTATGGCAGCATTCCTAGCTGGATTTAAAGCGTTCTACCTTGACCTCAGCTTTCAACTCGGGCGCAATACCATGGGACAAGTATGGGTAGCGTTGATCGCTGCGGGTGTAAATCTGATATTAAATGTACTATGGATTCCAAAATTTGGCCTGCTGGGGGCTGCATACGCTACAGTAATGGCGTATGCATCAGCGTTCACATTTAGTTGGTTGTTGGGCAGGCGTGTATTTCAGTTACCTGCGTTACCGATGGATTCCATTAAGATCGCCTTGTCTTCGGCAATAATGGCTTTAGCGCTATGGCCAACGCTTCAATTTCAAGGGTTGTTCGCGCTACTTGGGCAGATATCGTTAGGATTTGTGGTATATGCGCTATCCATTCTGATATTGGATGTTGCAGGTAGTCGCCAGCGAACTCTGCGCTTTTTCTTCAAAAAGGTCGGCGCTTAGTCTAGGGAAATATCCGGCACCCCAAAGACGACAAATGTCATGTTGACGACTCTGCATTCTTCATTACTGCGGTATGGGCTGTAAGTAGTGCGAAGAGCAACCACGTTTCTTTACGCCATTCTATATTAAGTGTAAATGCTGCGACTGACCATATCGCAAGCAGGGTCAACCATAAATTCCGTTGAAGTCTTGGCATTTGCATAGCGTTTTTGACGGAATACATCAAAATCGTAAGAAACATTAAAAACGCAATTGCACCTAGTTCTACCAAAATAGAAAGATACACATTGTGTGGTGCGTATTCTCCACCTAAATAAGGTACTACTGCATAACGGAAAGAACCGGCACCTATTCCCCATAAAGAACCAAGCCCAAAAAAAGTGGAGTTGCTTAGGTAGGCTAATCCTGCCTGCCATATAGCCACCCTACTACCAATATCAGCTTGGCTTATGGATGTTCCAATAGTTTCCAGTCGGGCAAAGGATTCTATTGGTAAATATGGAAATGCTGCAATAACTACAACAATTCCAGCAAGCAAAACAAACAATCTACTCCTAAAAGACATAAAATAGTAGGTGGTTAGGATGTAGGTAGTGGCAATCATCGCAACGATAAACCCGGCTCGCGATGCCGTTACTAGTATTCCAAACAAGGCTGCTAAGGGAAATAAACGATAAAAGGTGATTGCATATTTATTTTCTAGATTCAATGAGATATACCATGCCATCGGTATACTTAAAGCAATGATGACGGCCATATCATTCGCATCAAAACCAGATGCCGCATACCTTTGGTAGGCTACCGAGGCACCTGATAAATAAGAGTATATTGTTGAACAAATGGCGATAAGCGCTCCTAATACAAATGCGTGCATAAGAGCATGCACTTCTTTCACTTTCGTTGAGTACTGATATACCAACCATACCATCACCGCCAGTTGTGCGTAGGTAAATATGGCAACTTTACTTGAATCTTGATTGATACTCCAAAAATAAGTCAGACTTGCCCAAATAAAAAATACAACCATTAATAAATGAAAAGTATGGAAGCGTATTTTTTGCGAATATAGAACGGCGAATAACCCAATCGCCGCGACTGGTATGCCCAAAGCTCTACTAAAAGTGCCGATTCCAGGCACCATAACTACACTTTGCCACGGAATCGTAAATATAAATATCCATATCGAAGCAAATGCTACTTTATGCAAAGCTTTCTCCAAAAAGCACGGAATGATAGGTTTTCACGACGTTATCCAAATTGTAGGACTCTAAGGCTTGGAGCGAAATCTTATCATTGGATCCTTCGCGAATAACTTGCAATATACTTCTAGCTACCGCAGCAACATCTCCCACCGGAACAAGCGCACCATATTCACCATTATTTAAAATTTCTCGTGGTCCGCTCGGGCAATCGGTTGACACAACCTGCATTCCTACAGCTAGCGACTCGATCAACACGGTAGGCAATCCTTCCCATGCGGATGTCAGGGCGAATACATCAGCTTTAGCCATATAAGCATAGGGATTATCCACAAAACCATGAAGGTCTACATCCTCAGCAATATCTAGTTCTGATATTAAGTTTTCCAAAGCCGGTCGATCTTCCCCCTCGCCAATTAAAATTAATTTTGCTTCTATCTGTTGGCGCACTAAGGCAAATGCCCTAATGAGGGTAAAAAAATCCTTCTGTTTCGTTAACCGCCCCGCGCCAAGAATTACTGGAGATTTCTTATCACTGAGCCAAGGGTGTTCCACTGGCAATTTTGCTTTTTGATAAAGCCCTGGTGTTATAACCGGATTGTAAATAACCTTTACCCCATCGGGATCCAATTGAGTCATACGTAGGAAGTCTTCTTTGACGGCTTGCGATACCATAACGACGGAATTAGCCCATGGGTAGAATTTCCTAGCAAGCATCGGCATTAGCCTAGCACGCATTGTCGCCACACTGTTAGTCCGGCTTATCGTATTGTGTTCACTCATTACGAGGCGAGTTTCGACCCTTGCTAGTCGAGTAGCCCATACCGCCACTATGTTCGCGTGTCCCATAGCTGACAGCATCGCCCTAGGGTGTGTATGCTTCAAATATCGCACCAGTGCAGGCAGACTCGTTAATACGCGTTTTGCGGACAAATCGACAATCTTCACGTTGTTAGGCACTTCTTTCAGGTAGGGCCCTTCCGCCTGCGCCAGTACTAAATCTACACTGATACCCATGTCATTAAATGCACGCGCAAGATTAACCATTACTCTTTCGGCTCCACCTCCTCGTAGTGATGGCACAAACAACGCCAATTTGTTTGAATTCATCGCTCTCATGGTTCTAACTGATATCGTTCATAGAGGGTGAAAATAATCTGCGAATTACAAGCTTAGTAAAACATAAATCCATTTTTGTACTCTCCATCAGCTTCTCATATATTGCCCGTATAGTTTTTTACTTTTATAGTTAGCCGCAAAGAATAAGCCTATAAAGGTTAACGCCTCTTAGCAAAAGACTATCCAGTAAACCTTCTAAACTGTTATTTTTTCTTGTTTGAGTAATAGTACGCGTAGTATTTCCCCTGACCATAGCGGCTATTGCTTATTTTCACACCGTTATAGACTACACCTCGTAGATTAACACCTGCTTGTTTTAACTGTTTTACACTTGTTGCGATTTCGCGCAATGGATTTTGCGCATCTTTAACTACTAACAATGTAGCACCTGCCAGATTCCCAATGATAGCCGCATCTGTTGCCGCTAAAATGGGAGGCGAGTCAATAATTACGTGATCATAATCTCCTGCAAAGATCTCTAACGCTAATGCAAATTTACTATGTAGCAGTAATTCCGACGGATTCGAAGGTTTTGTCCCAGCAGGGATTAAGTCCAGATTATTAATTCCTGTTTTTCTTATAACCTGGCTAAATTCAGTATCACTGGCCTCAACGTTCGCTATTACATCCGATAGCCCGTCTATTTCATCGGACATTCCAAAACACTCGTGAAGCCGCCCTTTACGTAAGTCGGCATCGATCACCAATACCCGTTTATCGGCACCAGCAAGCACTGCGGCAAGATTAAGACATACAAAAGACTTGCCTTCGTCTGGACTAGGGCTGGTCATTGAAAGCACGTTGTTTTTAAAGTTCAATTGTGAAAAATAGAGTGATGTGCGAAGGCTACGAATACTCTCAATCGCCCAATCTTGTGGCGATGTAACGGCTAGCACCGCCGGCCGCTCTGCTAATTGTTCGCTATTGCCCTTCAACTCCTTTTGTTGTCGGCTGTATGGTATTGTTGCATAAACCGGAAGACCCAGCTTCCTCTCAATGATCTCTGGATCTTGTACTGCTGCGTTTAAACTCTTGCGAATCAAAGCTAAGGCAACACCCAAAAGCGTCCCAAGAACAAAAGTTAGAGCAAAAACGACACCTTTGTTTGGCTTTACTGGATATATCGGCTTCACCGCGTAATCGACAATGCGCACATTGCCGATAGCACCAGCTTTGACAACCTTCAATTCTTGAGCGCTGTTCGCTAAGGTGGTATATAGTGATCGACTAACATCAGCATCACGAGTAAGGCGCAATATCTCCTGTTGAGTGTTTGGCAAACCTTTCACTTTTAAATCAACTTCTTTAAGCTCAGCGTTTAATGTACCGATCTGCGCATCTAAGGCGGCAATTCGTGGATGTTGAGGTGTAAATCGGCGAATGAGTTCCTCACGATCTCTTTTCAATTGAGAAAGCTGGGAATCGATCGAAACGATTTTTTCCAGCGTTGCCTGCGTTTCTAAGGGTAGATCAACAGAACCTTTCCGCAAACGATAGCTGTTCAAGGCAGCCTCAGCATCCTCCATCTTTTCTTTGATCAATGGCAGTTGTTTTTCCAAAAATTCTAGCGTCTTTTCTGCCTCAGCCGATTTGCGCTCTACACTCTGACGAAGATAAATATTGGCTATTTCATTAAGAACGGTGGCAATTCTTCCCCTATCGGTTCCCTCTAGACTCAATTGTAAAATCCCAGACTGCTTGCCGAGTTCGGTAATTTTCAAGTTTTCTTTGAGCTCGGCTATGGCGCTTAGGTGAGGTTTTTTAACTAATTCAAACTGAGTTCCCACTCTACCTTTAAGTTCGGAAACAAACAAAGTCATTGTCCCGCCTTCTGCAAGCGAAATATTAACAGGATCGCCTACTTCGCCTTTTGTAATCAACGCGTTTTTATCTTGATAAAGCTCGTACTCCCCATCTCTACCCGCAACAAGGGTAAAAACCACATTTAGATATTCATCTGGGAGATCAAAACTATCTACTTTTATACGTTCACCGCCCCAAGCATACTTCTTCATTCCAAGCCACGGTTTAGCAATGTTTTCAGATGTGTGTTGAAGCGCAATGAAAGACCCTAAAAGAGGCAAATATATAGGGCGAGTTTCAATATTCAATTTGAGATTATCAACAGCCGAACCAAGCACCATGCGTGATCTAAGGATTTCGAACTCCGCGCTAACAGGGGCTTCTTCTTGCAAGAGTTGTGAAAGGTCAGCCAATGCACCGATTCCCTGTTGTTTTTGTTCAATCTGTAATAAAACATCCGTACGATACACAGGAGAGACAGCTTTCACATAAAAAATGCCCCCTAGTAATGATAGTAAAATCGTTGCCGCAATAAGACGCCACGATTTAATAATAGTGGTTAGGAGTTCGGATAGTGGAATTTCGTGCACGGATGAAAGAACAGGATTTGTATTCATTGAAATATGACTCGCGGCTGTATGATCTTCGTTTTTTTCTGTGGCAGGCGAGCCAATGGATACTACTTTTTTATACATCTTCTCCATTCTCCTTTTCTTATCTATCCATAAACCAACAGATGCGAATAGGCAAGTGTATGCTGATACGATTTTAAAAAATCAGTTATTCACATTCTTGAGTGAAAGATTACGCTCAAAAAGTCGGCAGGGCGCTAAGTTGAGGTATATTAGCAGTAAAGCATTATATTATGCTTCTGTTTTTATTATGCCAGAATACTCGTTTATTAGAATATAGCAAATACTTATCTATCTATATCACAATAACGTATATATTATCCTTGCCACGTAAGCTGTTATTTAAAGGTCTGAGACTGGATGAAACTCTGAGTCTGAATTTCCGAAAGGTTACGTAACAAATCCGTAGTCGGCACCAACTGTTGAATCAAACGGTTCCAACGCGTAACTCCGGCAGTCTCAACATACACCACATCACGCGGCTTGAGTTTAAACTGATCACCTAAAACCAACGCTTCAGGCGAACTGGAATCCAAGTGGTATATTTCCGGAGTTTTCCCCTCGCTACGAATGACAAAAACACGTTCCGGATTGGAACTTAGACGATCGACGCCACCAGCGTCACTGATGGCCTCAGCCAATGTCATCCTCCCCTTATGCATTAGATAAGAGGATGGCCTGGCCACCTCCCCCAATACAAAAACCTTTTGCAAATTGCGATCCGGAATATTTACTATATCACCATCTCTTAATATGTAGTCGTGAGACAGCTCACCTTGTTCATACGCAGCCTGCAGATCAACATCGTAAACTGTGCCATCTCGGCTGAGAGTGACATTTATCAGATCAGCCTCAGCAGTGACACCCCCAGCCAAATTAACTGCCTCGACAATAGTCAATGGCACATCGGTTATCGGTTGTGGACCTGGATTCGCCACTTCACCTACGATATAGGATTTTTGACTACGAAATGCAGCCACTCTGACATCCAACTGCGGGTTTGCGATCGTTACGCTAATACGTTTTGTTAAATCCTCGCGAATTTCCGCCACCGTCTTTCCGGCAACCATCACGGTACCTACATACGGATAGAAAATAGTACCGTCTTCAGCGACTAAATGCCCAACCGCTTCAGCGCTTCGGAACTCCCCCGCCGGAATAGTCAGTTCCGGATGGTCCCATACAATTATGGTTAAAACATCGCGAGGACCGACTCTGTATTGATACCTTATTATCTCCTGATTCCTTTTTTCCACCGCCAGTGATTGGCTATCATGGCTATGTTTACTCAATTCCTGGTTATAAATTAGATTGGGAGTAATTGGTACGATCTTAACGTTCGGCGTTTCTGGGGCGCCGCGCATTGTCATGCCCGGGGAAAAAGCACAACCACTTAGTGATAATAATAGAATTAGGGCAAGGAAATTGGATTTCATTTTTGTAATTCTCCCTTTAACTTCTCGACCCAATTTTGAACGCCTGTTACTATGAGGTCTAATGCTATTTTAAACATTTTTTCCGACTGCCGATAAGGATCGGGCACATCGAATTCTCCCCACTCGCCTATGCAATATACTTTACCCCGGGCGCTTGGCTCTATGGAAAAGATTAAACTCTTTTGCTCCTTTTCCATAACCAAAATCAAATCGGCCCAGTATATCAGATTTCTATTTAATTGGCGTGCACGATGAGAGGAAATGTCAATCCCCCGCTCAAGCATTAACCGTTGTACAATCTGATCGGGCGGATGCCCAACTAGGGCATTAATACCGGCGGACTTGACATCCACATCGGCACCCCCAAGATTACTCAATGCGCTGGCTAATAATGCACCACCCATTGGACTCCTGCAGATATTCCCCTCGCAAACCACAAGGATATGATCAAACATGGCGGTTTCTTGTATTTGAAATTTGTTCAAATCCCTTTATTAATAATGGGATAAATCATACTAAAGGGAAAATAAAGGAATCAAGCCTATTTAAACGATGCAACTTATGCGTACTCAGCGATGCGGCATTAATGTCTGCTACTTACTTTTATAGCTACTTTTTACCTTACATATACAAGAAAAGTTTTTCGTGTGTCACGCCTTGTTTGCATAATTTAAGTAGCACAGCTTGAAACAAATAGACATCGTACGCAAAATTCTTATCCGACACCGTGCTTGCTATGTCAGCTTGGCTTAAAGTTTCTGTCCATAAACATAGTACATAGTCATATCGTGCCAAACTCCTTTTTCCGTCGTCAGCTT
>Ga0209536_100007827_pt1 | contig 16153 bp, 18 predicted proteins | sample DeeMarSeWOR28_12_FD_187461 | JGI IMG/M metagenome (GOLD analysis project Ga0209536, IMG submission 187461) | Marine sediment microbial communities from White Oak River estuary, North Carolina - WOR-2-8_12 (SPAdes) (version 2) | ecosystem: Environmental > Aquatic > Marine > Intertidal zone >...
AATGACCCCTTTCAGCCAACCCCATTATTCCAATACTCCACTATTCCATCATTCCAGAGCAACTTTTACTGGCAAAGCCATTGAACTATGACCTGGCCCAACGGACCAGGTTTTCGATGTTGAAATAAGAGTTGTCAGCTTGAAGATCGAATCGCGCCTGAAAGCGGCTCCGACAGGGTAGAATGCTGTTTGTAGTAGAGGCTTTTAGCCTTGATTTCTGTCAGTGAATAGACATCAATCCAAATCGACTTGAGTTCAAACACCGAGTGGTCGGATTGGAACAACACCTCATTAAGACTTGCGAGGTTGCAATCTTGATTGGAATTCAGCTATTCACCCTTCAAGACTGAGCGCTGATAGCTGTGAGAAGACACCGCGCCTACATTGGATTTGGCTCAAATCTGGGGAATCGCCGGGACAATTGCAGCAACGCCATTCGGGCGCTGGCAGCGCTGCCGACGTGCCGCCTACTTCAAACCTCAAGTTACTATGAGACTGCCCCAGTGGGTTTAGTGGAACAGCCCCCCTTCATTAACGGGGTGGTGTTGCTGGAGACGGCCGAAGATGCCCAGTGGCTCTTACATCAGATGCTGGCGATAGAGACCAGCTTTGGGAGAACGCGCGACCTCAAATGGGGTCCACGATCCATTGATCTTGACCTGCTTTTTCTTGATGATCTGATTATTGAATCACCGGAGCTTTTTGTTCCTCACCCGCTTCTGCATGAACGGCGCTTTGTCTTGGAACCTCTCAATGAGATTGCACCGGGCTTTCGCCATCCCTGCCTAGGAAAGACCGTAGCAGAGCTTCTCGCCGATCTTAAAGGTGGAGAGCAACGGGTTGAGGTGCTCAGTAATAAATGATACGTCTAGCTATCTTCGTTTTTGTCCTGATTGTACTTTACAAGCTACTCAGTGGTTTGGTAAAAGGTTCAGGAACTTCAGAGCGGCAGGAGGTTCCAGCGGATAAGAGCACTGCTGAGTTGGTCCAAGACCCCCAGTGTGGAGCCTATATCCTTCCTGCCCAGGGAGTGTCTACTAGACTTGCCGACAACACCTATCATTTCTGCAGTGAAGCGTGTAGGGCTCAGTTCCTTTTGGAGCACTCAGACTAGGTGCTTTGCACTTCGAATTTGAAACCATCCGCTATAGTGTCTATAAAGCCGTTTAGTCGATCTAAGTTAGCAGCTCCGGGGCTTCGCAGCGACAAGGGGAATGAGAATTGCATTGGTGCAGTCTGGTTTCTTGCCTGCCTTCAAGTTTCCGCGTAAATGATGGCGCTCTTGCTCCAATGCGATGAGACCGATAATGGATTATATCCCCGGTGATCGCCGGGACCTGAGCAGGTGGGATACTGCAAGAGGAGGGTCTGAATGAAGTTTTTCATCGACACTGCGAACCTTGAAGAGATCAGGGAAGCCAAAGAGCTGGGTATCATCGATGGGGTGACCACCAACCCCTCGCTGGTCGCGAAAGAAGGCTGCAAGAATCGGGAGGACTTCAAGAAACTGATTTGCGAAATCTGTGAGGTCGTTCAAGGTCCAGTTAGTGCCGAGGTAGTGAGCACTGAGGCGGACGACATGGTCAAGGAGGCCAGGGAACTCGCAAAGATTCATGAACACGTGGTCGTCAAGATTCCCATGATCACAGAGGGACTTAAGGCGACACGCCGATTGGCCGTCGAGGGAATCAAGAGCAATGTCACCCTGGTTTTTTCTCCCTTGCAGGCCTTGCTAGCAGCCAAGGCAGGCGCAACCTACGTGAGCCCCTTCATCGGGCGACTGGATGATATCTCGCAGACAGGTATGGAATTGGTGGCCCAGATCCTTGAGATCTACCAGAATTATATATTTGAGACCGAGATACTTGTGGCCAGTATCCGCAATCCCCTGCATGTGCTCGAGGCAGCGCTGATGGGTGCTGATGTCGCAACTCTCCCGTTCAAGGTAATTGCCCAGTTGGCGCAACATCCACTTACCGATATAGGTATGAAAAAGTTTCTGGACGACTGGAAGCGGGTGGATTCGACCTGATCGGGCATAGACGGCCATGGCAGCTATGAACGGTAGTGACATATTTACTAGCCCTGGATCAGTAAACCTCAGGGCTAAGATCGGACCGCGGTTCCCTCTGCACCAACCGCTGTTATGGTTGTTTGTGGCCGTGTGGTTCCTGCCACTAGCCATCCCGGTTCGCGCAGATATCTATCGGTACGTTGACGAGGATGGCGTAATCCATTTTTCAAATGTCCCCACGAACTGTCGATATCGTCTCTACGCTAAAGAGACCAAGCTGGACTATAAGACTTATTTCGATCGCTATGACCGTATTATAAGAGATGCCTCTCGGAAGCACGGAGTGGACTCCTCGCTGGTGAAGGCGGTTATCAGGGCCGAGTCTGACTTTGACAAGTATGCGGTCTCAAAGGCGGGGGCCCAGGGGCTCATGCAGCTCATGCCCGAGACTGCCGAGAAATTGGCGGTAAAAGACTGCTTCGACCCTGGCGAGAACATCCACGGCGGTGTTCGCTATCTGAAACGACAGCTGCAAAACTTCCAGAACGATGTGCCTTTGGCTCTGGCAGCATACAATGCTGGCGAGAGTGCGGTACGGAAATATGGCCGCATACCACCTTATGACGAAACCCAGACTTTTGTGGCCCGCGTTCTTCGTTACTGGGATGAGTTCAATCTGAACAAACTGAAATAGCCCTGACGTCTTGTCCTCTTTAGCCTAATGCTGCGGGTGAAAAGTGCAGTTTAGAACATGACAAGCAAGCGCTCACGTTCCATTTTCAACCTTCCCAATACCCTGACACTTTTCAGGATTGCCTGTATCCCACTCCTGGTGCTTCTCTTATTTTTTCCTCACAGGGAGACCAGCTTTCTGGCGGCACTGGTTTTCGGCCTTGCCTCCATTTCTGACCTTCTTGACGGCTTTCTGGCCCGGCGTCGGCAGATGGTGACTGTCTTAGGGCAATTCCTCGATCCTCTAGCCGACAAACTCCTGGTCTCAGCAGCTCTGATCATGTTGATTCCTCTTGAGCGGGTGTATGCATGGATGGTTGTGGTGATAATCGGGAGGGAACTGGCGATTACGGGACTACGCTCGGTTGCTGTATCTGAAGGAAAGGTCATTAGTGCCAGCGAGTTAGGTAAGAAAAAGATGGTTTTTCAGATCGTTGCAGTTCTTGGATTGCTGCTGCACTACGAATATTTTGGTGTGGATTGTCACGCGGTTGGTATGTTTTTCATGTGGCTAGCCGTGATCGTCACCCTTTGGTCAGGGTTCTCATACTTTCGCAATTTTTGGCATGTGCTTGAGGAAGACGAGTCAACGCACGGGGAGTGATCAGGTGCCGCCGTTGAGGACGACAAGTCTGGACTGGGTTTACATGCAACACAATGCGGCGACGAGGTGATTGAGAGACCTAGTTGCAACACTCCTTGAGGAGGGGTTAATTTTTGACTCGATTCATCCGGGCATTATTCAGCGCTTACTCCCCAATGGCCCGTGTAGAGTCCCGGAGGGTAGTCTCCAGGAGTTTCCCCAAAAAATGATTTTTTCTGGTGTGGATAACGTAGCGAAGCGTGTTCGCTTTCTAGCAGCCTCCCGCTTGGCCGCGGGTGTCGCTGTATTGGTCCCGAAAAATCGGGGAACCTGCTGGGTAGTTTCTTCTTGACAAACGTGTGATCTTTGTTAAGCTGACCCGAACGAAAGCGGGAATAACTCAGAGGTAGAGTGCAACCTTGCCAAGGTTGAAGTCGCGGGTTCGAATCCCGTTTCCCGCTCCAATATGTCCAAGCGGTTGATTCTCCAACCGCTTTTTTTCATGGCTGCACCCGGTTGCGGATAGATTGCGGATGGTTGCGCCTGATTTGTCGAAGGCAACCTTCTTCGCCTTTTTGGCGAACGGTTGCCCCCTCTCGGAACAATCGATGCCGTATAAGCGAACCTTCACCTCTTTATGGGCTTGTATCACCTTGATGGTGTCGCCATCACTGACCCGCACCACCATGCCGGACCAGGCAGGCCCGGATATTTCATGAATCTCTGTCACGAGACCGTGAAGATGGGCGTCCAACCGGGCAACCGTAGGGGCTCTGACTCGAGGCGTACTTGACAGTACGTCGCAGGGTGCGTGGCCCGAGGACGCCCGGAGGGATGCGCATATCCGCGGTCGCAGTAGGCGATTCATGAATTATCCGGGCTAGGTTACACACGGAAGCAGTATGATGGGAACCAAGGCCAGAGACTTGGTCAAGGTCTGCTTCTTTGGCACCAAATCACCTCCCTTTCTCCTCTTCTTTGATATCCAAGAGTTCTTTGAGGAACCGCTCCAGTCTATCCATTTGTTCAGAGTTCAACTTGTTGATAAGCTCGACAATTCTTCTCGTGCGTTCAGTTTCCATTCTCTCACCTCACCTCCTTATCCTTACCAACAGTGCCGACGGCAGTATCCCGCCCCGCGCCATCGTTATCACCCCCTTAATCATCACGTTGTTACTTCTTTGTCCCGCATTAGCTCAATTGGTTCAACTTCAGTGGCCATCAATATCTCTAGATTCGCATTGATAGTCTGAAGCTCGGCTATAATTTTGTCCAAGCGGGCCTTTGTTCCGAAAACAGCAAAGGGAAGCAGAAACCAAAGAACCCCAAAAACAAGCGCAAAAAGAAAAATTATTAAACTGAATGGACCAAGAAGGTTCTCAAAACCGCTCATTCGCATCACCTCACTTTCCAATCCTTTATTTTCTTATTGCACTATCTATTACCATCTCCTAATGTGGTTCACAAAGCACTTCTCCGAGAACGGGAGAGTACATGAGGTATCTCGTTCGCATATTAGTTCTCATGGTCATTGGTGTGTTGTCATTTCAATTTGTACCTGCCAGCGGTCAGGGGCAGACGGAAAAAGAACCCTGGACGAGCGAGATTGCGGATGGAACGGTAATTACCAAACAGGATCTCACCAAAATACTTGCAGAGCACCATAAATGGATTGAAACGAAAGAGAAAGAAGGACTACAGGCCGACCTGACCAAGGCCATTCTGTCGGACGCCAACCTGACTGGGGGCGACCTGCAGAGAGCTAACCTGACTGAGGCCAAGCTGTGGAGAGCTAATCTGGCAATGGGATGGATGGTGCCGATCTGACCAGGGCCAACGTGGAGGGCGCTGACCTGACCTCTATAAAAACGATTGAAGATCTTACTGGCCTGACCTTTTTCAGAAATGTCCCTATGACAGAGGAACAACGGGACCAGTTAAAACTTGATGTGGCGGGGGGCTTTGGCCAGTTGGAGTCCATTATTTCGGGCTGTCATGCAAGTAGTACTTTTGCGGGGAGTAACTTCTAAAGTAAAATCCCATAAATGAGGGAAAAAAATGGATTTAACGACTATTGCGGCAACCGCATGGAATGTGTTTAAAGTCCTCTTTCCCATTGTCAACAAGATCACGTATCACCTTCATGAAACCTTTCCGAATCCAGTCAGGGAGGTTTTTCGAACCGATGCTAATCCAAATTGCAAATTGGTGACATGGGCCTGGGGTAAATTCCCCATGTGAGTTGTCGTTCAGGATAGAAAAGGCAACACCTACGAACTAACTCATTTCTTACTCTACGATAGGTATTTTAGTCGTACGAATATGAAGAAACATGGGTTGCACCTTGTAAAAGCACGTTAGGAAAACATGTCTCCTTCTTTCTCTATGGACGATTTCTGAAAACCATGGAGGATAACCAATGGGTAAACATTCCAGATGGATCAGACGCCACATAGAATGTTCTGATGGGAAGGGTAAGCACGAACTCTTAGTAGAATTGCGAGATGAAGATGGGAAAGAAGTTGTGAAAGCTATCAGTTGAGACAATCCTTGTCTGGGAGATTTTGCCGGCGGCGACTGTGAATGGTCACGCTGGGAAGAATTTTCTGAAGACAGTGTTTGTAGGGATGAGGTGGGCAGTTAATCCTATTTCCTCTCTGTGGTGATGCCGTCTTTTTTCTGGGAAAAACATTCAGCAATGCTACATCACAATAACGTAAGCAGGTGGGGAGGAGAAAATGAAGCGCATCGGAATACTTTTGTTGGCAGTCGTATTGTCATTGGTCCTTAGCATTGGGCTTGTGTATGCCCAATCCATGGGGCCGGGGATGATGGGTCATGGCGCCAAGAGAGGCGGCGTCAAAGGTGCTGGCATGATGGCTGGAAAGATGATGCATGGAAGAATGATGCCAGGGATGCACGGACACGGAATGTGCGGTATGTTTTGGCTGATGAAACCCTTTCACGCATGGATCGCCCAGGTCATGGCCAACCAGCAGGACCTCGGCTTGTCGCCGGAACAAGTGCAGCAATTGGAAGGGGCTGTTGCCGAACATCTGAAAAAGGCCGTCCGTAACCGTGCCGAAGCTCAGGTGCTGAAGGTCGATCTGGCCCAGGTTTTGCGCGAAAAATCCATTGATTTGCCAGGAGTGAGGGATCTATTAAGAAAGCTGGCTGATCAGGATACCGAACTTCAGGTGCAAGGCATCGAGCTCTATGTCCGTGTGCTCCAGTTGCTCACGGATCAACAGAAAGAAAAGATCATGGAGCTCATCGGTCCTCCATTTCCCTTTCCGTGGGAGAGCATGGCCATGAGTTTTGGCATGGGGGGTACTGCAGAGGCTGAGAGTCCTTCGACGGAGAGCCCGCCAGCAAGCCATGGCGATCAGCCGTGAAGCTCCAATGAGTAGCGCTCCCGGCTTGCCGTTATCATAGCGGTCAGTTTGGGATGGCAGGAGAATGACGTTTTCGGCTGGAGATTGAATCAATAGCTTTATGAGAAGGAACACTCCGTGACGGGTCGAGAGACTCAGCGAAAATCTTTCCGAAATGATTTGTCAGCTGTCTGCATCTGGCGGTGAGGTTTAGAAGTCCGATCTCAGCAGTCGAGATATTAACTTAACCCTAACGTTGCAAACCTGTGTCGAGGAAGAACGAGCCAGGGTACGTCCGCCTGAGGCGGATTGCGCGCAGTCCGCCGGCGGCGGACCGAAGCGTACTTAACCGTACGTGAGGTCCTGGCCGAGGCAAGCAAGGGCGCAGATGGAGTTCACTGGCGCGAGTTTAGCGGTTTTGACCGGTTCAGGTTTGCAACGTTAGGGTTAACTGTCCCAGTGACAATCTAGGGATTGCGATAACTCGACCCGAATGACATTTCAGGTCATTCCTCATTCCAAAACGGCTCACCCAATGATGTTCAAATTTTAACCCAATGAAATCTCGATCTAATCGAGCAATTATAACAAAACGTTGGGACACTACTGTATAGCATACTTTAATCGACAGTCTGCTTCCCTTTTGACCTGCCCCACTATTATGTGCTAAGAATTTTGGAGAGCCACTGTGGATTAAGTGGATGTTAATACAAAGTCCGCTCCAACCTCCATGTTGACCACCTCACTTTCTCCCTGGTTGCCCACGGGGTTGGGTAGGGAATTTTCGGTTCAGGAAATCTGGACCGTGGATGTTTTTTGCTGCTGCAAACGCTTTTTTAGTCTATAATTTAAAAAATAATTTAACTTTTCCTTACGAAAGAACATTCTGTTTGTTTGTTTTGAGCCTCCGGCTAATATTGGCTCAAATCACCGCTCCTATAAAGTGCTGCAATGCCATGATTAGCAAGACTCCCATATCAGATGTCTCCAGTGAAAAAATCACAAAAGAGACCCTGCAAGATTTATATGTTAGGAAGGGTTTATCACTTAGACAGTGCAGCAAAGAACTAAACACCACACTTTATTTTATTAAAAGGCTTCTGGCCCAGAATGGTATTAAGCCTAGACCGTCTGGGTTCCAAAAAGGCAACAAACTCAATACGGTCGAGCATGGCAGAGACAGTCATTTCTGGAAAGGCGGGAAAATAAAGAAAGACTGTGTGGATTGTGGAACTGAGTTTGAGGTATTTCCGAGCCTCAGCAAAAGCTATGTCGGATGCGACTCTTGTAGGGGTAAAGGGAGATGGGGGAAAAAGGGTCGCCATGTCTATGTTAACTGTGCGTGGTGTGATGAGGAAAAGAAAGTCAAAGCGTCTGAGGCACGGAACAATAAGTCCGGCCTTTTCTATTGTAGTCAAGAATGCTACGGGGAATGGCAGTCTGAACATAAGAGGGGAGAGGAAAACCCAAGGTATAAAGAAAAAATAACGGTCAATTGCGCATTCTGTGGAACACCAAGGGCATTGCACCAATCAATAGCAGAAGCTTACGAAAAGCACTTTTGTAAAGGAACCGAATGCCGTTCCAAGTGGATGAGTAATCATTATACCGGTGAAAGTAATCCAAAATGGATTGGCGGTCCGGACGTTTGTGGGTATGATGCCTATGCAGAGAAAATAGCGTTTGCTGAAAACGTTAGACGTGACCCAGAAAATGATGTTCTGTTGCAGTCAAAATGTGCTTACTGTGGTAAGTGGTTCAATCCATCCAAAACACAGGTTAGCGCAAGAATTAGTGTTTTACATGGAAAAACAGGAGGAGCGGCACGGCTATATTGTTCTGACGGCTGTAAGCAAGCTTGTCCCACATATAGAAAAATAAGACATCCCGAAGGCTTTAGGAAAGCCACCTCCCGCGAGGTAGTTCCTGAGTTACGACAGATGGTATTCCAAAGGGATAACTGGCAGTGCCAGAGATGTGGAGCCGCTAACAACCTCCATTGTCATCATATTCGGGGTTACACTCAACATAAAATGCTGGCTCACGACATTGATAATTGTATAACTCTTTGCAAGAAGTGCCACAAATGGTCCCATACAGAAAAGGGATGCAGATACTTTGAGCTTAGATGTCCTGATGATAGCTTGTCTCAATGAATCTACACTCCTGTCTCAGTAACCCTTCGCGTCCAACAAAAACTATTAATTTTTACTAGAACTGCGCGGAGTCTTTGCTCTGCTTTTTTGAATACATTCTGGCAAGAGTGAATATCTCATACTTTAATCGAAACTCTGCCCCCTTCACATACGCGTACCGCATTCTGTGCTAGGAGCTTTAGGGCTCATAGTGTAAATTAAGGTACCCACACTTTGCACCTCCCCCTTTTAGCCAGCCGGTCAATTTCTAAAATGGTGGTTTTTCTCATTGACACTCAACCACTACTCAAGCTATTCTGGAACCAGCAAAATCTCCTGCTCCGCCCCATTCTCAAGAGAGCGTACTCTTTAGCCGTCCTGTTGTGCCCCGTTTGAGTCTGAAAAACACCTCTGGTAACCATTAGTTTTCACGCTTTGGAGCTGGTCATGTGGTGGAGTTTCCAGAAAGTGCCAATACGAAGCTCCCGAGGGATTTCCTGCCCTCAGGGGGCTCTTGCATCTTTGCTGTTGTTATAGAAGTCTGACAGCCGAACTTAGAAAGCCTTCTGTGCAAAAGAGTTACAAGGTACTTCCAGAGACGATAGCGGCATTGCAGGGATCAATAAATGCTGTCGGGAGGTAGAAAATGATGAAAAGTCATGGAAAGCATTGGCGAAGTTTAGCGTTCGTAATCGCAGTTGTGGCAGGGATTATTATGTCTGGTGCCATCGCACCCGATCTAGCATTGGCCGGCAGGAATAATCCGCGAATCGCACCAATCCAGTCACACCCCCATGGCAAAACTTACAGCGAGTGGGCGGCTGAGTGGTGGCAGTGGGCGCTTGAGACGCCCGTCAGTGTCAACCCGATCCTTGACGAGACCGGGGAGTTTTGCGCTGAAGGGCAAACAGGTCATGTTTGGTTCCTTGGTGGCACATTCGGGTTCAGTCCTGTGGAGAGGGAGTGCACGGTGCCCAGTGGGACCGCGCTCTTTTTCCCCTTGATCAATACAGGTTATGGCGCCTTTCTAAACGATCCGCCAGAACAGAGGACCGAAGAGTTCCTCCGAGCGCAAATAGACTGTGAAGAACCCACAGAGCTGTTTGCGGAAATCGATGGTGTCGAGGTAAACGATCCTTTTCAGTATTTTGAGCAGTCCCCTCTGTTCGATGTGCAGTTGCCAGAAGACAATATCTTTGGTCTTGGCCCAGACGTTATACCCGAACTGCTCTTAAGTCCAAGCGTAGACCAAGGCTACTATCTGTTTTTGGCCCCGTTGCCACCTGGCGAACACGTGATTTACTGGAGGGCAACTTGGACTGACCCTATCTGTGAGTCGACACAGGAAATAACATACGTTCTGACTGTCTCTCCAGGCCGCAACTGATGCAACTGGCTATGAAGACCAAGGAGGGAGTCATGTATTGGAGTCTCCAAAAGGTGCCTATATGAAGCCTCCGGAGGTTTTATGTCCTTTGGAGGCTCTTGAACTTGCTGTTTATAGTGTCAAGTCGTGATTGAAATCACTGCTGCTTTGCCCAAAAAAGGAGGGAGAAATGAAAAAGTTAGCAATCTCTTTAGGAGTGATTCTGCTATTTCTGCTTGCTGTAAATGTTCACGCCGGTGAACCGTTTGGAGCACCTCGACATTGGATTGCTCCGCCTAACTCCATGGCCTTCGGCAAGTCTTTAGATGATTGGGTACTGGTCTATATGGGGTGGTTAAATGCAGGTGCTGACCAGGATGCAAAGATAAGGAATGTAGCATTCCTTCCGATAATTCCAGGCCCGGAATTTGAGGTAGAAGTCAAAGTGGGAACGGCTCTCGTTTTGCCTATTGCTACATGGCTCGGGGAGGATGAGAGCGATACACTTCCAGACGCGTGGTTCGGTGATCCTCTTCACGTTTTTGGGGAGCTGTCCCTGAACGGGGGGCCGATTGTAGAAATTAATGAGGACTACTATGTCGGACCGACCCCTATTGAACCTCCTTTGTTCGGTGCTTTTGTTTTGTATCAAGCGCTTGCGTGTGTAATCCTTCCATTGCCAGCAGGCGTGCATGAGATTGTTCTACATTCAGAATTCGTAGACTTCGGGGCCGTGTTTGACAACAGCTGGACAATTACCGTGAAGCCTAAATGAAAGGGGTAGAATTGACAGGAGCCTAAAATTGACACGGCAAAGCCGAATTAAATCCTTGATGCCTTGGCCTTAAAGAAGCGAAACACCTCGAATTGTATCGAGAAGGAGGACCCATTATGAAGACTCAAAGAAAAGTAGTAGTTGTCTTTTCGGTTTTCGCCATGCGATCATCCTACTGTGTACAGTGCCCAACTGGTCTACCAGCAAAGCTGAAAGCGATGGCAGCGCATTGTGGGGCACCTGGTATGTAACCTTCAGCGGGGGGTTCGGCGTGAATATTCCGGCAATAGTCACTGTCAACCGAGACGGGACCTTGGCATCCTCGGATGGAAGCGACTTCGGTGGGCCACCGTTTCCTGATCAGCAGTCTCCAATACGTGGAGTATGGGTCAGAAGGGGAGCCCATACTTTTGAAGGTAAAGCCATTTTCTTTAGCGGAGATGCGGAGACAGGGGAGTTGCTACACATTACAGGATCCCGTATCATCATCGAATTGGGAGATGACTTCGACCACATCAGCGGTACACTCTTTCGGGACGTCTTTGAATGCCCTACACCCTTTACCTGTCCCGACCCGCTTACGGCTGAGCCCGACAGAACGAATCCACCTGTTCCGTTCCAGGGTACTCGCCTGCGTGTGGAGCAATAGCTCTCTGGCTACAAAGGCATGGTAAGAAATGCTTAATCTTTTGAAAACGGTGTTGACGCAGTCGGTGAATCTGGCAAGGCTTTTGTAAGCCTTAACGAATTTTAGTACAAGTTATCGCAGACCCCAAAGGATTGTTAAATTCCCTGCAATACCGGCCTGTGTAGGTCTTGAAGCTTTCAAGAGGGAGTTTAGGAAATATCATCAGTCAGATATCAATGACTATAGGGCAGGGTCAATAATGACCCTGCTTTTTTGTTTGAAACTGGCGATGACATAATTTAATGCACACTCACGCTGCTTTTGCTCCACTCTAACGTGTGGTAGTATGCTTCTTAGAATCGAAAGTGTGCATTAAGGGGATGAGATCTTTACGTTTCAAGTGCTCAGGCTGGCTAACTTAGTCATCAATGTATGAAGTCTTTTTCTCAATTTATGAATTTCATTACATACTGGTTTAGCTGACTTGTCGACTTCGTAATTGACTAAAAAATTGAAGACATTATAGAATCTCAAACTAGAACTAGGTGGCACAGTCTTTGTACCGTATGTTCTTCTCACACTATCTTATTGAAAATTCAGGTCTGAATCTAGCAGAAATACTTCAGGCCAAAAGCATTACTTCGCGTCAGCAAAGGAGCAAGGATTATGAGTAGTAAAACTATTATCAAGATTATACTCCTAACAGGTATCTTTGTTTGGATGGCTTTTCTTTTAGTTGGCTGTGGGGGTGGAGGAGGTGGATCAGAAGGATTATTCTCTGCAGGAGGCTCTGGGGGCACTGGTTCGGTTGCCTTATTCCTGGCTGATGGTCCTGCGGATGATTATGACCAGATCCTCATAACAATTACTGAGATACTGCTGTTGCCCCCTGAGGGCAGTGGGAATAAACAAGTCGTCCTTTTTCGAGATCCTAATGGAATGAAAGTGGATCTGCTGGATTTGCGGGATGAAGATCTTCTTATCACTGTCAAGAAACGTGTCCGCGCTCAAAAATATGAAAAAATCAGACTTGTCATTTCGGATATTGAGCCTGTTGGAGGACCTTGCGCCGACTTTAAGCTTTCCAGCGGCAAGATTGATCTCAATCCTCGTGGGACCTTTGAGGTTGTCGCAGGTGAAACATTGTCTGTGCGCTTCGACCTCGACGCCAACAAATGCATGAATGTTTCGAAGGCGTGCAATTTTCGGCCGGTTGTCTTCGTCGACATCGAACATGGCGCTCCGCTCCGACCTTGCCCTCGCATCCTCGCTGGAACTATAGCCAGCATCAAGAAAAGAGGCGACATCGTAGTGGGGTTTGTACTTGATCTTCCAGGTCAGCGAGGCGATCTTGAAGTGCGTGTCGCAGATGACACGGCTGTTTTTGACCAGAACGGGGAATTCGGAGGAAGAGACCTGCTTGATGGCCAAGAGGGGGAGCGGGTCCATGTAAGGGGAAGGCTGGATAAGGATGCAAGGCTACAGGCATCTGTTGTGGTCCTGGGCAACGTTCTTGTGGTTAAAGGTGATGTTGACGGCCCAGTAGACGATGTTACAAATTTGTTTCCCTTCACGCCCTTTGAGTACGAGGCGATTCGTGGATCGTATGATGTCGAGGTTGCGGATGAGACGCTGATTCTTATTGGTTGTGACGATGAGGTTGCGAAAGAGGCCATTCAAACCGGGATGATTGCCAGGGTTATTGGGAAGCTGGTACGAGTAGATGACGTGGACGTCTTGCGCTCGGTGGTGGTTTTTCTAAGAGCGCGGGCGATCTCTGGACAGATCACTTCAACAGTAGATGAAGGTGGTGGGAAGACAGTCACCGTTGACCAGGATACGGATGGGGAGATTGACGTTTTCGTTTCGGCGGGTACTCCTGTCTACATCGAAGGAGATGGTTCGGTATCCATGGAAGTCCTTTGCGTGGGGCGGCAAGTTCGCATTTTCATCGATCCCGAGCCTGAGATCCCAACTCGTTTAGAGGCAAAGTCAGTTCTTGTCCAATCCGAGCGACGTGTAGGAGTTGTGGATAGCGTGGGTGATCCCAGAGAGTACACCCCAACTCTGACCATAGATGGCGAGAGTGTGTTTGTTCAGCCTGGTGCCACGATTTTGGATACTCGCGGAACGGTTGACACCCTTGTTGGCTTTGAAGCGATAGAAGTCAATGATGAACTCCAGTACTTTGGTCTGGAGGCCTGTCCTGGGGACGTGGGCTTTGATGCGTTTGTAATCTTGATTACCGGTTAGCAAAGTCTAGCTTTCATAGACTACCCGTCCATAATCAAACTCGGAGGCAGGGTCAGAAATGGCCCCGTTTTTTTTTGGAAACTTTGGATCTCATACGAGACTATCGAAAAAGTCCGAAATCCCAGATATGGTGACTTATCAATACTTTTAAGTAGTTGATAATATTGAGTGCAGAAATGGCCAAAATGCGTTCTCAGGGGTTTTTCGACAGTCTCTACTTTAATCGAAACTCTGCCCCCTTCACAAACGCGTACCACATTCTGTGCTAGGAGCTTCAGGGCTCATAGTGTAAATTAAGGGGATGGTATCTCCAGTATGTTCGGTCCCTTTAGAGCCGACTAACCTCTAAAATGCTGGCTTTCCCCGTTTACAAAGCCCACCTCTTTGTCGTATCTTAAACGTAGTTTACATTCATGCCCTGATCCATGTACGAGAGAATATCCCAGTTCTAGCTCTGTACGTCGCGGTTAGAGCGAAAATCCATTTGTCGCAGTCATAAGTTTATCTCTACGGGAGGAGGAGAAAATGAAAAGGCTTGTCCTAGTAGCCGTAGTTGTAGGATTTGCTTGTCAGTTTACTGGTGCAGCCTTCGGAGACATAATTCAGGTTCCTACTCAATACCCGACCATTCAAGCTGGGATCGATGCAGCGTCTTCAGGCGACACGGTAGAGGTCGCCCCCGGCACCTATTATGAGAACATCACCATGAAGAGCGACGTGGTGATTCAGGGGGCAGGGGCTGGTGATGATCCTTCGATCCATTCCATCATCGACGGCGGTGGCACAGGCACCGTAGTAACCGCCATCACGGTTGATTCGGCAGCAAAGCTTGACGGATTTAAGATTACCCATGGAGGTGGTGGTCAAGGCGGCGGGATGTACAACGACGAATCCTCTCCGACGGTGAGTAACTGCATCTTCTCTGGAAATTCGAGTGGGGACGGCGGCGGGATGAAAAACTTCCGCTCCAGTCCGACGGTGACCAACTGCACCTTCTCAGGGAACTCGGCTACTTCGGACGGCGGCGGGATGTACAACGACGAATCCTCTCCAACGGTGACCAACTGCACCTTCTCAGGAAACTCGGCCTCAGACCTCTCGGGTGAAGGGGAGGAGGGCGGCGGGATGTACAACGACGAATCCTCTCCGACAGTGACCAACTGCACCTTCTCAGGGAACTCGGCTGATTCGGCCGGCGGCGGGATGTACAACTACGACTCCTCTCCAACGGTGAGTAACTGCACCTTCTCAGGAAATTCGAGTCAGGACGGCGGCGGGATGTACAACTACTCTTTTACCTCACCAACGGTGACCAACTGTGCCTTCTCAGGAAACTTGGCTTACTATGGCGGCGGGATGTACAACGACGACTCCTCTCCAACGGTGAGTAACTGCACCTTCTCAGGAAACTCGGCTTTCTATGGCGGCGGGATGTACAACAACGACTCCTCTCCGACAGTGATCAACTGCACCTTGTCGGGGAACACTGCTTATCTAGAGGGCGGCGGGATGCACAACGACCTCGGCTGCTCGCCGACGGTGACCAACTGCATCCTGTGGGGAGATACTCCGCAAGAGATCCACAATGCTCAATCATCAACGCCAGTTGTCAGTTACTCGGACATCCAGGGCGGCTATGCGGGTACAGGCATTATCAATGCGGATCCAATGTTTCTTGACCCTGATGGCCCGGATAACATTCCCGGTAATCAGGATGACGATTTCCATCTGAAGCCAAACTCGCCTTGCATTGATGCCGGAGACAACTCGGCACCTGCCTTGCCAGCCACTGACTTAGACGGAAATGATCGCAGAATTGATGATCCAACGGTCGCTGATACGGGTAATGGTGCGCACCCAATAGTAGACATGGGAGCAGACGAGTACCAACCCGTCCGACCGGAAGGCATGTTTTACATAATGCCAAACAAACAAGGGGGAGCAGCAGTCATATATCTGGAATAGAGGGACTGAAAGTATCATAGTCCACATTGAAACCACACAACTCATACGTTGATTCACACTCACGCCGCTTTTGCTCCACCCAAACATGTGGTAGTGTGTTTTCTAGAACCGAAAGTGTGGATTGAGGTATAAAATATTAACCCTATCGTTGCAAACCTGTGCCGAGGAAAGACGCGTCAGGGTGCGCCAGATGTGGTTGCGCGCAGCCTCGGGCAGGCCGAAGCGTACTTAACCGTACGTGAGGTCCTGGCCGAGGCGAGCACGGGCGCAGATGGCGTGCTCTGGCGCGAGTTTATCGGTTTTGGCCGGTTCAGGTTTGCAACGTTAG
>Ga0209536_100007828_pt1 | contig 16153 bp, 12 predicted proteins | sample DeeMarSeWOR28_12_FD_187461 | JGI IMG/M metagenome (GOLD analysis project Ga0209536, IMG submission 187461) | Marine sediment microbial communities from White Oak River estuary, North Carolina - WOR-2-8_12 (SPAdes) (version 2) | ecosystem: Environmental > Aquatic > Marine > Intertidal zone >...
CGTCGGCTGCGCCGGGGCGCACACCCCGCCGCGCGACCATCCGTCGAAATTCGTACTTTCGCATTTTCGGCCGATGGTCCGCGAACGGGCAGCGGACGGGCAGCGGACGGGCAGCGCTCGAGGCCACGCTCGGGGCCACGCTCAGGGCCACGCTCGGTGCCCCGGCCCGTGCCTCACAACGCCAACGCCGCGAGGCCGGCCCCGCGTTCACGAGACCGGCCTCGGCCGTAGATCCAGGTCACAGGCCGGAGCTTACGAATCCAGCCAGGTCACCTCGCCCGTCGCCAGATCGTAGACGCCTCCCACCACGACCACGTCACCGTTCTCCACCTGCTCCGCAATGACGGGGCTCTCGGCGAGAATGTCGGCCACCGTCTGGCGCACGTTCTCTTCGATCGCCCGCGCCACCACGGCATCGGTGTCCACGCCGGCGGCCTCCATCTCCGCGAGGTAGGCACGCGCCCGGGCCACGACCTCATCGAAGTTCTCGAGCATCGCGGTCAGGTTGCCCATCTCCACCCCCGCCACGGCGCCCTTGATCGCCCCGCACTGGGTGTGCCCGAGCACCACGATCGCCTTCGAACCGGCGGCTTTCGTGGCGAACTCCAGGCTCCCCAGCATGTCGGTATTCTCGAAGTTGCCCGCCACGCGGCCGACGAACAGATCGCCGATCCCCTGGTCGAACACGATCTCCGGCGGCACCCGGGAATCCAGGCAGCTCAACACGACCGCCTTGGGATACTGGCCGTCGGCCGTCGCCCTGGCCTGCGCCATGAAGTCGCGCCGAATCATCCGGTCTTCCACGAACCGACGGTTTCCTTCCTTCAGCTGCGTCAGGACAACGTCGGGCGTCAGGGCCTGCTGGGCCGCCTGCGTGAGCACGGCGGCCTCGCGGACGGGTTCAGGTGCCGGCGTCTCGGCGGTATCGGTCGAGTCCGGGGGCGCGCAGGCGGCCAGAAACGCCGCTGCCAGGGTCCCGAACACGGCAACTGAAGAAATTTTCATCGTCCTTCCTCGCGTAAGAATGAAATGTATGTACTGCATCGACCCGGTCCCGCTCATCCGGCGAGCTCCGGAATGCGCGACTCCTCCTCACGTCGCGCGGACAGCCGGCTTCGCACCCGCTCCAGCCCCTCGTTCGCTCCGAGGTACACCGTCGGGATCAGCACCAGCGTGATCAGGGTGGAGGCGAGAAGCCCCCCGATCACGACGCGCGCCAGCGCCGCCTGCAGGTTGGCACCGACCCCGAGGCCCAGAGCCAGCGGAAGCAGCCCGAGCACCGTCGTCAGCGTCGTCATCAGAATCGGTCGCAGGCGCAGACGCGAGGCTTCGATCGCCGCCTGACGGATCGGCATGCCTTCTTCCCGACGTTTGAGGTTCAGGTAGTCGACGAGAACGATCGCGTTGTTGACCACGATACCGATCAGCATGACCAGGCCCATGATGCTCTGCACGTTGAGAGTCGTGCCCGTCAGGAGCAGGGTGGGCACCACCCCCACGAGAGCGAGCGGTACGCTGGCCATGACGATCAGCGGATCCAGGAACCGTTCGAACTGCGCCGCCATCACCATGTAAACGAGCGCCAGGGCCATGACGATCGCGATGATGAAGTCGCGCCGGGCATCCTGCTGCTCGCGCCACGCGCCGCCGAACACGATCGAGAAACCGTCGGGCAGCTGCAGCGAGGCGAGCTGCTCGCGAACCCGGGACATGGCGTCCCCGAGCGCGACGCCGCTCTCGAGGTTCGCGGTGATGTACATCACCCTCTGGCCGTCGATCCGGTTCACCTGGGTCGGGCCGCGACCGCCCTCCCGGCTGACCAGCGTCGAAATGGGCACCATTTCGCCCGCTGGAGTGCGAACGGCGATCGCATCCAGATCCTGGAGCGTGAGACGGTCTTCCGGTCGGAGACGCACGGTGACCGGGAACTGCTCGCCGCCCTCCCGGAAGTAGCCCGCCCGGCCGCCAGCGACGTTCGTCTGAATCGCCTGGCCGACATCCTGCACCGAGAGGCCGATGTCGTAGATCCGCTCGCGGTCGAAGCGCACGTTCTCCTCCGGTCGCCCTTCCCTCTCGCCGACCCGTGCTTCGACGACACCGTCAGCCAGCTCTATCCGCCGCTTGATCTCCGTAGCGAGTGCCGCGGCCGTGTCGAGGTCGTAGCCGCGCAGCTGCACCTCGATGTCCTCGTCGCCGCCGCCCGCGCTGAACAGCCGACGCAGGATCCACAGGCCGGACTGCGCCCGGACATCGATCTCGGCCCCGGGAATGCGGCCGGCCGTGGCGGTACGGATCTGATCGGCGAGCAGCGACGGGTCCACCGAGCGCTCGCCGGCAGGCTTCAGACGGATCTCGACCTGCGCGTTGTCGCCACGGGTCTCCGTGGCCACCGACTCGATCTCGCCCTCGGGAAGCAGCGGGCGCACGATCGACTCGAGCTCTTCCAGGTAGGAGCGCGCCACGGCCAGGTTGATGCCGCGCGCCATCTCCATGTCGACGTCGATCTCGTCGGTGTCCAGCTGCGGCGCGAGCTCGACCGGGATGAACGGCAGGGCTATCACGGCGAGCGCGACGAGCAGCGTCGTGCCGCCGATCACCCGTCCCTTGTGGTCGAGCGCGAAGCTGAGCTTGCCCGCGTACCAGTTCTCGAACCGCTCGAACCGCTCTTCGAACTTCGACTTCGGGGTTCCACCTTCGATCCCGGTCTCGGCGAGCGGACGGATCGTCATGAACCGGCTGGCCAGCATCGGCACCAGCGTCAGGGCGACGAGCAGCGAACAGGCCAGCGCGAACACGACGACGAGGGCCAGGGTCTGGAACAGCTGTCCGCTCGTCGTGCGCATGAACACGACGGGCAGGAAGATCACGCAGGTCGTCAGCGTCGCGGCGACGATCGCGCCCGCGACCTCGCGGGTCCCGACCGAGGCTGCCTCCGCCAGCGACCGTCCCTTCTCGTGCCGCTGCCGGACGATGCTCTCGAGCACCACGATCGCGTTGTCGACGATCAGGCCGATGCCGAGCGCCAGGCCTCCGAACGTCATCTGGTTCAACGTGAGGCCTGTGAAATAGAGCAGCCCGAAAGTCGCGATGACCGAGATCGGGATCGCCAGCGAGATGATGAACGTGGACGAGCCGTTCCGCAGGAACAGGTAAAGCACGAAGATCGCCAGCAGACCGCCCCACAGGGCCGCCGTCTGCACCGCGCTCATCGACTGGCGGATGAACTCGCTCTGGTCGCTGATCACGGTCAGCTCGACGTCGGAGCGATCCTCGTTGATACGATCCGTCTCCTCCCGGATCGCGTCGGCGACGGCGACCGTGTTCGAACCGGACTGCTTCTGGATCCCGATCCGCACGACGGGGACGCCGTCCAGCTCCTCCATGCTCCACACGTCCTCGTACCCGTCCACGACCTCCGCCACGTCCCGCACCCGGATCGGTCGACCGTCACGACTCGCGACGACCGTGGCCCCGATCTCTTCCACCGATCCGAACTCGCCGAGCGCCCGGACGTAGCGGTCCGTGAGTCCTTCCTTCACGTTCCCGCCCGGCAGCTGGACGTTCTCCTCCCCCAGGGCCCGCTGCACATCGGTCGCCGTAAGACCGGCGGCCCGCAGACGGTCGCGGCGCAACTGGACCTGGACCTCTCGATAGACGCCCCCGTTGATCTCGATCGAACCGACGCCGGGGATCTGTTCGTAGCGCTGGGCGATCTCGCGCTCCAGCACCCGCGTGAGCTGCTCGAGATCACGGGTCGAAGTCGCCGCGATCGTGACGATTTCGCGCGCGTTCGGGTCGAACTTCCAGATCCCGGGCGGCGTCGCCTCGATCGGCAGATCGTTGCGCAGCCGGTCCAGCGCGGCACGGATGTCGTTCGCCGCTTCGTCGAGGTTCGTGCCCCGGGCGAATTCCAGCCGGACGACGCTCCGCCCTTCCTGCGAGCTCGAGGTCATCCGCTCGAGGTTCGGGATCCCGGAGAGAGCGTTCTCCAGCGGGTCCGTGATGATCGACTCCATTTCCTCGGGGCCGACGTTCGGATACCCGACCCAGACGGCCAGACGCGGATACTCGATGTTGGGCAGCAGGTCCACCGGCAGATAGCGCAGGCCGACGATCCCGATCGTCACGACGATCAGGAACGCCATCGCCGTCGCGACCGGCCGGCGGATCGAGAGGTCCCAGAGCGTGCCCATCGTCAGTTCGCCTCCGACGAGTCGAGCTTCGCCTCCGCCGAGTCCAGCTTCGCCCGGGCGATGCGCTGCTGCTTCTCCATGTACTGGAGGAGAAGGTCTTCCCGCTGCAGCCCCTGCAGCTCGAGCAGACGGTCCCAGGCGATGGGCCGGACCCGCGCCCGCGGCGGACCGGACCGGGAATCCTGGCTCGCCAGCAGATGCTGGCCGACGACCACCACCCAGCTGCCCGGCTCGATGCCCTCGACGCCGACGATGTGACGCCCCTCCGCGAGAACCTCTACGCGCTTGAATTCCCCGGGCGTCGGTGGCGTCATCGGGGGCATCCCGTCGCTGCCGTCCTCCGGCATCACGACCGGAACCTCAAGCCCGAGAGCGGGCGCGGTGAACACGCCGATCGCTCCGGAGCCCGGGTCTTCGTAGATCGCACTCTTCGGGACGAGCGTGGCCTGCTGGCTCTCGCCGTACAGCACATCGACCGTCACGAACATCCCCGGCAGCAGAGCTCCGCCGGGGTTCGCCACATCGATCTGCAGCTCCGCGCTGAACGAGCCCGGCTCGATGAACGGCGACACGCGCGAGACCTCGGCGAGGATCACGGTGTCCGGAAGACTCTCCGACCGGATCTCCGCCGTCTGCCCTACCTCGATCCTCGAAAGCATCTCCTGCGTGATCGGAACGTCGATCTCCATCTCGTCGAACCGGCCGATCGTGAACAGGGGCGTCGAGCCGGTCACGTACATGCCGACTTCGGCGTTCCGCCGGCCCACGGTCCCGTCGATCGGCGCCCGGATCACGGTCTGCCGCACCGACTCGCGGCTCGAACCCAGCTCGCCCTCGGCGCGTCCGACCTGGGCTTCGGCCTGCGCGAGGCTCGCCCGGGCCGAGGCCAGTTCCGTCCGCAGCGTTTCGAATTCCTCCTGACTGATGAAGCTCGATTCCACCAGCTGCTGGGACCGCTCGAATCGCCGCTCGAGGTCTTCCACGGTGGCCCGGGCCCGCTCGCGGTTCGCCTGGGCCGACGCCAGGCCCGCCTCCGATTGCTGGAGCTGGCTGCGTGACACCTCGGAACGCACCCTGACCAGCGGATCGCCGGCCCGCACGATGTCGCCGTTCTTCGCCAGGACCTCGACGACGGGACCGTTCGACTCGGGATAGATCGCCACCTGCCCCTGGGCGCGAACCGTGCCGGTGAGCCTCTCCCGCAGCGGGAGCGCACCGTAGCGGGCTTCAACCGCTTCCACCGCCGGCACGGACTCGTCTTCCGCCAGACGGCTCTCGGCATGATTGCATGCGGAAAGTCCCGCTACGATCGCGGCGGCCACGGCGGCGCTGCGCGGCAGTCTCATCCTGGATACTCCGCCTCTCTTCAGGTCTCGCGTACTATACATGTCTACGAATATACGACGCGTGAGCATTTTTGTCCATACTATGTCAAGGTTCGACACGGACCAGGCACGGCCCGAGCAGCTGGAGGGCCCTCACACTCCCGGCAGATCCTGTCGGGCAGTATGATGTCCACCATGAATACTGAAACAATGTTGTCCACCGTGAATACTGAAACACGCACGGTGTCCCGGATGTTCGGATCCGCCCGGTCGGGGAGGCTTCGCGCCGTCGGCGTGCTGCTCGTTCTGGCCGGCCTCACCTACCCGGCACCCGCCCGCGCACAGGATTCCACTCCCGGGGTTCCGGCATCCGGAGACACTGCCTACACGGCCGGTGAGTACCGCATCTTCACGGGTGCCGGAGAACCCGCCTCGCTGGACGACATAGTCTCCGCGATGTCCAACGTCTCGGTCGTGTTCATCGGAGAAACGCATGACGACCCGACCCAGCACATGCTGGAGGCCGAACTGTTGAGACGGGCCTGGGAGGCCGAATACGGCCCCACCGTAGCCCTGTCGCTGGAGTTCTTTCAGCGCGACACGCAGCCGATCGTGGACGAATACCTCGCCGGGCTGATCAGCGAGAAGTCGTTCCTCGACGATGCCCGGCCCTGGCCCCGTTACCAGACCGACTATCGACCGCTGGTCGAGTTCGCCAGGGAAGCCGGGATCGACGTCATCGCGGCGAACGCGCCGCGCCGTTACACCAGTCGCGTCACCCGGGAGGGCCGAGAGTCGCTGGCGGAGCTTCCGGCGCACGCCTTCCAGTGGCTGCCTCCCCTGCCCTACGGCGAGGCGTCGGAGGCCTACCGGCGGCAGTGGATCCAGGTGATCTCCGAAGTGATGGAGGAAGAAGGCAAGAAGTGCGGGATCCCGATCGAGGAGCTCAACGCCGAGGGCATGGACGCGCAGGCCCGGGCTCCCACCGGCGCCCACGGGAACATGGGCAACCAGATGGACAGCCAGGTCCTGTGGGACGCGTCGATGGGCTACGCGATCTCGGAGTACCTGGCGGAGAACCCCGACGCGCTCGTGCTGCACATGGTCGGCGGGTTCCACGTCGAGCGCGGCACCGGCACGCCCGAGCACCTGGAGGCCTACCGACCCGGCACGGTCCGCCTGATCGTCGCGATGCAGCCCGTCGAGGACGTGGACGTGTTCGAGCCCGCTCCCGAGGGCGAATGGGGCGACTTCGTCATCCAGACCGATATGTCGCGAACGCTGGAAGAGATCGAGTGCCGGCGGTTCCTGGCGGAACGCGCCGGGCAGCAGCAGGGGGCCGGGGACTGAGCCGCTGCCCGATCCCCGGCCACGCTTCCGCTCCCCGGAGGGGCGCTACCGTTTCAGGTCGACCTGCAGGGCCCCCGCGTTGTCCCGCATCTGCAACCGGTCCCCGCGGATCTCCCAGTTCGTCGCGTTCGCCAGGGCGGCGAGGAATTGCGACTCCTGGCCCATCACCTCTTCGGAAGGACACATCTTCCGCGTCGCCGCGAGCGGAGTGAAGGCGATGCCGTCCGCGTCGTCCACGGCGTAGCTGCCGGTGAAGTTGTTGCAGCCGGCGGATCCCGACACGCTTCCGTCCGTCCCGAAATCGACCGTGAGTTCCGTCGCCGCGACCAGGCTCGTCACGCCGCCGCGGCCGTTGTTGTACCCGGTCACCTTCCACTGCGTACCGGCGAGGCCTTCCGAACCGCCCAGGGACGCGGAAGTGGGAAGCGGCGCGAAGTGCATCTTCGAGCCGTCGCCGGTCGTCAGCACCATCGCGTCGCCGCTCCTCTCGTACGAGGCGATGCTGCTCAGGCCCTCCAGGAATCCCGCCGAGTACGATTCCGGGCCGCAGGCGGCGAGGGTGAGCGGTCCCTCCCGCACGGTCAGCTTTCCGTTCTCGAAGGTGTAGTTGCCCCCGCCCGAGTTGCAGTCCGCGCGGATCCCATAGGTGCCGTCGGCCTTGAACTCGATCGTGTAGCGGTCGGGGTGCTCGATCTGCATGGCGTTGCCGCCCGATACTGATTGAAGCGCCCACACCTGCCCTCCGGGCCCGGCGCCGTTCGCTGCGTCGTCGCTCGCATCTGCACTCATCTCACTCGCCTCGTCCGAACCACAGGCCATCAGAGAGATCAGAGCCGCGATCGCGAGCCCGGCAGAGACAGAGTTGGAAAATCTGCGCACCGTTCGCCTCCATTCAGTGCCGGCCCGGAAGCCGGTCATTCTGGCGCGTGATCACATCGGATTTCGACAGCCATGAAGCTTGTCACGAACCGGACGGTGGGTCAATGGAGCCTGAATACAGCAGCGGAGGGCCGAGCACCTCAGCGAATCGGCCCCCCGACTCAGACGCTGCAGGCATTCGACACCTCCGCCGCACAGAGCGTCGGCGAACCGACTCAAGTGGGAGTCAAGTCGAGCGGCGCAGGCGAGAACCGGGAGGATGGCGGACTGCCGCTTCCGTTCTCCCTCTCCCTGTCGGCCCGCTGGCGGAATCCCTCACCACCGCAGCGACGGGAGTCGAAGATGAGAGAGCCGCCGCTGGGCCTACTCGGCCGCGAACTCCCACTCCGGGGTGAACACCCACCCCGGAGTCCGGCCCGTGAGCCTCGCGCGGTGCATCTCGATCGGCATCGATCCGCCCTGCAGGATCGCGTCGTGGAACTCCCGGTTCGACATCTGTCCGGAGTCCACCAGCTCCTCGTGCAGCGCCAGGAGCTGGAGCCCGCCGATCATGTAGGCCGCCTGGTAGAGCGGCGGATAGTCGCCGTTGAAGGAACGGCGGACCTCCGCCGTGGCCGCCGAGCGCTCATGGCCTACGCCATCGACCAGGAAGTCGACCGCCTGTTCGGCGGTCATCTCGCCGAGGTGGAACTTCAGCGAGAAGATGATCCGGGCGGCCCGGTGGGTCCGCCAGAACAGCATTCCGATCCGGTCTTCCGGCGTACGCGGAAAGCCCAGGTCCCACAGAAGCATCTCCCAGTACAGCGCCCAGCCCTCCCCCCAGAACGGGGTGGAGAAGGCGCGACGATGGGTGTTGTAGCGGGCGGTCATGAATCCCTGCAGGTGGTGGCCCGGGATGAGCTCGTGGTGGACGACGGCGCGCGAGAAGTGGACGTTGTTCGAGCGCAGGCTCATCTGCTTCTCCTCCTGCGACATCCCGTCGGTCGGGAACGCGACCTGGACCACTTCCCCACCCAGGAAGAACGGCGCCGTCTTCTGGCTCTCGGGGGACAGCATCTCCATCCGCCAGATCTCATTCGCCAGCGGCGGCACGGTCACCAGGTCGCGGTCTTCGATGAAGGTCACCGCTTCGAACGCCAGCTCCCGGACCAGGGCCGGCTGCTCGCCGGGATCCAGGTGCAGCGCCTTGACGTGCTCGAGCGCTGCATGCCAGTCGTCCCCGTAGCCCAGCTCCGCGGCGGCGATCTTCAGCTGCTGCACGCACCAGGCGTATTCCCGCTCCGCGATCTCGATCAGTTCGCGGGCGTCATATGCCAGCAATTCGTGCTCGATGTCCACGGCCAGCGCCTCGGCTCCGATCGGGTCGCCGATTATCGGATCTTCGTCGCGGGACTCCTCGTCCGCGTCTCCGGCGGGCGCAAGCCCGACCAGCCGCTCACGCAGGAAGTCTCGATACTCCTCGAGCTGCCCGGACGCGCGGGCATAGGGCTGCGCCACCCACCAGGTGAACAGCGGATCGTAGCCCGCATGGAACTCGAACCAGTCGTCGAGGGACTCGGCGAGCTCGTCCGTAGTGCGCGCGGCCCGGAATGCCGTGATCGGTGCGGGCCCGGCCTCGGAGCTCAGCTCGCCTTCCAGCGCCTCCGTCCGATCCTCGATCTGGTCGCTCAGCTCGTCCAGCAGCTGCGCCGCCCGGGCCGGGTCCACGGGCTCCCCGGCCCGGCGCGACTCCTCGAGGGATGAGATCGTCGTCGCGAAGGGGAGCAGAGAGGCCATTTCCCCGAAGTCGTCCGCCTCGCGGTCCAGCCGCTTCAGACGGTAGCGCAGCTCGTTCTGCAGCAGCACGTGGTCGATCGCGCCTTCGAGGCTCAGCGGACCCGGATCGATCTCGCCGGCTCGGACCTGCCACTCTTCGTAGAAGGCCCGCATGCGCTCCCGGCGGGCGGGCGAATAGTCCACGTCCCAGCGCCGCAGCAGCGCCGCGCGATCGGTCGAATAGCGGGCGACGAGATCGCGCAATTCGCTGGAGGCGGCGGCGAGACCCGCTGCGCCCGGAACCATCGCCGTCGTCGGGACCGTCTGCGAGTGGCTGACGCTCGGCGCGAGCAGGCAGGTGAGGGCCAGTGCGGCCGCAGCCGCCGGGTGCGGTGGTGGGGCTGCGCGGCGCCTTGCAGCTGGCGGGAACATCGGCGAATCCTCCGGTCGCGGGTCCGGGAGCGGCTCGTGCGATCGGGTCGGTCGGACGACCCTGACGATCACGCTACGCGGCGTCGGGCGATCACGCTACGTCCGCCGCGTCGGGTCCGGCGATGAGATCGCGGCGCGGGACTGCGCGGGGGTTGCGGCGGGACTTTGGGAGGTCGCGGCAGGGCCCTCACGCGAATTTCGTACTTTCGGATTTTCCGTGGATGGTGCGCAGCGGACGATCCGTGAAAGAGTCTCAGCCCCAGTCCCGGTCCTCTCCGTCCTCGTCCTCCTCGTCCTCCTCGTCCTCCTCGTCCGACTCGTTCTCCCCGTCCACTTCCTCTTCCTCGTCCGCGTCCGGGGTCCACGGCGCGCCCCACTCCTCCGCGGCACGGCGCATGCTCTCCTCCACCTCGCGGATCAGTTCCCGCGCGGCCCGCTCGGCCGGGTCTTCGATCGGCAGCAGTCGTTCCGTGGTCCGCACCTCGTAGTCGAACAGCAGGCGCCGCAGATCGCCCATGCGGTGCAGCAGAAACGGAAGCTCGTCCGCGAGCCGTCCCTCTTTATCCAGCCTCTGGATCAGGTCCGCGAACAGCACAAGCTCGAGGCGGACCCGCTCCTCGGAGGGTGGACCGCCGCGGCGATCGTCTTCGTGCGCGTGTTCCTCGCTCATGACCCGTAATGAACCCCCGGAACGGCCGCAGGTGCCGTGAACGACCTTGACGGCCGGCGGTGCGTCCGTCGAAGTTCCCCGCGATCGTCACGCCAACGCAGCACCAGGAGACGTCTCGCATGAAACTGACCGTAAACGGAACCGTCCACGAATTCGATGCCCCACCGGACATGCCTCTGTTGTGGGTACTGCGCGACCTGCTCGGTATGACCGGCACCAAGTACGGCTGCGGCATCGCGGCCTGCGGCTCCTGCACCGTGCACATCGACGGCAAGCAGCAGCGCTCGTGCGTCACGCCGGTCTCCATGGCTGAGGGCCGGCAGATCACCACGATCGAAGGCCTGTCGGACGACGCCAGCCATCCGGTCCAGCGGGCCTGGGCCGAGCTCGACGTCGTTCAGTGCGGCTACTGCCAGTCCGGCCAGATCATGGCGGCCGCCGCGCTGCTCGCCGAAGACCCGGAGCCCGACGACGCGGCGATCGACCAGGCGATGAACGGCCTGATCTGCCGCTGCGGCACCTATCAGCGAGTCCGCGCCGCCGTGCACCGCGCGGCCGAGCTGGGCGGGAGGTGAGGGCGATGAGAATCCACGAAGCGAACCGACTGCTCACCGCCGGCACCTCGCGCCGCGACTTCCTCAAGACCTCGGCCGTGGCGACGGGCGGTCTCGTCATCGCCTTTCACGTGCCGGGCGCGAAGCGTCTCGCCGCTTCAGGCATCGCTCCCGCCGGGCCGTTCGCGCCGAACGCGTTCCTGCGGATCGGGGACGACGACTCGGTGACCGTTCTGCTCGCGCACTCCGAAATGGGCCAGGGGATCTGGACCGCGTTGCCGATGCTGATCGCCGAGGAGCTGGAGTGCGACTGGTCCGCGATCCGGGTCGAACACGCGCCGGCGGCCCCGGCCTACGCTCACACCGCGTTCGGCATCCAGGCGACCGGCGGATCGACGACCACCTGGTCCGAGTTCGATCGCTACCGGCAGGCGGGAGCCACGGCCCGGACGCTGCTCGTGCAGGCGGCCGCCGATCGGTTCGGTGTGCCGGTCACGGGGTGCCGCGTCGAGAACGGCATGGTGAGCGCCGGGGACAGCCGCGCGCGCTTCGGCGAGCTCGTAGAGGCCGCCGCGAAGCTCACGCCGCCCGAGTCCGTGGCGCTCAAGGACCCGGCGGACTGGACCGTGATCGGCCGGCCTACCCGTCGGCTCGACACGCCGGAGAAGATCACGGGCCGCGCGAAGTTCGGGATCGACGTCCAGTTCGACGGCCTGTTGACCGCCGTGGTGGCGCGTCCCCCGACGTTCGGCGGCAAGGTGAAGTCGTTCGACGCGAGCGCCGCGAAGGCGATCCCCGGCGTCCGCCAGGTGGTGGAGGTCCCGAGCGGTATCGCCGTCGTCGCGGACCACTTCTGGGCGGCCGAACAGGGCCGCAAAGCGCTGACCGTCACGTGGGAGCCAGGCCCGGCCGCCGGTCTGGACAGCGAGAACATGCTGGCCGAATGGCGCGACCTGACGAGGACACCCGGCGTCACGGCCGCCGAAGCCGGAGACGCGGCCGGGGCGCTGGCCGGGGCGGCGCAGAGGATCGAGGCGGCGTATTCGTTCCCCTATCTCGCGCACGCGACCATGGAGCCGCTCAACTGCACGGTGAAGATCGGGCCTGACGGCTGTGATATCTGGACCGGGACCCAGTTCCAGGGTCCCGACCAGATGGCCGCCGCCGCGATCGCGGGGCTCAAGCCGGAGCAGGTGCGCATCCATACCCCGTTCCTCGGCGGCGGCTTCGGCCGCCGTGCAAACCCGGCCTCCGACTTCGTCGCCGAAGCAGTGCACGTGGCGAAGGCCGCCGGCGCCCCGGTGAAGACCGTGTGGACCCGCGAGGACGACATGCGCGGCGGATACTACCGTCCGGCCTTCTTCCACCGGGCCCGGCTCGGGATCGGCGCGGACGGACTCCCCGTCGCCTGGGACCACGACATGGCCGGTCAGTCGATCGTGGCTGGCACCTTCTTCGAGGCGATGATTCCGGAGAACGGCGTGGATCCGAGCTCGACCGAAGGGCTCGCGGATTCTCCGTACATGGCGGAGGTCCCGAACTATCGGATCGGAGTGCACACGCCGACGCCCGGTGTCCCGGTGCTGTGGTGGCGATCCGTGGGACACACCCACACGGCCTTCGTGACCGAGACGCTGATCGACGAAGCGGCGTATGCGGCGGGTCGCGACCCGGTGGATTACCGGCGGGCGCTGCTCGCGAACCACCCCCGTCACCTGGGAGTGCTGAACCTGGCGGCGGAGAAGGCCGGCTGGGGCTCACCCCTGCCGGCGGGCCGCGCGCGAGGCATCGCCGTGCACGAGTCGTTCGGAAGCTTCGTGGCGGAAGTCGCCGAGGTGTCGCTGGAGTCCAACCAGATCCGGGTACACCGCGTCACCTGTGCGATCGACTGCGGAATCGTCGTCAATCCGGAGACGATCCGGGCGCAGCTGGAGGGAGCCGTCGCCTACGGCCTCGGCGCAGCGCTGCACAGCGCGATCACGCTGCGGGACGGGCAGGTGCAGGAATCCAACTTCGACGGCTACCAGGTGCTGCGTCAGGCCGAGATGCCCGCGGTGGACGTGCACATCGTGCCGAGCAAGGAGCCGCCGGGCGGTGTGGGTGAGCCGGGCACGCCTCCGATCGGGCCGGCCGTGGCGAACGCGGTGTTCGTGCTGACCGAGCAGCGGCTCCGGGACCTGCCGCTGAGACTCTGAGTCGGCTGCGGGTCCGCGGCGACCGAGGCTGAACGAAGCAGCGCCCCGGGAAGATGCATCCCGGGGCGCCGCCCGTTCAGGCAGGAGGTTCGGGTCGGGCCGGATCCCTCACCGGGTCGAAGAACGAATCGTCAGATCCCGAACGACAGGCCGCCGAGCACGGAGAAGAACTTGGTATCGCTCACGTCACCCGTGCCGGCCGTGTAGCGACCCTCGCCGTAGATGGCGATCGACGTGGACACCGGGAAGGCGACGCCCGCACCCAGCTGATAACCGAAGCCGGAATCCGTTTCGTCTATCGATTCTCCAAAGATGCTTCCGGAGTACTTGTGTGCGAGCCAGCCCAGGCCGCCGAATACGTACGGCGCGACGGAGCTTTCCATTCCGAACTCGTAGACCGCCACACCCATGATTCCGTAGGGATTCGTCTTGCCGTCGCTTTCGAGTCCCGGGCTGATCGACTCGAGGTCCTTGTGCTTGTTCTCGCCGTAGAAGCCGTCGATGCCGACGCTGAGCCCCGCGGTTCCGATATCGAACAGGTAACCGCCCGCGATCTGCCAGCCGGTCTTGGCATAGTCACCGAAGTCGCCGGTGGGGAAAGTGGCTCCACCCGAGATGTAGAACTGGGCGTTCGCGGCTGAGGGCACGGATAGCGCCATGAGCGCCGCCGCGGCGAGTACGGACAGGATACGACCGTTCATGCTGACCTCCTGAGGATTCGTCAGCGAACGGACGGGACGGAGTAAGATCGCAACGGCAGGGCCGGTTCGGCAAGCCTCCCCGGTTCCGGGATGTCGGGAGCGCCGAAAACCGACGCTCCCGACGTCCCCCCCGAACGGTCAGCCGAAGAACTTCTTCAGCTTGCCCGTGAACTCCTCCCAGTGATCGCCCAGGCTCTCCGACAGGTCGGCCCAGTTCTCCTTCGTCTCGGCCCACATCCGGTCGAACTCATCATCCGACGCTGCGGTCAGCCGATCCAGCTTCGCCTTGCCCTTATCGAGCGCGCCCTCGGCGACCTCGACGGCCTTCTTCATCTCGTCCGAGGTTTCATCGCCGGCACTCGCCATCTTCGCCTTCATCCTGTCCAGCGTCTTCTGGCCTTCCTCGAGCTTCTTCTCCAACTGCCTCTGGATCTCTTCGCGGTTCGGCATCGTCAACTCCGGCTTCCGTGCGTTCTCGTTCACGTCCCGACCGTCGGGCCCGGACCACTGGACCCTACAATAGGCCCTCGACGCGCTTCATCGCGCGTCCCCCCCGGAGACCTCCGCTACTGCTTCAGGGAATAGAGGCGACCATCCACCCCGGCCACGTACACCACCCCGCCCGCCACGACCGGCGCCGAGTAGACTCCCCCGGTAATGTAAGACTCGCCCCGAACCGACTGCGGCGTGAACCCCCAGACCCGGGTGCCCGTGCGCTGGTCGACAGCGAAGAAGCCGGGGCTCAGCTCCTGCCCGTAGGGTGCCGCGCCCAGCGCCCCGATGTAGACCTTTCCGTCCGCCAGCACGGGTCGAGCCCACGACCAGCCGCCCGTGTCGAATTCCCAGATCGGTGCTCCGGACTTCGCCTCCAGGGCGAAGAGCGCCCGCGAATCCGACGTGCCGACGTACACCGTGTCCCGGTAGATCACGGGCGATGACTCGATCCACGAACCGTCCGGGCGCACATGCACCCACTGTACGGCGCCCGTACCTGCATCGAGCGCGAAGATCCGTGCACTTCGGCTGCCGAAGATCACGCGTCCGGCATCCGTAGCCGGGGATCCCTGGATGATGCCGCCGGTGTCGAAGCTCCAGGCGAGCTTTCCGGTCCGGATGTCGAGCGCGTAGGCGTGACCATCCCAGCTGCCGAAGAACACATGGCGCCCGTCGGTGGACGGCGTGGAACGGATCGGCCCCCCAGCCTCGAAGCTCCAGGCCGGCAACCCGATGTCGCGGAACACGGCGTGCAGGACGCCGGTCGGCGTTCCAACCAGGAGCAGATCGGCGTGAACGAGCGGAGAGGAATGGCGGTAATCGTAGTCGTACGGAGGGCCCGGCGCCGGCGGGTGGCGGTCGAAGTCCCCGCTGCCCATGTCGAAGCGCCAGTTCTCTTCCCCGGTCGCTTCATCCAGTGCGTAGAGGTAGCCATCGTCCCCGGCGAACACGACCTGCCCGCCGAACACGATCGCGCGCGACCGGACGATGCCTCCCGTCCGGAAGCGCCACTTCTCCTGGCGCGTTTCGACGTCTACTGCATGAAAGGTCGAGTCGTCGGCCCCGAAGAACAGCACGCCGTCGTGGTGGGCGAGCGGCGCCCACACAGGTGCACCGACCTCGAGGCTCCACAGCAGGTCCCCGGGCCGGGGCTGAAATTGAGACGCGAGGGGGCCCGTGCCGAGGGGAAGAAGGGCAGCTGCCAGGAGAATGGCGCGGATCGATGTTCGCATCGTGAGCGCTCCTCTGTTTCGGGATTTCGACCCCACCAATATACGGGCAGGCCACGGAACCGTGCCTGCCGGACCGGTTATCTGACTTCCATGCACGGCATCGGGACATGGACACGGGTTCGGTGGTGGCCGGCGATCGCGGCGATCGCGGCGATCACGACGGGCTCGCCCGGGCCCGCGCGAGGCCAGCAGACAATGGACCTCGTCGGGCCCCCCGTGCCCCCGCTGTACGACGAACTCCGCCTGAAGCGGCTGCTCGAGGAGGCCGACGCCCTGCCGGCGATCACCAGCCTGCTCATCGCCCGCCGGGACTCCCTGATCGTGGAACGCTACTGGCGCGGCATGCAGGCCGATCGGACCGTGAACATCAAG
>Ga0209536_100007830_pt1 | contig 16153 bp, 14 predicted proteins | sample DeeMarSeWOR28_12_FD_187461 | JGI IMG/M metagenome (GOLD analysis project Ga0209536, IMG submission 187461) | Marine sediment microbial communities from White Oak River estuary, North Carolina - WOR-2-8_12 (SPAdes) (version 2) | ecosystem: Environmental > Aquatic > Marine > Intertidal zone >...
TGCCAAAGCCTCTAAGGTCCTTTTCTGAAATACTAATTTTACCAACTGGTTTTGGTCGATGTGTAAAACCATTGGAAATTTCATTTACCGGCATGGAGGCCAGTTCTAAAATTTCCCGATAGCGCCATTTGGTTCTTCGCGAAAAATTATAGTACAGTCCGAGAGCTCCGAAAATGACCATGATCAGGATAAAAAACAAAATGATCCATGGATTCAGATTAAAACCATGAATTACGATAAGTGCTGCAAACGATGCCGCGCTTACTTGGAAAATAAAAGCGAACAGAAATCCATTATTTTTTGTCTTAAGATATTCCCCCAATGAAAGTGGGGCATTGAGAAAAACGAGTAATCCCCACAACCCGATAGCTGCTCCGTTACCGATATTTTTGCTCGCGTATATAACGGCTATCAAAGCCGCAATTAACACTAGAATTAAAAAATACGCTTTTTCATTAGTTTTTAATTTTGTTTTAAAATGCACTGATCTATCCTCCAGCTGCAAGTTTACTTGGCATGAAAGAAGATTAAACGTAATGAGGAAAAACAGGATCTCAAAAATTTCATCATCACAAACTCTAATGATTTGCCAATACTCATTAGTTTAGGGTTATTTCATCTGAATTTTCCTCTGATAGTATTTCTAAAATTTTTTGTGCCTGCCCGAGGTGGAAAAATTCAAAGAATCGTTTAAAGACTGTACCAAGAGATAGACAAAGACCTTCGAAACTGTACTCTTCTCGATATTTTTGATAATCTTTGCGGCTGATGTTTACAGTCATATTTCCCTTTAAATCGATCGCAACATAACTGTCCTTCAATTCATCGGGACGTCCAAACCAAAACCGGCGATGGTCTTTGATGGTAAAAATGACATTATCCTTTTCAGCGCAGGGAAAGGCGATATAATGTTTTTTTAAAAAACGGGCGAATGCAGATAATTCCTCGGTGCTTAGTGTTATTTTTCCAGCCGGTAAAGGTCGGGAAGTAAATCCATCATCGGTATCTTCAACCGGATGAGCGGCCAATTCCAGGAGTTGACGATAATTCGCATTCAGCCTGTGATTAACATATAGCAGGTAAAAATAAAATAAATAGAGAATAATCAGCGGGATGATAATGAAAATACCTTTATAATCTGATAAATAACTGCTAGCGATCGTCAAATTGATCAGCAAAAAGCTTAAACTTACGAGATCTTTCCGAATCAGGAACAAAAAAAGATTAAACGCTGCAAAAGCCAACCAGGTGTAACCATAGGCATTCAGTTTTTCCTGTTCCCCAAGCAGGGAATCTAAAACAGCAAAAAGGGAGATGACAAACAGTGAACCAATAACGATGAGAGCAAAAATCAATCCCCATTTAGGTGGTTTCAGTTTGTTTGAACTTGACATAATTATCTCCACTGCTAGTTATGCGGCAGATATTTTTAACTGTTAAACTCTACCAATATTCTAGACTCTTTTCCTTCGCGATAATATCGTAGAAAGCGCAGAAATAAATTGGCGAGGGCTGCACAAATCTGGTCAAAGGTTAATTCTTCGCGATAACGATGATAATCATATCCGGAGACGTGCACTGCCATATCCTGGTCATGTGAGAAGGAGACATAACTGACTTTTTGCAAATCTGGATTCGCCAGGGGGCTGATCCCCAGCGAAAAGGCCAGAATAATTTTTTCTTTTTGTGTAAATAATGTTATGATTTGTTTGCCATTCAGGAAGCGGGCAAATCCCTCAAGTTCTTCGGTTGAGGTTTCAAGTTTTCCAGCACTAAAGGGTCGAGGTGTAAATCCTTCCGATTTCTCATGGACACTATCGGCCGCCAATCTGAAGATCTGGCGGGCATGCCTGTTCAGTCGCAGGTGGTGACGGATAATTGGCCAGGTAAAGATAAAAAAGAAGATAACAGCAACCAGTTGCACGATATAGGTAATAAATGAAAATGGCGCTACATGATTGAAAGCCAGCAGGGCATGCCAGGTGCCACTCCCGAACAATAATCCGATCATTAAATAAGTGAACAAGCGTGTGCGGTAAAAATCAATAAACCCCCAGGCGATAAAGAAAGCACCAAAACCCCAGGCGGTAACACCCAATTTTCCGGTCAGGCTGGCCTCAAAGGCAATGGCAAACAGAAACAAAAAAATAATGAGGGGCACATACCAGCCAGGTGTCCACTTAAGTTTTGAAAAGTTTTCCATCATTCTACTCCCGGTTATATTTTAATAACAGTTTAATCCTGCATACGGGAAAAATAATACTTTGTTTCATATAAACTTCATTTTATATGAAGTATATAAAAATAAATCTCTAAAATCAAGAAGAAAATAGTATAGAGGTATCTTTTTAATTACGGACTAACTGACAGACTTTTCAAGCAAAGATCCTCGATTCGGTCAGACAAGCAGTTTCCTGGTTACTTCCTCTCTTAAAAGTTTCTGATTCATCCACCCGATATTATCAGGGAAAAGGATAAGAATAGTTTTACATGTCACTCAGGATTTAGATTGCCTCATGAAAGACCCCTCCTTAATTTTTTTAGGCTGATCTCAGTCGTTATTTTAAAGCCGGAAGTATCAAAATACCGTCAGGAGTTCTATCATGGAAAAGAGATGGAAAGATCTTATATGGTCACAATTCGACGCAGCTATTGTGATGCTGGACAATGGAATACGAGCCTGTCCGGAAGAGTTATGGGCCGATCGTTCTTACAGGCCCGAAGTATGGTATATGATGTATCACACCCTGTTTTTTTTGGATTGTTATCTTTCAGGGTCATTAGAAAATTTTACACCCCCGGCTCCTTTCAACCTGGATGAACTGGATCCCGCTGGAATATTGCCGGATCGGGTTTACACCAAAGAGGAATTACAGTCCTATCTCGGGCACGGTCGCATCAAATGTAAACAGACCATCGACGCTTTAACAGAAGAGACTGCTCATAAGCGCTGTGGCTTTGACTGGCTGGATCTGAGTGTGGCAGAACTACTCCTGTACAATATGCGCCATGTACAGCACCATGCCGCCCAGCTAAATCTAATTCTTAGACAGCACCAGCAGCACGTGCCACGCTGGGTGAAAAAGGCCACCGGTTCAATTAAACACGATTTGTAGATTTTAAGACTCTCCAACATTCAACGCCAACATCATAAACAGTTTAGATTTTTCAGGGAGCACATACTCGACTAAAAAAATCGCCCTGCTTGAATTTGTCGAACGAAGAGCAAGTTGTGTTAGGTTAATGGTGAGGTTGAATGATGGATGCAGAAACGACCTATGTCCAACACAGGGGACTTCAAATCCTGAGAGATATTATCGCATGAACAATTGAAATAATTGACAGTGTCTTTTTTAACGCTTGAGTGCTACTTCTCCTTAATTTTCCTGCAGGATAAAATCATCATACTCAATTTCAAAGCGTAATTTATGCCGGGCTTCTTCCTGGGCAAGTTGCAGGAACAACGCTTTGTGAGCGGGATTTGTGGCTAACTCTGACAAATCAGAGTACAGCTTGTAGGCATTTTTTTCCGCTTTCATGGCCAATATGAGGGCCTGCTGGTAGGTGAGATCTGAAGAAATTGCCACCTCTTCCAGATTATCTCCAATCTTGAGGTCGCTTACCTTCTGAGCTGCTGGAATTTCCAGTTTGCCGCTCTGAATATTCAATAATTTTGCCTTGTGCTGTTTTTCTTCATTAGCAAATTGTAAAAAGATCAAACGCATCGATTCTCTGCTCATATTAGCTGCTAAATCTGTATAGAGCTGATAAGCTTCTTCTTCTTTGTCTATGGCAAAATCGAGAATTTCAGAGATTGAGTTAAATTTCATTATCTTACCCTTTATCTAAATTCAATTAAGGCGAGCTCAAGTATTGGTGCATTGAACGAGCCGCTTTTCTGCCTGCACCCATCGCCAATATGACCGTGGCGGCACCGGTAACAACATCCCCTCCGGCCCAGATTTTATCGCGAGAAGTCCGACCGGTTTCTTCATCGGCTACAATATTTCCGCGCTTTCCGACCTCCAGTCCGGGAGTGGTTTTAGGAATCAGTGGATTGGGACTATTACCAATGGCACACACCACTGCATCAACCGGAACAATGGTTTCGGATCCTTCAATAGGAACCGGTCTTCGTCTTCCCGAATCGTCCGGTTCACCCAACTCCATTTTCATGATTTCCATGGCTTTTACCCAACCGTTATCATCTCCAATGTATCGTAAGGGTAAGGTTAACAAATCAAAAATTACGCCTTCTTCCTCCGCATTCTCAATCTCTTCCAGCCGCGCCGGCATTTCTTCACGAGACCTCCGGTAGACAATACGAGATTCAGCCCCCAATCTCAGCGCACTTCGGGCACAGTCCATGGCTACATTTCCCCCGCCAACCACGGCAACCCTTTTATGACTCTTAACCGGAGTATGATATTCCGGGAACAGAAAACCCTTCATCAGATTAAGCCGGGTTAAGTACTCATTGGCAGAGTAGACACCATTTAAATTTTCACCGGGAATACTCATAAACCAGGGCAAGCCGGCCCCGGAACCCACAAAGATTGCATCATATTCTTCCAGCAGACTCTCTACGGTGCGGGTTTTCCCGACCACGTAGTCGGTGCGTAAGACCACTCCCAATTTTTGAAGATAATCAACTTCCCGCTTTACAATGAGTTTGGGTAAACGAAACTCCGGAATCCCGTAAATCAGCACCCCTCCCATTTCATGTAATGCTTCGAATATGGTTACCTGATGTCCCAGTTGAATAAGGTCTCCGGCCACGGTGAGACCCGCCGGACCACCCCCGATAACGGCCACTTTTTTATCAGTTGATCTGGGAATCGCCGGGATTTTAAGTTCTCCCTGCACTGCTTCCCAATCTGCAAGGAATCTCTCCAGTCTTCCTATAGCAATCTGCCCACCCTTTTTTTGCAGGATACAGGTTTCTTCACATTGTTCTTCCTGAGGACAGACCCTTCCACAAACCGCGGGAAGGCAATTCTTTTCTTTCAGGATACGCACCCCACGTTCAAAATTTTCATCTGCAATCGCCTGGATAAATCCGGGAATATTGATTTCCACCGGACAATTTCCGACACAGCGCGGTTTAGGACACTGGATACATCTTTTGGCTTCTTCAACAGCAGATTTTTCAGTGTAGCCCAGTGCAACCTCTTTAAAATTATGCCGTCGCACCTCTGGCATTTGCTTGGGCATACTTCTTCTTCTCAGGTCTAATTTTTTCTTCACGGTTTCGGCCATTTTTAATTTTTCCTGAGTTTTAAGCTATGCTCTTCGCATCGACTGGTCCGCATCGGAACTGCTTCCTCAGCCATATAGGTTTTTCTGCGCTGTAACAATTCATCCCAATTCACCTGATGTCCATCAAAGTCGGGTCCATCCACACAGGCAAATTTGGTAGATTTTCCAACTGAGACCCTGCACACACCACACATTCCGGTCCCATCAATCATGATGGGATTCAAACTGACCCAGGTACTGAGATCCAGGGGCCTGGTCATATCAGAAACGCGTTTCATAAAGAAAGTGCATCCATTGGCAATCACCCGGTCAATGGGTTTTCCAAATTCTTTCACAATCTGGGGAAGCCTTTCAATATGACCCCTCAAACCTTTTGACCCATCCCGGGTAATTAAAAACAGCTTGTCTGATAAAGCTTTGAAACGATCTTCCCAATAAAACAGGTAGGAGCTTCGGGCCTCAATGATGGTAACAATTTTATTGCCCTTTTCCTTTAAAGCTTTGGCAATTGGGTAGATGCTTCCAATACCATAACAGCCCCCGAGACAGAATACGGTTCCAAATTTTTCAATCTCAGTTGCATTCCCCAGTGGTCCAACCACCGTCGGAATATTCATCCCCGCTTCCAGGGATGCCAACTGGTCAGTCGTATGACCGATATTCAGCAATATTACGGTCACTGTCCCCAGATCTGCATCCCAATCCGAAACGCTAAGGGGAGTACGCTCTCCTTCTTCGGAGGCCCGCAAGATAACAAATTGTCCCGGTTGTACCCGACGGGCAATCTCAGGGGCTTCCAGTGTGAGAAGATGAATATTTGGGACAATCATTTTACTCGCGATTACTTTAAACATTTTTCTTCCTTATCCTTACCTTCTGGGGATTAGGTCCGGAATAATTGCCTTGAGGAACCGTAACATGTAGAAATCCTTGAGACAATTCTGGCGTAATTTTAACCGGCCACTCTGTTTTATCATTCAGTGAACTGACCTCTACTGTATCCCCGTCTTCAATTCGTGCTTTTTTTGCATCCTGAGGAGATATTTCCAATACTCCTTCTGAAAAGATTTTTGTGGTCCCTTTGACCCAGGAAGTGAGCGGGATACTGCGGTGAGAATGTTCCACCAAGGATGTTGTTAAAAAGAGTTGATCCCGGCGGTTTGACGCCCCTGGGATAGATTTTTGTTGCTTGTCGATTAGAAATCTTCCCTCCACAGCCAGCGGGCGTGCTTCCCGCCCGGGTTTCTTAAAACTACTAAATTGTGGGATAATTTTGGCTATTTCAGCGTGAATTTCAGCCGCACTTTTAAATTCAAAACCTGCTATTCCCATTCTTTGAGCAATTTTGCATAAAATTTGCCAATCGGGTAACGCTTTACCAGGTGGATTTACCGCTTGATTCACCTTTTGAATCCGCCCCTCACCATTTATAAACGTACCTTCTGATTCTGTAAAAGCCGCTGCAGGAAAGACCAGATCGGCCTGGAATTGATCATCGGATGGGTATATATTTTGTGAGATGATAAATTCCGCTGGATTTTTAGTACTTCCGGGAGGAATTTCTCCCATCAGATATAACACCTCTAATTTATCCCGGGAATTGATGGCAACTATGTTCCAATCCCACTTAAATGAACTCCTATTCCTACCAGCCAATTTGCTAAAATCATTGGTTTTTTCCTTATTCCGCGAGGAAAAACCACCGGGCAAAAATTCGGGATAGGTACCCATTAAAATACTGCCAAAAAAATTATTTTGGGCAGGAAGTGGCAAAACACCCGCATTTAATCGGATCGCCAACTTTTCAATCTCCAGGAGTAAATCCGCACTTCCACTATATTGCATAAATTCAGAGCCGATCAGGATAGCTACTTTAGAAGCATGTTTTAGGGATTCTGCTACAGATTTGAGATCCCAAATTTTTTGATCATTATACTTCGTTGGCTTGCCATTAGGTTTGCCGGCAATTATCTCGTTAAGCTGCTTCAAGATTTCAGTTTCTGTGCCCGGCCTGGAACGAATCCAATGTTCCGCAAGCAGGGCAATACTATGATCACGGGGATTCATCGTAATAATTTTGGCCCCATCTTTTAAAGCCCATCTTAATTCGACACCAACCACTGAGCGACCATATCGGGTATCTAATCCGATACACAAAATGACATCTGCTTTGCGGGCTTCGGATAGAGAGACGGCTCTTTCAAGAAGATTCAGGTAGGCATTAATACCCTCACCATAAAACAGACGTGCGGAGGAATCAATATGATTTGAATTCATCGCAACGCGGGCGAATTTTTGGGCCACATACAGATCTTCATTGGTACAATTTGGCGAAACCAGCATCCCAAACTTTTCCGGCGCACAATTCTGTAGTTTTTCTACAGCGATGTCAATTGCCTCATCCCAGGAGATAATCACATTTGTTGCCCGATACAATTTATAGGGTGCTTTGAGACGCTTGTATCCATTAACTATTTCGGTAATACAAAACCGACCTTTCACACAGAGTTGCCCATGATTTACCAAAATATCATCCAACGGCAGACTTCCAATTACCCGATCTTCCTTTATCAAAAGCCTCAACTGGCACCCAACACCACAAAAAGAACAGGTTGAAATTTGTTCCCGTTCAGGTTTCCCGTCCCACTTGCGTGCTTTCTCGAACAGTGTCCCAGTTGGGCAGACAGACACACATGCACCGCAAAATTCGCATCCCGAATTTAGATGGGTTTTGTCGTATGCTGGACCAATAATTGTGTTTCTGCCTCTAAATTTAAATGCCAATACATTAGCAAGTCTCACTTCCTGGCACATGCGAATGCATCTACCACAGAGAATACAAAGGTTATAATCCCGGTCGTAGAAAGGATCTTCTTTCTCGACCCGTTGATTGCGGTAAAAAATGGGATAGTTTATCTCCTTTACATCCAGATACTCAACCACGTCCTGAAGTTCACACTGTCCGTTATTCGCACAATAACGACATCCCGTCGTTACACCAGCTTTATGAATGGTAGTCAAATATTCAGCACATTCCACCTTCTCATCACAGATGAGGCAGCTTGAAGGATGCTCACTCATGAACAATTGGATAATCTCCTGCCTGATAGTATTTACCTGTGTGGTATGTGTCCGGACGATCATTCCATCCTCAATTGGCGTTGTACATGCGGTCGGAAAGTTACGGAATCCATCCACCTCCACGATGCACATCCGGCAACCCCCGTGGGGAGAAAGCTCTTTATGAGCACATAAGGTGGGAATATAAATGTTATTTTGCTCAGCTGCCTGCAGAATCGTCAGGTTTTTTCTTACCTTATAGCTCTTATTATCTATAGTTATCGTGATTTTTCCGTTTTTTCGACTCATGCGACGGCCATTTTTTTGGAAGATTTGAATTCAATGGCATTCCCAGCCAGCGGATTATAACGGCATACTTCATAGCAGGCTTTGCATTTAATACAGCGAAACAGATCGATGGTATGGGGTTCCGACTTAATTCCGGAGATGGCATCGGTCGGACATACATCGATACAAAGTTTACACCCGTTACATTTATCCGGAATAATTTCATAATATACCAGTTCTTTACAGACCGCGGACTTGCAGTATTTCTCTTTTACATGGGCGAGATATTCGCTTCGGAAATAACGCAAGGTTGTCAAGACCGGATTGGGGGCTGTCTGTCCTAATCCACAAAGAGAAGCTTTGGCACAAGTCTCGGCGAGAATTTGAAGTTGTGCCAGGTCGTCCGGTTCACTATCGCCTTTCACAATTCTTTCCAGAATATTGACCATTTGCCAGGTGCCTACCCGGCAGGGAGAACATTTCCCGCACGATTCTTTCTGGGTAAAATCCAGAAAATACAGTGCCAGATCCACCACACAGGTATCCTCATCCATAACGATCATGCCACCAGACCCCATGATTGATCCGGCATTTTGCATCGATTCGTATTCTACCGGAATATCTAAAAATTCTTCAGATAGACATCCTCCTGAAGGTCCACCCGTTTGAACTGCCTTAAATGCTTTCCAGGGCCCACCCCCAATGTCGTACACAATTTGCTTTAGTTTTATCCCTAACTGAACTTCTATCAGCCCTCCACGTCGGATTGATCCCACCAAAGAAAATGTCTTGGTACCGTAATTTCCTTCTACACCAAAGTGTTTATACCATTCCGCACCTTCTCTTAAAATGTTGGGCAGAGTTCCAAGGGTTTCCACATTATTAATGATAGTCGGTTTTCCAAATAATCCTGAGATCGCCGGAAATGGCGGCCTAGAACGGGGCATACCCCTTTTACCCTCAATACAGGCAATTTGTGCGGTCTCTTCTCCGCACACAAAAGCCCCGGCGCCTTCTTTGATGATCACTTCAAAATCAAATCCGGAATTCTGGATATTTTTCCCTAGAAGACCATACTCTTGCATCTGTTTGACGGCAATTTTGAGGCGCTGGATCGCCAAAACATAATCTGTGTTTATGTAGATGTATCCATGATCTGCCCCTATCGCGTATGCAGCAATCAGCAATCCCTCCAGGACACAATGGGGATCTCCCTCGATGAGTGCCCGATTCATAAAGGCACCGGGATCTCCCTCCGAAACATTACAAATCATGAATTTTTCTTTTCCAGACGTGTTACGGCATATTTCCCATTTTTTATAGGTGGGGAAACCCGCACCACCACGTCCCCTCAGACCCGCTTCCTTTACCTGTTTGATCACTTCATCATGTCCCACATCGAAAGCTTTTAGTAGCCCTTGATATCCATCATTCGCCAGATAATGATCAATATTTTCAGGATCGATGAACCCACAATTTCTTAAAACCAGCCTTGTTTGAGATTTCATCATGGGCAAATCGAAAAAATGGGGAATCCCCAGTGATTCATTTTGACCATTGGTTGCAAAATGACCAACGGCCAGATGAAGTAAAGGATCATCCTCGATTAAAAATCCTTCGATAATCATTCTGGCCTTTTCCGGGGTAACTCCCGCATAACATATTCTGGGATAGCCCGGTTTTTTTATGTCCATCAGCGGTTCCATGTAGCATGGCCCGATACAGCCCACTTCTATTATCTTTGCTTTAAGTTCATTCAATTTCAGGGTGTCTCTGATCACATCGATCAGTTTCATGACGCCCGCTGCCTTACCGCAGGTCGCTGAACCCACATAAATGACAGGAATTTTATTATGAATCAGTGATTCCCACTGACGAAGCGCTTTCTCTTTTCTTTGGAGAAGGCTAATCATGCCTTTCAAGTATCTCCTTTAATTGAGTGACCAGAACACGACTATGAATATCCTCATTAATTTGCACTACCGGTCCCAGGGTACAACATCCCAGGCAGGTCGCTCTGCTAAAATCAAAACGTTTATCCTGAGTGGTCTGTCCGATAGAGATTCCCAGTTTCCATCCCACAGTTTCCGAAAGAAACTGTCCTCCCCGAACGTGACAGGCTGTACCCATGCATACCTTGATAGACATTTTGCCTGGGGCTGTGAACCTGAATTTTGGATAAAAGGTAGCCACTCCATATATCTGATTTTCAGATATTCGTAGAAAGCGAGAAATGCGATGGACGGATTCCGGGGAAATATATCCTTCTTTCTCCTGTATCCTTATCAGGAGGGGAATCATGTCACTCTCAACTCCTTTAAATTCCCTAAATAGTATTTGGTAGTTATTATCTTTCACAGTACAATTCACTCATTTATTGTGATTAATCGCTTCGGTCTTTGTCGGTAAAATAAATACAATCGGTTAATTTCACTTCCCCACGCACGAAATCTTCCGCAAATGCCAGGCAGGTTGGAGAACCACAACACCCACAATCAATCTGGGGAAGTTTTTGAAAAATTCTCTCTCTTTCCCTCATTCTTTTTATCGATGTTTCAAGGTCAGTATCAAAATAGGTTGTTGGACGAGGCAAAATGGGTTTTTCAAGGTAATAATATTTTGATTTTGCTTTTTTAGCAATATCCTTTTCATCAACCGCTACTCTTTGTTCATATTTCATTCGTTGTTTTATGTTGTTCGCCCGTGCAACATAGGTGTTTTCTACTGTAAAAGGACCCCCGATACAACCCATCATACAGGTGAGGGCTTCTACAAACTCAACATTGCGCAATTTAGAATTTTCTATATCATCGAATATCTTCATAACATGATCCAGACCGGAGACCGCCAGCCAATTTTCTGTAGTTGCCTCTCGGGTAATGCTTCCCATGCTTACCCATCCGGTATTAAAAGCAAAGTCTTCGGGTATTTTTTTCATATCAAAACTTTCTTTTAATGAAATGATATGAGGAAGCAGTATCGAATAGACATCTTTAATAGAAAGTGCCCCATTAAAATAAGATTCAGCTTTCTCTGCAGGTTGTTTAATAGAAACAATTTTCGCGGGGCAGGGGGCAATATAAATGATACCTACATCATCAGAATGTAAACCGAGTTTTTCAGGATAGGTTTTGCGAATTTCACGTGCTGTTACTTCCCGGGGTACATCAAGCGGTACAATTAACTCTACAAGATCAGGATATTTGACCTGGATCAGTCGGATTGCTGCCGGACAATGTGAGGAGATAAGGGGCAGTCTCCCGCTGTAATTTTTCAGGTATTTATCCAAAACCCTGACCAGCGCAGCAGATGAAACACTTACATCAACTACCTCGTCGAAACCTAGTTGTTTTAAGGCGAGATGAACAATATAGGGGTGAGTTTGGGGATCAAATTGAGTGTACAGTACAGGAGAAGGAACGGCAATCTTATATTTAAATTTTGAAATATCAAAGACATTATCACGGATCGGAACAATCGCTTTTGAGGTGCATACCGATAAACAGGTACCACAATCGACACAAAGCTCTCCCGATATGGATACTTTGCCCTTTCGAACCCGAATAGCCTGGGTCGGACAATGACGCATGCAGGTCATATGCCCGCAGCATTTTTCGTTGACAATGTCATGAGCGTGATAAAATTGCGCCATCAACCTCTATCCTATATTTAATCCTCTAAAAGCGTTATGGTCGTGATAATCATGGATACGCAGGTGTCGTCCTATCCTGGCCCAGAATGAAAATTCCCTGAAGATATCAAATGTAAAATTTAATCTTTAAACAAGTTCCTTTCCCGACTTCACTACTCACATCCAATTCATCGCTGTTTTTCTTAATATTCGGTAAGCCCATTCCCGAACCAAATCCCATGGCCCGCATTTCTTCCGTTGCGGTCGTGAATCCTTCCTGCATCGCCATCTTTATGTCCGGAATCCCCTTTCCAACATCTTCAATGATTACCTGAATAAATTCCGGAGATACTATTAATTTTACTGTTCCACGGGTGGCATGCATGACAACATTCATTTCACCCTCATACGTGGAGATAGCAACCCGGCGGATAAGAACTGGATCCAATCCAATTTTCTTCAAAATCGACTTTACCTCGGTAGAGGCCAATCCCGCACTTGCGAAATCATTTCCGTCAATTGAGAATTTATGACTAAGATTGATGTCATCTTTGGGTAGATCGCCCTCCTTTTGGGATTCGGGCATCATTAATTTACTATCTGCCAGGCCGATTCGCAGGCAGGCATCGTACATATCCAGTTTGGTTGATAAAAGGACTATTTGTTTATCTCTGGCAAATTTTTCAGATCCATCCTTAGTTTTTTTCCCCCGGATTAATACCACCCCATCAAATTCTGCCATATGTGCAGATATGATAGCCTGTTGAGATGCCAGGCCAGTTAGTAATATCGAATTTGGCTTTCCAAAAGCTAAAACATCACTCATAAGATCAGACGCATATATATGTTTTACTTCAACGTCCAATTTATCCTCACCTACAATCACTTCAGCTTCCAAAACATCTTTAATTTTTTTTATTTTCACTATGCGTACTTTATTTATCAAAATTTATTAACGACTCATACCCTCCACCCGGATGGTAAAAAGCAAATTTGCCGGTCAGTATCAGGTGGTCATAAGACCTAACGCATACAATTTCCCTACAAACTCAAATGTGGGAAGCTCAGTCCAGAGTAATGCAATCCCGTGTTTTGATGCTAAATCGCTGGTATCCGGAGGTACCTGTTTCTTGCTCGTAATTACGACGGCTGATACATCCACTAAATTTGCAGCCGGGATAATACTCTTATGGGTTTGCACTGTAACCCAAATGTCACCTGATTTAGCACCAGCCATGACATCACTGAGCATATCAGATACAAAAACGCCTGTTATTTCGCGGTGATCGAACTTACTTAAAGGTTTTAGACTAAGATTTTCAATTAATTCTTTCGTGGTCATTCAACATCTCCTATTTATTTAAATGTTGACTATATTGTTGAATCAAAATGGCGTTTTCTTTTCTCCCGGGGGCTCCAGGGAGAGCATACCGACATCATGAATAAAATCTCCTTTGCACCGAGAAAAGTCTTCGATGAGATCATAAGAAAGGACAGCTATGGTAGAACGAGACGTATCCCTTCGCTGATTAAAGTAATCTTCCAGAATTTTCAATTTTTCAGCAGGAATTGCATGCTCTCTGTCCTTTGGGAGAAAGCCAAATGCAACCACAACCCATTTTTTTTCCGACTCATATTTTCTTTGCAGAATTTCAACTTCACAATCAGGTAGACAACCGGTGCAGTACATAAATCCCATAACATTCCTGAAATCCTCCAGCAGATTACATTTCTTACACTTCAAATCAAATAGAAATGACTGGGCATTTTCCATGACAGTCCAATCACATTTTCCGTCTCGATATTTTTCACCTAGCATGGGGTGGCTTTTTTCAGAGAAATAGGTTCTGAGGCTATAAGGTTGGGAACATTTTTCAAAAATCAGGAATCCAAATTCAATATGGGTCATTTCCCATTGGTGTTGACAATCGGGCATTTTAGACGACTCCTATTTAAATATAAAAGCATCTGAAGAAACCGGATCTTTTTCCCTTACACTATAAGTGGCTAAATCATTGCTGAGCTGTCCCCCCAATTAAATCATACTATTCACATGATTTAATCCCACTTAAAAAAATCTCGTAAATCTTATCTATCAATCAAATAACATCCGGTTACTTCATATTTAATAAAAATTGGAGCGTCTTGAATCCGATTTTCACTTGAAAGCAGCTAAAACAGGGTATTCCCAGTCCGCCTTAAAAATCATTTTGAAATGAGCATCAGATCTTGCGTGATTCTGGAAATGAATAACACTGTGTTCTTGAAAATAAACAAATACTTACCTTTTAGCGAAAATAATGAAATAATTCAATAAATGTCAATAATTTTATAAGAATCTACTGGGATTCCATTTATCATTCTTATGGAGAAACGTATGTTTATAATGTATTTAGAAAAATACTTTATCTGTCCTTTAGGAGTGCAAAGCGTTTAATATTAAAAAGTAAATTTTCTCCACCATTCTTATTCCTTGATATTCTCCAGCACAATGAAAAAGGGGTGGATTCTTATTCCCGCATTGTTATCTTAGTATAATTGATGGAGAATCTTATGAATCCTTATGAAAAAATTCCGCTTTTCCCCCTCGGAGTGGTTTTACTCCCCGAAATGATACTACCGTTGCATATATTCGAGGAACGATATAAAAAAATGATAGGCAAGTGTCTCCAAGAGCAAAAAGAGTTCGGTATCGTGTACTATGATGGTTCAGAGATCAAATCTGCGGGGTGTATGGCCAGTATTGCACAAGTTACCAAACACTACGCTGATGGCCGAATGGATATCATCTGCCGGGGCCAGCGTCGTTTTCACATCGAAAATATTCATGAAGAAAAAGAGTACCTGCAGGCGGATGTAGCCTTTTTTAATGATCAGGATGTAAACCACCTCCAGATTCAGGAAGATATAATGACCAAAGCCCGCGAATTGATTGATAAAATCGTCAAACTCACCCAGCGTAGTGCCAGTGCCCTCTCCGCTACCATCGATGATCCGCATACACTCTCGTTCCTCATTGCCGGGATCGAGACATTTAGCGCCGAAGAAAAACAGGAATTCCTGGAAATGGACTCTACCGCAGAACGCCTGGAAAAAGGAGTGGAAGCATTGGCAAAAGCTATCGAGCGCATTAAAATAAACAGTGAAGTTCGTAAAATTATCGGTGGGAACGGACATTTACCTGAATTGTTGAAATAAGGTTGATAATGTACGACTCCTTGAGTGAAGATATCATTCTTTCCGCATTTTCTGCAACTAAACATAAGCTGAATTTTTTACTACATATAAACTAATGAATTGTTTATCTTATACAGAGATAAGTATTTATTCAGCATAAGTAAAAATAAAAAGTTTTGTGAATAATTTATTATATAAATCAAAAGGAGATTAACGATCTCATGAAAAAATTACTCGTTTTGTGTGTTATTGTCCTGTCAATTTATATCTTATATGCAGATCCACCCACCACCTTCGATCTGCGAAATTATAACGGTACAAACTACGTGACCTCAGTTAAATTACAGCAAGGTGGTACCTGCTGGACCCATGGGGCGATGGCAGCCATGGAAGGGAATTTACTCATGAGTGGCGCCTGGGCCGCCGCCGGAGAGATCGGTGAACATGCACAGGTCGTGCTGCTTTTCGGCGGCACGGAGGTGATCGCCAACGAGGAGTGGCGACAGGATGTGAAGACGGCCTATCCCAGGGCCCAACTGTTCGGGTGCTCGACAGCCGGGGAGATACTCGAGACCCGAGTCTACGACGACACCCTGGTGGCGACGGCTATCCAGTTCGAGGACACGCCGATCAAGACCGCGCAGGTCAACATGGCGGATGTGGACGGGAGTCGCCAGGCCGGCGAGGTCCTGGCGAAATCTCTCGACCAGGACGGCCTCGTCCACGTGTTCGCCATCT
>Ga0209536_100007831_pt1 | contig 16152 bp, 13 predicted proteins | sample DeeMarSeWOR28_12_FD_187461 | JGI IMG/M metagenome (GOLD analysis project Ga0209536, IMG submission 187461) | Marine sediment microbial communities from White Oak River estuary, North Carolina - WOR-2-8_12 (SPAdes) (version 2) | ecosystem: Environmental > Aquatic > Marine > Intertidal zone >...
GAGAAGACTGGCCTCGCGACACGATGCGTTTAATGCGTACCGCCCGATTCCTCAGCAACTCCTCAACCAATTCCTGATCAAGGTTTTCAGGAATTTCGGCAAAAAGATTTTGAGGCTTCCCCCTTTCCTGAGGCTCTGTTGGCAGACAATTCATTATTCTCAACGAACCCCTTCCCGCTGATAGCATTCAAGCGCTTCTAAAAAGGCCTGGTTGGCCAGGTTCGCGGCAATAGACGCATAGTACTGATCCATAGCATGGCAATAACTCCCCTCCATCCCACGCCGACAGGGGACGAGAGGCTTCGACGGGTCATCGAGACTCTCTCTGGCAACTTCTTCAGCATGAGCCCGTTCTTGTTCTTGCCTGACAATTTCCTGCTTCAGAAATACAATCTGTCCGCCAAGACCATCCGCTTGCACGATCGCTTCTGGAATAGACGCCTGCAACGAAGCCAACATGGCTTCTCTGAACGATGACGATTGCACAAATTTGAGGGCTTCCTCCATGTTCGGTTGGAGGGCCGATAGATCCGTCGGGCAACTTGTCATTGCAGGCGAGACTTCAGCTGGTGTCTGCATGTTGATTGGGGATTCTAGCCCGGCATGAGCCATACTCAAAAACGTGGCACTCCCTATCATCCACAGACCCATGCACATTTTCAGAGCTGGACAACATATTGTTTTCATCTGAAGCCTCACGATTTATCAACTGGCCTGGCTGGCACGCGCCTGCTGAAAAAGGCTCAATTTCTTCTTCAGCCGCTGCCCCTGTCGTCCTCCGATTTGAAAGAAGCCAGGAGAGTGCTTTTCTTCAGAGTTACCCCTGTCGCATTCGGCCTTCAACCACATAGAAGAGAACAATCAGGAGAAAAGCGGCCTTGGTGGGAAAAAGCGGAGAGTCAGCAGTTCAGGACAGTGAAAGAGCAACCAAACGAAGAACTCAGCTGGACTTGGGCCATCATGAAGGATGAGAAAAGAGGGGCCGGTTTCAACAAGACCGGCCCCTCTTACCAGACAACCATCGGCCTCAGCCTTCGCTCGAAAGCCTTACTTCAGGACAAAATGGCCACGCCGGTTTTCCTGCCAGCACTGTTCATTTTGGTCCGTGCAAAATGGCCTCTCTTTTCCATAACTCATCACCTGGAGTTTGTCACCTGGGACGCCCAAATCGACCAAAAATTCCTTCACCGCACTGGCGCGTCGCTTTCCAAGCACCATATTGTAACTTTCTGTGCCGCGTTCATCGCAATGCCCTTCGATCACAATGTTTTTGTCCGACAGGCCTGCCACCAAAGCCTGGGCATTCTCTTTCAAAACAGAGATCGCATCATTCCGAATCGAAAACCGGTCATAATCGAAATAGACATCTCCCAGAGCCTTCAGAAGCTCTTCCCTCCTGGCCTCGACCGGTTCTGGGACCGTTGGAACAACTTTAGCCATTTGAACCGGCTCAGGCTCTACCCTCGCGATGAATGCTTCAGGCGGAACGGCTTCTTCGCGAATGGTAGGGAGTGTTGGCTTTTCCGGTTCAAAAGAAATAGGAGGAATCCCAAGCTCTGCTGGCGACTCTTGAGGAACAATTGGACTTGGAGCGGTGGCGACGATAGGAGAGGGAGGCGCCACAGGTTCAGCAACCAAGGGAGCTTCAAGAGGGGCGGAAAGAGGAGGTTCAACCACTCCTGTTCGAGGAGTGGCAAAAATATCCGCAGGGGCTGCAGGGCGAATGACCGGACGAACAGGTTCTTCCACAGGAATGTCTATGGAAGGAATCCCGCTAACTTTTTCAGCCTGAACCGGTGTCTGAACGGCCGCTTCAGCTTGGGGAGTCATCGGTTCAAGTTTAGCCACTTGCTGTTTGGGAGGCGGTTCAGTCCCACTCATAATCGTCGTCTGCAACCTTGAGCTACACCCTACGATCATCCCAAGAAGACATCCACTCACCAAACCCAATTTCCCTACTTTCATCACATTGGAGAAAGACAGCACTTCACTCATGTTTCACCTCCACCCCCTTTTACTGGACGACCAGAAATATCCGCAAAAAAAGCACTCAACAGGATTACTCACCTTCTCTTCTTTCCTTATTTCGTTAAGCAATCCCTATGCCTTTCCGCCATTTTACTTTTCCTTAACTGTAGGCACCGATTTCGAATGAAGTCAAGAACTCCGGTGTGGCATCTTCCCGCACATCTATAGGGTTCCTTCGATTCAAGAATGCCTTTTTTATGCATCTAAGTCAAAATTCTTAATGGCAAAATGGCATACAAGAAAATTTAGGGAGGAACCGGACGATCGCGTCATCCAGCAAATCCCCAACCTGAATGCGATTACCCCATGATTCTCGAAAATCAAATCGAAAATAAGGCACCGCTGTGAGCCCGTCCTGAAGTTTAAGTTTATCCCGCACTTCATTTCTTTACGATTATCCCAGCATGTCCTCTAGAACACCCGTGCTTTGACGGGTCATCAGACCAAGAAAGGATGCTCTGTCTGATTGACCGCAGGATCATTCACACAATCTCCACCCCATTTCCATCGGAATCTTTCAGATATAGGCTTTGACTAACAGAAAGAAGGTTCGCTTAGACCAGAAATAGCGATACCCACCTGATCGAGTTCTTCTTTTGGCCCCCAAAGTTCTTCAAGACTGTCACCAACGTTGATCCAATGTGAGACTGTTGAATAATCCAAATATTTGCCCTTTTCATCAGCATATGAGTGATCGAAACCAAAACAAGGGAAAGAAGAAAGTATTCAAAAAGGCTCATCCAGCAAGGCTGCGAATTGTCTGTTGCCTCCCGAATGGGCAACCATTGTTGGATGTGCGGTGAGTAGGTAGCAATACGTAAGAACGGCCAAGAGGCGAGAACGCCGCTGGCAGCATTTTTCAACACTCCCAATATGATAGATTCCTCCTCTTCGGCCACGGTGGCTTCGGCTTTATATGGGCTACCAACCGTTGTGAATTCTTGTCACATCGATTGCCCGCTTCATGAGATAACTATCAAACTTCAGGGTCACCCGGATGATATGAATTTTCTCATCTAACTAGCCTTCTCCTGAAGGAACACACCTCTGTCCTGTAGGTTTCCCCCTGCATGACCTACTTCTAAAGCCAGAGTAAATATTTCTGCAACCATTTGAATTTTTGATGCTTTTTGTGAATTTCCAATTAGGAACACCCCTTGCATCATTAAAATCATTATGAGCCAAATAATCTGGAGATTGAACATTCGCGGAAGTCACCAAGAGGGAATACGCGCGATCAATAAACTGAATATCTCATTACAATCCACGGCGGAGGGACTGGTTTTAGAGGAACTGTGATTCCGCCCGCACCCGGAGTCTGGTTTCCTTATCAGCCACCTTCCCAAAGGTCCCTCCGCCACCAAATACAGGAACCATTGTTTGCATAGAAGTAAAAGAACATGAAGATTTTGAGCATGTCTCCACATTCACGAAAACAAGCTTCTTCCAAGTTTTTGAATAAAGACCGAATCTTGCTCGTGGACGATGATCAGATTCACCGAGCCTGCCTGAAGGAATTTCTGGAATGTCGTGGATATGTGTGTTCGGAAGCAGGAAATGGAGTTGAGGGGCTTGAAGTCTTGAAAAAAGAGTCGGTCTCCATCATTATTACCGACAACAATATGCCTGAGATGGATGGGCTAACATTTATCGAACGGGTCAATCATGATTATGCGCAGGAAATTCTCCCCATTTTTCTGATTACCGGTGACTTATCTCACCCGGTCCGTCTTCGCGCATTTAAAAATGGCGTAAACCGGGTATTTGAAAAACCTTTGGATTTTCAAGAACTCTGTCATGCCGTGGACTGGGTCACCAAATTCGACCTGCACACTCACCCACCAACAAAATTGGCTTCCAACTCCACCCGTTAAGTTGCGATGGGCTTGCCCCCAGATTTAAAACCATTTCGTTTCTCATGGCTTGAGAAAAGGAGAAACGCGGGACCACTACTCCAGAAATTTTCTTCTTCAATCCACACATTCATGCCCACACATGAATGAATCATTAGGCTTCATAGGCCTGATGTTGGGTTTGGTTTAACACGTTTTTGACCGTTTGAGCCAGCGCTGACGCATTCACCGGCTTCATGAGAAATGCACTGAGACCGAGTTGTGCGGCCTTCTCAGCGGACATTGTATGACTAAACCCTGTACAGAGAATGATGGGGATGTCTTGACGAATACCCAGGAGCGCCCGGGTGAATACTTCGCCATTCATGGTCGGCATCGTCTGATCCGTCACCACAAGATCAAATTGATCGGCTTGCTTCCGGAAGAGATCCACCGCTTCATGAGGATTGGTCTTTGCGACCACCTCATAGCCCAAATGGATCAACAATTGCTCTCCCCATCTGGCCAACATTTCCTCATCATCGACAAATAATACCCTGCCGGACCCCTTCGGCCATTCTTCAGTTTTTTCGGTAGGTGCTGAAGGGACCACATCCAACCGCGGAAGCAATATCGTAAAAGTCGTTCCCTGGCCTATCGCGCTGGAAGCGGAAATATGCCCGCCATGTCCAACAATGACCCCGTGGACGACTGCCAACCCTAAACCTGTCCCTTCACCAGACCCCTTGGTCGTAAAAAATGGTTCAAAAATACGTTCCAATACCTGGGAAGAGATTCCCTGCCCTGAATCTCGAATTGTGAGCCGCACATATCTGCCGGGTTTCAACGATGGAAACTCCAAGGCCGACTTTGCGGTCAGTTCGACTGAAGTCAGGGAAAGGTCCAAAATTCCGCCTTCTTTTCGCATGGCATATTCAGCATTGGCACACAAGTTCATCACCACTTGATGAATTTGTGTAGGATCGGCAAACACCACTGCGGGAACCCCCGCCAGGGCGGAACGAATCTCGATCGTGGACGGAAGCGTCGCCCGTATCATTTTCAACGCTTCCTTCACGATGACCTCCAGGTCAACCGCTTCCCGCTCCTGGTCGGTTCGACGGCTAAATGCCAGAATCTGCTTCACCAATTCTTTTGCCCGGTTTCCAGCATTGACCACCTCATCCAGGTAGGACTTGACCCGCTGGTCCTGTGAGACCTGGGTCATCGCCAGCTCCGAATACCCTAATATGGCTCCCAGGATATTATTGAAATCATGGGCAATGCCCCCTGCCAATGTACCAATCGCTTCCATTTTTTGAGTATGGCGAAACTGCTTTTCACTGCGCGCCAATGCCTCTTCGGCCCGTTTCCGATCGGTGATATCTTCACAGGATAACAAGAGAATTTTCTGCTGTTGGGAATCCATGATGGTTTGGATGGTTTCCCTGACCCATAATACGGTGCCATCCTTTTTGACTTTACGAAATTCGTTTTGAGGGGTCTGATTATCCTCCCAAATACCCTGAAGACTCTGCTCTAGGGCTGATTGGAACAGCGGAAGATCCTCTTCATGGACCACGGTTCGCACCGACGCGCCCACTAGCTCGCTCACTTCATACCCTAGTAGATTCGCCCCAAATTGATTCACAGATAAAACCCTGAGATGAGAATCGACGGTGAAATACATCAACGGCGTTTGATCATAGAGAGCCCGATAACGTTCCTCACTTTCTTTCAAGGCCTCTTGTGCCCGTTTCCGTTCAAGTTCTGCTCCCGCTCGAGCCGCAAAAATCTGCAAAAGATATTGCTCTTGAGAAGAAAGGTAAACCGGTCGAGTATCCATGAGGGCCAGATTTCCCACGACTTCATTTTGGGAATTAAAAAGAGGAACACCAAAATACGCCTCAATCGCCAGTTCTTGAATCGTTTCACTGCGAGGAAAAAGCTGCTTGACCTCAGACTGATAGGCAACAGGAGTACCTCCAAACACCTGTTCACAAGGTCCCCCAAGACCTTCGTACTCGGATGGAGGTTCAAAGTGGTCCTGATTCCAAAAAGCCAGTATTCGGGCTTTACTATCACCTTCCTCGATACGCTCTGACAAAAACACCATGGGAATTTTGAGCGCTTTTGCCAATTCACCTACCAGCGTTTCAAAGTAATTCGGACAACCAGGAATCAAATTGCCTTTGACAATCGCCTCCAGCGCATCTTCCAATTGTTTCCGTTGCGTAATATCCCGTGAGATGACTACTCCGCGAAGCTCCCCGAGCGCCGTTTGAAACACCCGGCCGGTGCTTTCAAACCAGCGGTATTCTCCGCCATGATGCCGATATCGGTAAATCGAACGACCAGACCCTTGAGTCTTCATTCCTCGTTGAAATTCCGCCAGCACCTCTTCTCGATCATCTGCATGAACTGGAGAAAAAATACTTGTTCCAAGAAGATCTTTCGAACTATAGCCTAATATATCCCTGAAATTCGGGCTCACATACAAAAACCGCCCTTCAACATCAACTTCGGCAATTAGATCATAGGCATTTTCCATAATGGCGCGATAGCGCTTTTCCCTCTCCTTAATGGCTAACTCCGCCGCTTTCCTAAAGGTAATATCATGGGCAAACCCTATGACCCCACCCTGGGAAATCTGTGAACATCCCAATGGTTCCTTGATCACGAGAAACGTTCTTGAAACCGCTTGTTGTTCCAGCTTCTCTACCTCAAAAGCCTGAGTCCCAGCTCCACGCATCACTTCGGCATCACCCTGCACAAACAAAGGATGTTGCTGGTTGTCGAATAAATCCTGATCGGTTTTCCCGATGATCTGGCCGATGGTCTTTCCCATTAAGGTCGCTCCTGAAGAATTGATCAGGAGGTAGCGCCCCTCCAGATCCTTGGCATAGACCACATCACTCATTCCTTCAAGTACAGCATTCAAAAGAATGTGATTCTGCCTTACGGAATTTTCAGCCAGCTTACGATCTGTGATATCACACAGGGTTCCTCCACCACGAATTAAACCCCCGTTGGCATCAAAAGTAGCCTCGCCAGTTGTTTGAAACCAACGGTACTCCCCCGACTTGGTCTGCAAGCGATATTCCACACAGTAGGGCATTTGATGTTCAATATGATTCTTTAATGACTCAAATACGTGTTCCCGATCATCCGGGTGCAAGAGCTTGGCCCAACTTTCCAGAACGCCCGGGAACTCGGATTCCTCATACCCCAGTAATGCCACAAAATGAGGGGAATACCACACAGGACATTTTGGGGAGTCCCAGGGAATATCCGAAGATGGTTCAGCCACCCATAACCCTTCCTGGGAACCACGAGCCGCGATGTTAAACCGTTCCACTTGTTTACGCAGCACGCTGACTTCGCGACGGAGATCCGTCAATTGATTCGTGAGAGCGGCATTGGTTTGCACGCTTTCAGTTAACCGTTTTAATAGACTCGCGGTATCGGATTCGACAGACACTTGATCATGTGGTCCTGAGGATTGCCGAAGGGAAATAGTGACGTCCGCGACCTGTTCGCGATGAAGCTCTTCATTTGAGGAAGAGGAAGACTTGGGGATTTGAGAAGCGCCAGCAGATTTTTTAGGATTCATCAGCAAAAGGGATGCCTACATTGCGCACCCAGGCGATTTGAGAGAGGGAAGAACATTCTTGACGATTTCAGAATGTAAGATTTGACCTCTAATGTCAAGAGGACTAGAGATTAATTCGATAGAGGCACGTACGACAAAGATCACATCGCGTCTATCGGCAAAGGCAGCATTTTGATCCATCACGAAATACCATGGTAGACTCAGCCTCAAATTTATTCCACCGAGCGGGAATCTCACAAATATGAAAAAAGCTGTCCTAACCATCGCCGGTTCTGATTCCAGTGGAGGAGCCGGCATCCAGGCCGATCTCAAAGCCCTATCCGCCAATGGGGTGTTCGGGATGTCAGTCCTGACTTCCATCACGGCACAGAATACGTGCGGAGTATCGGCCGTTTTTCATCTTCCCTCTTCCATCATTGAGGCGCAACTCGATGCCATCTTCTCCGATATTCCTGTCGACGTGGTTAAAACCGGCATGCTGGCGACCTCCGACATCGTCACGACCGTCAGCCAAAGACTCGCCAGGCAAAATCTGGAACACCTTGTGGTCGACCCGGTCATGGTGGCGAAGGGAGGGCATCCCCTGCTGGAACAAGATGCCATTTCTATTCTGAAAAGCGAATTGATTCCTCAGGCTTCTCTGCTGACCCCGAATATTTACGAAGCTGAAATGTTATCCGGCATGTCCATTCAGACTCTGGCCGATGCCAGAAAGGCCGCAAAAGTGATCTATCAATTGGGCTGTAAACATGTCCTGATCAAGGGCGGGCACCTGCAAGAGCAACCAGGGACTGACTTACTCTATGACGGGCGGTTTTTTCGAATGTATAAAGGCGAATTCATTCAGACCGCTACAACGCATGGAACCGGCTGCACTTTCGCTTCCGCCCTTGCAGCACACCTCGCCAGAGGGAGAACCATTCCCGACGCAATTGATACCGCAAAACAGTACACCACCGAGGCAATTCGTCACGGCCTCGCACTGGGTAAGGGGCACGGCCCCACCGACCACTTTTATTTCCTTCAATCATAGCGACCTCGTGGAGATTACATCGCCCAAAGAAAGCCAGAAGGGGGATACGGAGACGCCTGTCAGCTTTACTAGCTCCTCCAACATCGTCACGACGGGGATATTCGCTCAGCCAGCCGCCCCCACGAACCAAGCCGTCATCCTTTGTCATGGATTTCCCTCCGATAAAAACAGTCGAACAAATCGGCGGCTTACGGAGCTGCTCATTCCTAAGTCCATCGCAACACTCCGATTCGACTGGTATGGCATGGGTGATTCCACAGAGCCATTGGCACAGTTCAGCATCAAAAAATGTGAGGAACAATTGGATGCGGCCTTTCACTTCCTCACCGAACGAGCCATGAATGCGCTCGGACTGGTTGGATCGAGTTTTGGGGGATTCATGGCCATCCTTTCAGCCTCCCGGTATCCCCAACTCCTGGCCCTGGGCCTGAAATGCCCGGTGGTGGATTTTCCTGAAGTGCTTCGCCTGGAATTGGGAGCTGACGCCATGGAACGATGGCAACGCACGGATCACATACCCAACATCCTCGGTGGCGACCATCCCATACCTCTGCCGTATTCGTTTTTCGAGGAGTGCCTCACCTACAATGGCTACGTTTCAGCCTCGCACATTCAAGCCCCCACCCTAATTGTGCATGGCGATCAAGACGAAATTATCCCCCCGCATCAGATTGATCGATTGATGGCCTCTCTCAACGTTCCCAAGCATTTGCGGCTCATTCCGGGGGCAAACCATCAATTCGGGCGGCCTGAAGATTTTCGTCTCATGACCACCAGCCTGGCCACGTGGATGAGTGATCGGTTGGCTCTCTCTTGATGTAACGAGACCGGCTTCATGTCTGACTCATCTCCCACCGAAAGGGAATTATCCCGGGAGCGACTTGAAGTCTTTCAAGTGCTGTACCCGTTATTTAAAGAGGAGGTGTTTCGCCGGCGGGACCACATGATCCGGCTATCGGTATTCCACAATGCGTTTCTGGTACTGCTGTTGGTGACGATGCTGGCGGTTTCCCCTGGCGATACCCCGGACTCCACCACCCGATGGTTAGCCATTGCGGGCATAGCGTTATTTTCAGGTTTCTTCGCGTACGTACTTCTTCAACAAGCCGATCGCCACCGAATGGCTAAACAACAGTTGATTGAACTGGAGAAGGGAATGGGACTATACCAGGAAGGCTGGCATGGTAACGGGAAAACAGCCTATCCTGCGCATTGGCAAACCGACTGGGTCGCCGACCGGAGCGTGACCATTTATCTCGCTGTCCTCACCTCCCTCGCTGCCCTGGTCATTGGTGCCATGCTTCTTCGCTCCTGACCTTCCCGTGCCGTCCAACAATGGAGATACTCTATTCGGCGAAAGGACCTCTCCCATGTTAAAAACCTATCGAGGCATTGCCCCAACTATTGCCCCCAGCGCCTTTATCGAAGACACCGCGGTCGTCATCGGAGACGTAGTCATCGGATCGGAATCCAGCGTCTGGTTTCATGCCGTCATACGTGGCGATGTCCATTCCATCCGCATTGGCCACCGGACCAATATTCAGGACCTTTGCCTGCTGCACGTCACACATGACACCCATCCCCTCACACTTGGCGATAACATCACTGTAGGCCATCATGTGGTGCTCCATGGCTGCACCGTGCAGGATCGCGTGCTGATTGGCATGGGCGCCATCGTCATGGACGGCGTGGTGATTGAAGAAGACTGTATCATTGGTGCCGGCTCCCTGATCACCGAGCGAATCCACATCCCCTCGAGAAGTCTGGTGATGGGATCCCCGGCAAAAATCAAACGCCTGTTAACGGATATCGAAGTACAATGGATCAAAGAATCCGCCTCCAATTATATCCACTACGCCCAACAGTATGTCGCAGAACAGAATGAGTAACGACGAGTTAGCCTCATGAGGCAATAATTGGCTAGCCTGAGTAGGGGCTGGCTCCCAGAAGATAGCTCTCACAACCCACACATTCCCAAGAACATTTTTCCCTTGAGCCATTCTTCGCTTCAACACAATCCGTTGGTGATTCTGGGCACCGGCTATACCGGACGACGACTCTATCACCAGGCCCGTGAAACAGGCTGGAAAGCCTTTGCTACAAGCCGAAAGCCGGATACCCATCTCTCAGATATTGCGCCTGAACACCGGATTCTCTTTGACCTTGCTCAACCAGAGACCTGGCAATCCATTCCTGTCCCCGCCCACATCATCTGGTGTTTCCCGGCGACACCCTTGCACCTCGTGCAGGCATTCTTCGCCGACCGCCCTTCTGCGTCCGGCAGGATGATCGTCATGGGCAGCACATCCGCCTATGGAACGAACTGCGGCTCAGTCACGGAACAGACTCCGCCCAACGATCATCTTCCGCGGGTTCAGGGAGAAGAATATCTCCGGACCAGATTCGGAGCCGTCATCATTCGACTGGCAGGGTTATATGGACCAGGCCGAAATGTTTTAGATTGGGTGAGAAAAGGCAGGATTCGTAATACCCAGAAGTGGGTGAATCTCCTTCACGTGGAGGATGCCGCGGGGATCTGCTTGCAAGCCCTTGAACGGGCGCCGGATGGCGCCACCTATCTGGCCAGCGATGGGATACCACGGACCTGGGCTGAGATTTTCTCGTTCGCCTCATCAAAGTGGAACATCCCCATTCCACCACCCACACCCCTTCAAGAGACCGGCAAACACGTCTCCATTCACACGCTCCTCACCGACCTCAACTATACCCTTCGTTTTCCAGATCTGTATCAAGCCTTGGACAGAATTGAAGGAAATTCTTCAGCATGAGGACGGATCCGGCTCAGCAGCGCTATCAGGGTTTCTACCGAAAAAATGCCACGAGAGAATACACCACCACCCCATTATTAATGGCATGCGCCAGCATGCCGGGAATCACACTCCCGGTCCGTTCATAGGCCCAGGCCCACAAAAATCCGCTCCACAAGACCGTCAGAAACGCGATCACCCCATACCCATGCGCCAAGGCGAAGACCAAACCACTCGCCACCATTGCAATCGGGAAACTGATTTTTTTTCTCAGGGTCGTAAAGAGAATCCCCCGAAAAATGAGTTCTTCGAAGAGTGGAGCCAGCACGACAAACTCTACTGCGGTTTTGACCAGCTCCATCTGACTCCCCCACACCACTTGAGGAACAAACCATTCGGTCCAATGCACAGACGATTGAAAGGCTTCTCCCCCGATCATAATCAGCCAATCCCCAATAAACCCAAGGGTCACCACCATGACAACCAGCGACAAATTGGACGTCAATCGTTGCCACGCATTCGAACATCCCACCAGCAGCAGAAAAGAGCGTTTCCTCGGCCGGCACAGCAACACCGACGTCAGGATGACCGAAGGCAGATACAGAAAGGCAATTCCATAGTCTTCGAGAATGTTCGGGCCATCAGGCATGAACGCCACCATACCCATCAAGACAATCGTCAGGGCGCCTCCCCTGGCTAAGACCGCCGTCCCTTCCCCGAATGTCCAAGGCACTCTGTTTTCATCAAAACCTGGTTTTCTCGGTGAGACCCTGCCTGTCAGGCGGGCGAGACCAAAACGGAGAAGAAGAACCAACCCAATCCCGGTCAACACCGTTTCACAGACCATCAGCACGCGCCATTTCCATAGCGGTCGATCGGTCAACTGATACGATTGCGCTTGAAGACGTGCCTGCAAGACCCGGTCACCGGACTGATCCGCTAATCGTTGCGCCAGTTGAAAATAAAACCAATTCGTGGGGACTTCTTCAGCTAATCTCGCTTGCAAGAGATCCCAGTCAGGAGGGGACGTTTCCCCATGGATATATCCCGCTTCCAGCAACTGCCGAAAAAGAGGACGCGGAATTTTTTCTTTCTCCCAATCCACCACTAACCGGCTGAGTTGATCCGTTAAACCGGCTTCTCCATATAAAATTCCCAGATACAAGCCATCTAAGGGGCCGGATTGATCATCAACCGCGTCTTCATACCACTGCCGGATTTGTTCCTGCGTCTCTCCATCTTGTTCACCCAAGCGGAACATCACCTGCTCAAACGAAGAGAGTTCAGGCAGGCGGGATTCAAAGCCCAGCATCCGGCTGGAGATCCGCTCAAGGTCACGGCTTGCAGTGAAAGACAGGCGCAACCCATCTGTAAACGCCACCGTCCAAAGAAGCAAACCCATGCCAGCCGCACACACGACCAGGCAGATAACGGTCAGCAAACGAGAAAATTTAATTTCTTCTTGTTGATCAAAGCGGGTCTCAGAGGGAAATTCGACTGGTTTGTCTGATTCCATCATCGATACTTCACAGGTCCAAGTAAGTGACTCTTGTTTAACGTCCAGGGAAGATACCATGATCCCCTGGCAGCCTGCTCGGTATTCATGCGGCCGGACACTTCACCACATCCAAGACATCCATCCTATGGTTTTTTCTTAGATGTGAAAGCTGGGGCGCCTGCGGCCCGGCCAAGACGCACAAGCGAATGTAGAAAAAGGGCGAGGACTTTTTGAATAAAGGGTGTCGGCAGCGCTCAATTCCCTAACTTCCCTAACTTTTTCGGGATCCATTTTTTGTCAGGAGGGGGGAGAAGAGATTTTTAGTTTTTTCGCACAAACATGTCTGTCCTGAGCCAACAAACTAAAGGAACCTTGCCGCCGGGATGAATCCCCTGCATAATTTCTTTCCAGCCTTAGTAAACTCCATGCCTATCCTGCCAGCCACTTTCGGCAGTCAGCACATACCCCTAAGTTCGCTTATCCGATACAATAAAAGAACAAGATCTTAATCTATGTCTATATCGTACGAAAATCCTGAATCCCGAGACTAAAGAGGAGGTAAACGTTGGTGTGGAATTTTCTTAAACGGAATCGAGACAGTCAAAGTTCCTCGCAAGACATCGGCCCCTATTCCAATTACCGGATGGCCGTTCGATTGGAATTGAATCAACGAACCGGCGTTTTCGCGCAATTAGCCACTGCCATCGCCGAAGAAGGAGCCAGTTTGGGCGCGTACGATATGGTATCGGCCACTCGCACCAAAGTGATCCGTGATATTACCCTGGATGTCCAGAGTGAAGAACATGGGGAGCGGGTCATGAAACGGCTGAACAATTTGCCGGATGTCCGGGTCATTGCCTCCTCAGATCGAATCTTCCTGATGCATTTGGGTGGAAAAATCCGGGTGGAGAGCAAGTTTCCAGTTAAAACCAGGAATACCTTGTCCATGATTTACACTCCGGGGGTCGGACGCGTGGTCAAAGCTATTGCCGGGGATGCCAAAAAGGCGTATTCCTTCACCACCAAAAGCAACAGCATTGCCGTCGTAACCGACGGATCAGCTATTCTGGGTTTAGGGAATCTCGGCCCTCTTGCGGCATTGCCGGTCATGGAAGGCAAGGCCATGTTGTTTCATCAATTTGCCGGCATTGATGCCTGGCCTCTTTGTCTCAACACCCAGGATTCGGAAGAGATTATCCGGACTGTGTTAGCAATTTCTCCGAGCTTTGGGGGGATTAATCTGGAAGATATCAGTGCCCCTCGTTGCTTTGACATTGAACACAGGCTTCAAGCCGAGTTAGATATTCCGGTCATGCACGATGATCAGCATGGAACCGCCGTGGTGATTCTGGGAGCTTTACTCAATGCGTTGAAGGTCACCCGGCGGACCATCGATGACATCACGGTCGTGGTCATCGGATTAGGGGCCGCAGGCACGGCCTGTTGTGAATTACTCCTGGGAGCCGGAGTGACCCGGCTCAAGGGATGCGACAAGCAGGGAATGGTGTTGGATCGACCGGTGGAAGAACTGCTGCCCCATCGGCATACCCTTCGTAACCTCATTCAGTATGACCAGCCCACGGGAACTATTCAGGATGCCCTGAAAGAGGCCCATGTGGTCATTGGTCTTTCTTCAGCCAATATCTTAAAACCCGAAGATTTGGCCCTGATGGCCAAGGATCCCATTGTGTTTGCGTTAGCTAATCCTGACCCGGAAATTTTACCCGACGCGGCCATTCCCCATTGTCGCGTGTATGCCAGCGGGCGTTCGGATTATCCCAATCAATGCAACAACCTCTTATCGTTTCCCGGCATCTTTCGCGGAGCCCTTGATGTGCAAGCCAAAACCATTAACGAACCGATGCTCATTGCCGCAGCTCACGCTCTCTCGAAGATGATCCCTGACTCCGCGCTCAGTGAGGAATATATTATTCCCAGCGTGTTCGACAAACAGGTGGTTCCCAAAATCGCCAAGGCCGTCTCTCAAGCCGCGATTGATTCCGGCGTGGCCCGCCGGACGAAAAAGGACATGGAAGAAGAGATGTAAAAAAAATCGGGATAGACCGGGAACACGGGAACGTCTAGCAAACGTCTATATGAACACATTCCAAAAAAGAATACTCATTCCAAGCGGCCACAAATAGTATGAGAATAAGTGAAAGTGATCCTGTCTGACGAGTTTGATAATCAGCGAAATGGACCCATACCCCACCAAGGCCGCCACCACCATCCCTATCACATAGATCCCCATGGGTTCATGAACCTGATGCATTACTTTCCCGATTTCTAAGATTGCCGCCCCCAAAATGGCGGGCATGGAAATCAGCAAGGAAAAGCGGGCCGACAATTCACGATCCAAACCTAACAGCACCCCGCCGGCAATAGTTGATCCGGATCGGGAAATCCCGGGAAGGACCGCCACGCCTTGCACTACTCCAATAGCCAGCGCATCACGGATACCCATGTCCTGAATACCTCGAGTGCTGTTCCTCCCCCGTCCCACCCAGAGAATCCCTCCGGTGCAAAGCAACATGACGGCCACGACGGATGGCTGAACCAGGTTTTCAAGACCGATGGATCGAATGCCTAACCCAATGATCGCCGTGGGAATGGATGCTAACAGGACATAATGAATCGTCCGCCGTTCAAATCCCTGAAACAGACTACCTTGTGTGGTGGGCCATCCGACATAGCCCCAGCCCAGAGTGAGGAGATCATGACGAAAATACACCAGAATCGCGGTCACCGTTGCGAGATGCAACATAATGTCATACAACAAGTTCGTTTCACTGAATTGGCCAAACCAGTGTTGAGCCAGGACTAAATGACCGGAAGAGGAAACCGGAAGAAATTCAGTGAGTCCTTGAATGACCGCAAGCACCAATGCTTCGACATAGCCCATCGTTTACACACACCTGTCTTTCATCTGATGATCTGCAGAAAACACGCTGCTAGCCTTTCCACTGGGAAGCAAATTCACGAACGCCTTCTTCCCAGGGAGGTAAAGGAATCAAGGGATGCTGTAATGAGTTGAGCACAGCATAGGCTGGCCGTGAGGCCGGGAGAGGATATTGAACAGTGGGAATGGGCACGACTGTTGTCTGAATGCCCAACGCCTGATACAGGGCTTGGGTGAATTCGTACCAACTGGTTCCGCCGGAACCGGCCATGTGATAGGTCCCATAGGCATCGGTTTCGACTAACTGGAACACAGCCCGCGCGAGGTGCGGGGCAAAGGTGGGAGATCCAAACTGGTCGTTCACCACTCTGACCACCTCTTTACCGGCCATTCGACAAATTGTATTGGGGAAGTTTTTCCCAATGGTGTGGTAGAGCCAAGCCGTCCGGACAATCAAATGGCGGGGATTGGCAACCCGGAC
>Ga0209536_100007832_pt1 | contig 16150 bp, 15 predicted proteins | sample DeeMarSeWOR28_12_FD_187461 | JGI IMG/M metagenome (GOLD analysis project Ga0209536, IMG submission 187461) | Marine sediment microbial communities from White Oak River estuary, North Carolina - WOR-2-8_12 (SPAdes) (version 2) | ecosystem: Environmental > Aquatic > Marine > Intertidal zone >...
TTTTTAAACGTTTTGCAGCATTCGTCTAAGACGGTTTTTGGGATTTCATGCAACAACAAATATCAACGGTTCTGAGCTGATGATCTTATATCAAGATCCCTGATTTTGAAAAGAAGTGTCTTATAACTCGTTTTTAAAATTTTACTTGCCTTTGTCCGGTTCCAATCTGTTTCATCGAGAACAAATGAGATGACCTCTTTTTCTATCCTATCAGTGGCTCTTTTTTTGGTTTTATAAAGCGAAAACGATGCACGATCCGAAAAATACTCGCTTTTATAGTCTAAAAAGACATCAACAATGGAGCTCTTCTCAAAAACCCATTGTTCTGGCCTTGAAATAGCGAAAGATCGATTCTCTAAATTAAGATCGACAATAATTCTTTCCCAACCACCTATAACCATGCAATATTTTATAATATTCTGAAGTTCTCTGACATTTCCGGGCCAGCTGTAGGCCATCAGTTTTTCCATGATAAAAAAGTCGGGTTTTGAAATTTTTTTACAGCCGAACTGAGAAGCATATTTTTCCATATAATAGTCAATTAAAGGCGGTATGTCTTCTGGTCTCTTGCGAAGAGGAGGAATGTCTATTCTAATGGTATTGAGGCGATAGTAAAGGTCTTCTCTGAAAAGTCCTTCATTTACTTTTTTTTCAAGTTCTTGATTTGTTGCTGCTATAACCCATAGATCTGACTTTACCTCTGTTTCTGAGCCAAGTGGCGCAAACTCGCCATTTTGAAGAACGTGAAGAAGCTTGGATTGAAGCGAAAGGGACATATCCCCGATTTCATCTAAGAATATAACACCTTGATGAGCCAGTTCAAATTTTCCACGCTTATTTTGATAAGCACCGGTAAAAGCGCCACGTTTGAATCCAAAGAGTTCGCTTTCAAGCAATCCGTCCGGCAATGCCGCACAATTAACCTTTATAAACGGTTTGTCTTCTCTTGGAGATTCATTAATAAGGTTTAGCGCAACAACTTCTTTACCGACACCACTTTCCCCAGTGACGACGACGTTTAGGTCTGTACCTGCAACATGGTTAATCAGTTCCCTGATTTTCTCGATGCTTTCGCTTGTTCCAATTAATGGAATTGCCATAATTTCATATACTCAATAATAAAAACTATAACCCTTTGAATCGATCTTTTTTATTCTATATTCAAATGCTTAAGGAACATCTTAAAGATTCTCTTATTCGACCTATAAAGGAAAAAATAAAAACAAGAGCTACTACAAACAGCAAAATAAGAGCTACTGGAAAAATGTAATCAAAGGAGAATTCAGGTTGAACTCCGATTCTCGATGGTTTTATGTATTCCAAAGACAAATTAATTCTCCCAAGTCAACGTTTCCTGGCTTCATCATGAGAACTCATCAAAATAAAAAGCAGTCGACTTATTTCCAATTACAGGTTTATTCATCATTTTTCGTGGATTTTTACGACGATCTAAACCAGATCTTCTCTCCTTGCCGGTTCTGAGTTCAGGTACATGTATTGTATAGGAAAATTTTCGTCGTTCCTTTCCGTTGCGTCGATCGTTGAAATAAAAGGGCAAATAGCGACCATTAAGTCCCATCATTTTATCTTAATTCCTTTCCAGTCTTTAGGATGTGATCCAGTCCGTTAAGTTATCCAGTTTTTGCAGATGGGATAATTTTTAATTTACTGATGATATGCTCATGAAAAAAAATGAGATCCTTACCAATCAATATTTTTATTAGCCCTCTCATCATTTGATTCTGCTCTATTATGTTTAGAGTCTTCTTTAGATCTGGAATCTTTTTTGCCAGTCGCAGAGCATCGCACTGATGAATAAAATTGAGTAAAATTTGTATTTGCTTTTTGACGTTTGTTTTCATGACCATTTTCTGTTCTTCTTAAAAGAGAGGAGTCTACATTCTTGCACCAGTATTGACCGATTCATGTCTTATTTTTTGAAGGTTAAAGCTAATAAATATATCGGCTAAAGATTCTCATTAACTTACATGCAAATTAAGGTCATAACTGACCACTGCTTATTTTAGTCTTTTTTAAGTTTTCGTTTGCGATAACATTGAATTTTGGATCGATTCTAATTGCTCTTTCAAAGCAGTCGGAGGCCTCTTTAAATTTACCCTGTTCTAAGTAGACAACTCCCAAATTGTTGTATGCTTGGGCCAGGCTGCCCCCCTTTCTGAATGCATCCAGTGCTTCGTTGTATCTTTTCAGGTTTGAAAAGGCGACCCCTAAATTGTTATACACTTTAGGGGTTGAATATTTGTATTGGATGGCCGCTCTAAATGCTTTGACAGCCTGCCTGTTCTGTCCTGCCATGGAGTATGATACCCCCAAATTGTTGTACACATATCCAGCGCCTGGGTTTACGGCAATGGCGGATTTATATTCCCGAATGGCTGGCTCATATTTTTTCTGAAAATCATAGATGTTTCCAAGATAATTGTGAGCTTTCCAGAGTTTTGAATCCATTTTTACAGCCTGGCGAAAATATTTTTCTGCCTCCATATAATTTTTTTCACAAAAATAGGCCCTGCCGAGTCCCTCATAGGCTAAAACATAGCCGGGTTTTTTCTTCAAAACAGTTTCAAACTGTGTGATGGCATCGACGTATTTTTCCCCGGCAAGCAGCGTAAGTCCTTTTTTATACTCAACCCGTATGTTGTTGGGGTCGCGCTGAAGCGATCTTTCATATTGGAGATAGGCAATGTGAAGATCCCCCTTTTTAAATAGTACATCTCCAAGACGCTCATATTCATCACTGGTCATGTCAGGAAAGTTTCGGGATGCCTCAGTATAATTCACCGCAGCGTGATTAGGAGCACCCGATTTGCTGATTATCTGTTTTTTGAAAGGATTCCCGGATTCAATCACGGGATGGAGACTGATCGGCTTTGACGCGCACCCAAAGTAGCTCATCACCATTAGGCCGATGAAAATAAATTTAGCAGTTTTGTGGAAATTCATTTCGTATTCTCCTTGCCCTTATCGATTATGGGTTATGGCATTAGGATACTCTCGTAAATGCGAATTGCCGCAGGCCCAACGATGATTACAAACAAAGATGGAAAAATGAAAAAGATCAGAGGAAAAACCAGCTTCACCGGCATCTTGGCCGCAAGTTCCTCAGCCTTTTGGTATCGTTGGGCCCTGAATGAATCGGAAAATATCCGGAGCGCTTTGGCCACGCTGGTTCCGAACTTGTCGGTTTGAATCAGTATGGTCACCAGAATGTTCATGGCATCGATGTTGGTGCGCAATGCAAGGTTTCTCAGAGCATCTTGCCGTGATTTGCCGGCCCTTAATTCAAGATTCAGCAGTCTGAGTTCATCACTGAGAACCGGATGGGTCAACTTTGTTTCTTTGGCAACTCGATGGATAGCCCCGTCCAATCCCACACCCGCTTCCACACATACCACCAAAAAGTCGAGAGCATCGGGAATTCCTTCGAACAGTTTCTCTTTTCGGATATTCGCTTTGATGGTCAGCCAGAGATCAGGGAGATAGAACCCTACAAGAGCGATCAGGACAATCAAACCCGTCGTTATGTGATTATTCAGAACCTTAAGAACCGAAAATCGACATATGAAAAATATTGCCGGAAGGCATATAGAAAAGAAGCATTTTGCTCCCCAGTAGATCATCCCGGCATTTTCTCTTCTTATACCGGCCCTTAGAAATCTGATACGCATCCGGGATTGATCGAAATTTTTGTGGGATAACCGGTTGCCTATAAATCCAAACATATTTAAAACCGGTGTGAATAGGGTTTTACTTGAGATGTTTTTGCTGGTTTCCTCATGTTGGATGATGCTGGTTTGACCGCTGCCTCTAATTTTTTCTAACCATTCTCTTCTTTTTGCCTTCTGACGGATGTATTGTACAATGCCAAAACAGAATAAAATGATGCTAAAAAATGTGGCTGATGAAATGAACAGTTTGATATTGGGGTCTGAAAATAGCATGTATAAAATCTCCAATTTTTATACTTTAATGGTAACCATTCTTTTTATAATCAAAATACCGATGACCATCATAACGCCTGCAGCACCCACCATGAATCTGCCGAAAGGTGCGGAAAATAAAATACATAAATACTCAGGGCTTTGAAGATGCAGATAGGTCGCAATAAAAAATGGGATCGACACAAGTATGATGGCCGACAACCTTCCTTCTGCGGAAAGGGTTCGGACTTTACCCTGAAATTTAAATTTTTCGCGAATCAAGTTTGCCAAACTTTCAATAAGTTCGGCGAGGTTGCCGCCGGTTTCATGCTGAAGAATAACAGCCACCACAAAATACTTCAGTTCGGGGCATTCGATTCGTCTGGCAAGATTTTTCAAGGCATTGGCAACACTGACCCCGAAGTTGATTTCTCCTAAAGCTTCGTCAAATTCAGACCCAAGAGGATCATCAAACTCGTCAGCCGCCAACTGCATTCCGCTGTTAAAAGAGTGACCTGCCTTCAAGGCCCTGGCAATCAGATCCAGGGCTTCCGGGAATTGATTTCGGAATTTTTCCATCCGCTTCTGTTTTAATGCGTACAGTTGTAGAAAGGGTGTACATGTCAGAGAGAACGCCAAGAAAAGGGACAAGAGCCGATTCAACAGGAAAAAATTGATCCCCATAAAGCCCACCGTTCCTAAAAAAAGTGCCAAAAGAATATAGAAACCCGCCGGATATGTTGAATTGGCCTTGATGGTGAGGCTGTCAAGGGCACTGATGCCAGGTATTTTCAAGAGCATTTTGTTTAAAAAGGGAATGTCACTTAAAACTCTCCTTTTTACGATGTCGATTTGTCCGGTTTTGTTTTTTTCGTAGGTGTGCTTTCTCAGCCGTTTGCGTATTTTGGCGCAATTTACCGAGCGCATGTTTCTAACGGCATAAATGAGAAGCTCAATAATGATGATGGCTATGAAAAAAATGATCGCGCCGATAACAAAGATATTCATTCCATAAACCTTTCCCATTAAACCTCTACAAAAATTGACGGATCAAACAGATCCTGTGGAATATGTATTCCGGCCACTTTAAATTTTTCGGTGAACCGTGGCCGTATACCATGAAACTGAAAACAACCTTTAACGTTCCCCTCAGGGTCTATCATGTCTTGACGAAATGAAAAAATTTCCTGCATGGTGATGACCTCACCTTCCATGCCGGTGATTTCCTGCAGGCTCACGAGCTTTCTTTTCCCATCAGCCAGTCGTGCAACCTGAATGATGATATTGATGGCTGAGCTGATAAACCGCCTCAAAAATACACTTGGAATATCAAAATTTGCCAAGGCAACCATGGTTTCCAGACGAATGAGTGCATCCCGTGGAGAATTGGCATGAATGGTGGTCAGGGATCCGTCGTGGCCAGTATTCATGGATTGGAGCATGTCAAAAGCCTCCGCTCCCCTGACTTCTCCTAATATAATACGATCCGGACGCATTCTCAGACTGTTCCGGACGAGATCCCTTTGAACAATCTCTCCCTTTCCCTCGATATTAGACGGACGTGTTTCCAAACGAACGAGATGCTCTTGCTTGAGTTGAAGTTCTGCTGCGTCTTCGATGGTGACAATTCTTTCATTATCCGGTATGAATCTGGAAAGCACGTTAAGCAGGGTGGTTTTTCCGCTACCGGTTCCGCCGGAAATGAGAACATTCAGCCTCGCCTTTACAATACCCTGTAAAATATCCTGCATCTCGGGAACGAGAGTTTGATAATTGATAAGATCCTCCAGCTCGAGTGGATTGACTGCAAACCGCCGTATGGACAAAATTGGGCCGTCCAAAGCCAGCGGCGGAATAATGGCATTGACACGCGAGCCGTCGGCAAGCCTGGCGTCCACCATGGGTGTAGATTCATCGATACGGCGTCCCACGGAAGAGACGATCTTGTCGATGATTTTTCTCAAATGGGCATCGTCCTTGAACCGTCCATCCGTGGATTCCAGCTTTCCAAATCTTTCCACATAAATATGCTTAAATGTGTTGACAAGAATATCGGAGATTGTGGGATCTTTTAAAAAAGGTTCCAGGGGACCCAGTCCCAGGACTTCATCCAGCACCTCTGTGAAAATCTTTTCTCTTTCGTTGAGGTTCAAGGGCAGGCTGTAAGACTCTTCACGTAGAATGTTTTCTACGACCTGACGGATTTGTGCAATGAGGTCTTCACGTTCCAGCGTGTCAATCATGGAAAGATCGATGAGATCCAGCAGTCGATCATGAATTCTGGACTTGAATTCAAAATACCCATCCGGTATGTACTTGTTTGTGGATGAATCGGCTGTACTTATGGAATAATCATTGTATCTTACAACGTTACTTTTGATGTTCGTTATGACGCTCTTCTTAGATGTTGTTTGTTTATTGTTTTGGTTATTCATATGAAAATCTCTCCATTGAAAATACATCAGCGATTAAAAAACCCCCATTTTTTTTTGGGTTCCGCTTTGGCTCCGGGAAACATCGTCTCCGACATTTGTTTTAAAGATTTGACGATTTTAGACTTTGGTGCTATTTCAGGCAGAGATTTTCCGCTGTTGATGGCAGACATGGTGGTTCCGTAATCATTGGGAATAATCCAGAAGAAATCATGCCCAATGCCTTTTGTTGCGTCTTGTACAGAGATTTCGCTTTTACTAATATAGCGGTTCAACACAACCTTGATGCGTTCTTTGCGCAGGTATCCAAGATCGATGAAGGACCTTAACAGCTTGCTTGTATTGGTCAGGCTGGGCAGGCTTAGAACGGATATTAGAAGAACCTCATCAGACATTTGAAGTGTTTTTAAGGTGGCCTCATCCGTAGATTGCCCGCAATCGATAACCACATAATCGAACATACGTTTCATGACACCCAAAAGTCGTTCCATGATATCAGGAGTCGGTGCCTGATGGCCGTCCAAATAACCAGGGGATGGAAGAACATGTACGCCGCTGGAATGCTTTGAGAGCACATTCATGAGAAAGATATCATCCACACGCTCAATATTCTTGGTAATTTCACCCCAGTGATATTTGGGATAGATTTCCAGAAAAAGAGAGATTTCACCAAAAAGGGTGTTCATGTCTAAAATAGCCACGGTCCGATCTTGTTCCTTTTGAGCAAGGGTTACCGACAGATTCACGGAAATAGTGGTTGTGCCGACGCCCCCCTTGCTGCCCACAATGCTGATCAGTGTGCCGAATTTTTGATGGGTTGCCGGGTTTGCAGGTGCTCTTCTTTCTTTAAATCGTTTGAGGGCCTGTTCCACGTCGCTTCTTTTGATAGGTTGAGAAAAGAATTCCTTAACCCCGATACGAATGGCCCGCATCAGCATTTCCGAACCTGTTTTTTCTGATGTTAAAAAGATTTCAGAGTCTTTACCTGAGACCAAGCGGGATTGAATCAGGTCGAACTCTTCTTGATTACCGTTGATCTCAAATATGTAAAGATCAGGCGTCAGAGCACTATCAGATTTGATAATTCGGCATCCCTTGACGACTCCGATAATTTCAGAAAACTCTTTGGCGATGGCCGGATTCATAATGTTTAGTTTGATGTTTTGGATGTTAGATGTCATTCAGACTCTCCTTGCCTCAAGATCGTCATTATACATAATAACAAATATTTATTTGGTTCTGTCAGATTGGAAATCGTGCCTTTTAGGTTGTCAAGGTTATCACCGCCCCGGCCAAGGATATACGACGTATTAGAATCCAAATTTACGCTGACCATCTTATCCAGCAGTGGGTTCCATGCGCATGATCGTCCTGCCTGAAATCGTAATCGGATTAATGATCCCAATGATCTGTGAAAGCAAAAAATTGTAGTCGAAGCTTACGGCCACAGACAGATCACTTCCATCCAGAGAAGGCACATCTATATCAGCTGCAGACAGGTTGATAAAACCATCGAGTTTTAAAAGCCTACCGTTACAGTAGTTTAGAACAATCTGCTTTACTTCCGAAACGGTAATTCCCGTGATAGCAGCACGTGCGGCTTCTCGGCTGGCATTGGTTAAAATCTGTTTGTTGTAAAACATCAAACCGAACTCGATGGTACCAAGAATCAGAAGAACAAGCATTGGCAGGATGATGGCAAACTCAACTGTCGCGGCGCCATTTTGGCCGATTTTTCGGTTTTGCGTTTTCACAGTATTTCTCCCTGGTTCATAAACACAAACTTTACTTCAGGTTGATAAGATTAATCGGTTGTTTATCTTCCTTAATCTTGAAACCGTCCCTGTATTTTTGCATATTGTTCTCTGAAGCCTGACCGTCCAGAGAATCCACCGGATTAAGGCTTTTGTTCGCATCAGGGTTAATCATCTGGTTGTAGACAGCGGTCTCATAAGATTTTCCCCAGTTTCGTTGAGATAGTGTTTCAGTTCCGCTGCATGCCATTACCAGTAATACAGCAACTATGATTCCGATTATGATAAGGCTGTTCTTGATCATCGCCTCCTCCTCGATCCGTCGACATTTAAGTGCCCGGCATTTGATTATCAATATTTACGATTCTTCTTTTTTCATTGTTTATTTATCACTTAATTGCTTTCCGGAATGGTATGCCCGAAATCACCGTACAACTTTCCTCTGACGGCCGGTTGTCCGTTCTCTCTGCCTTCCAATCGCCCTTCGAGGTAGAACTCTGCATCACTGGGTTCGATGTAAAAATCGGTGGGCAAAGTTTGGTTTGCCATGTTGAGTGGTTTCACCAAGTGAGGTGTGACAATGATTATCAACTCTGTCTCGTTCTTTAAAAAGGACTGACTCCGGAACAATGCCCCAAGTATGGGAATGTTTCCCAGAATGGGAAATTTTGAGACTTGTTCTTTGATGGTATCCCGAAGAAGTCCTGCGATTGCAAAGCTCTGACCGTTTCCCAATTCTATTGTGGTGGATGCCCTCCGAGTCGTGATTCCGGGAACCACAAAGCCGGAAAACTGAACCGCCGTCGAAAAATCGAGTTCAGACACATCCGGCACTACCTTGATGCTGATAACATCTTCACTCAATACGGTGGGAGTAAAATTAAGTCCCACACCAAATGGTTTGTATTCGATGGCAACCGTTCCCAGCCCCTGAGGAATGGGTACGGGAAACTCACCACCGGCAAGAAAGTTGGCGGTCTGTCCGCTCAAGGCAATGAGGGTAGGTTCTGCCAAAACTTTCACCAAACCGTCTTCTCTTAAGGCATCGATGAGAGCCGTCCATGTGGAATTACCGCTGCTGAAACGAAAAAGGGCGTTCACGGCGGGTGAGACTTGGAGTGCAAAGGGCCCTGAGGTACCCAAGTTTGCGTCTGTCGGATTTACTATCTGGCTGAGACCGCCAAGGAGACTGACACCAAAATCATCTCCGTTAACATAACTGAGATTGATTCCCAAACGCTTGGTTGTGCTACGAGCCATTTCAGCGATTCTAACTTCCAGCATGACTTGATGTACTCCACCGACTTCGATCAAGTTATTGATTTTGCCTTCCGGAGCATAAGATCGGGCCAAAGCCGTAACTTTGGAAAGATTGGCCGAGTTGATCATTCTACCGACAAGGGTTATGGAATCGTTGGTGCCGATAATTTGCAAATCTTTTTCTTCCGGTAAAACTTCATGCACTTGCCGTTTTAAACGGGATAAATCGTATGTGACTTCAAGATCATAAATTTCGAGCACTTTATTGTTTTGCCACAGGGTCAGATTGGTAGTTCCTGCTGTTTTTCCGGTGAGATAGATCTCATAGGATGAAAGCAGCAGAAGATCGGCAATCTCAGGATCGGCAATTGAAACACGTTTGATGGGTAACGGACTCTTTAATATCGCTGACTTACCGGATATAAGGTTCAGTGTTTTGGGCTCTGTGGTTTTCTGAACCATGGAACTATCGCCCCAGCTTGCCATTGGAAAGATGATTAGAAATAGGAAAATTACACGGGCAATAGCCTGATGTTTGCAATATTTTGAAGAACGTTGCATTATCTGTATTCCTCCTGGTTGGTTGCAGTGCAACCCTTAAAACCTCAACTTTTTCTTTTTCAGGTTATTACCTTTGATGATCTCGATAGTTAGGGAATTGTTTTGAGGCCGCCACCTTCCGCTCTTCTTCTTTTTCGGTTCTATAGTACTTAGTGAGGCTAAAGTTTGCGAAATGGTCGTTCCCTTGGTTAGAACAGGTTCGGCATCAGTGATATTCCGCAATGCAAATTGAAGCCTCCCCTCGCTTGCGGCAAGGGCCAGCTTTTCAGCCTCAGCAACAGAGACTTCAAGTGTATAGACATCAACAGGCGCCGGATCACCCTTTTCATTTTGTTGGACTTTGGTTCCGGTTGCCAGCACCGGGATATTCTCTAAAACGACCTTTGTTTTGTCTATTTTTGTTTTGGGGTCTCTTAGGGTCGCCAGAACATCGACCCTGTTTCCCGGATTCACGAAGCCCGATATTCCCATGACCTTGTCGCCTTTAACAGCTACAGCCCGCTTGCCGGATTTTAGAACTGCTGAAACTCCACCGGTTTTGATACTATTTGGCGCCAACCGATGTTCGACCACAGGTTCGCCTTTATTTATCGGCGCTATAATGACCCGATCATTAAGATCCTTAGTTCGGATAAAATGACCCGCTGGTAGGCTTTCTTTAAGAAAAGGTGATGTTTTAATCATTTCCGGTCTAATTTGTGTCCCCCACTGAAGATCCTCAGCAGCAACGACAATCGGTACAGCCTCGGATTCAACTTTAACCACCTCTTTTGGAGCTGTTTTAAACTCTATCCATTTATAGATGAAAACACTGCCTGTGATTGCAATGAAGAGCGAAATCAGAATGGGAGCGGTTGTTTTCCACTTTCCCATAAAGCGCCTCCTTTATATTTGTTTTAAAAAATCAAATGATTTCCGGTCATATCCAAACCCATATATATAAACGTTCCCAATGCGATAGCCGCCCCATAACACATCTTCGGTTTCTTTTGCTTGTCCTCTATGGGGTCCGGAATGAATTTCCGGGTTAGAATAAACAGCTTTAAGGTAATGAGCTGTTTCTTAAAAAAATCTTTAAATTGCTTTCTATTTAGTAGTATTGTAATAATGGAATAAATACCTCCAACAACTGCAGTGATAAGAAATACAATAAAAACGCTTTTACTTCCCAAAATGGCCCCCACAACCCCCATAAGTTTAGCATCTCCGGCTCCCATCCCTCCTAACATATAAGGGATTATGAGAAGACTGATGCCAGTTCCCAGACCCAGTGTGCTGAAAATTAGGCCGTCGATTCCATTGGCATTAAAATGATATAAAAGTGAAATGGTAACCGCAGGAAAAGTGATCAGGTTCGGGATTTTCTGTGTGCGTAAATCGACAATAGCCGAAATGCTCAAGATCGACAGTAACAAGATAATTAAAAAGTAGTCTGAAAAATACACCATGATATATCTCCTAACCCGATTAACGAACACAGTGTGTTTATTGACGGAGTTTACCCTGGCATCCCCTTGTTATGGGGATGCCTGAATTCATTGCTCACTTATTTCTATTTTCCATCAGGAAGAGCATCAGCTGTGTTAAGGAACGCCTGATTTGTATCCCGGCCAATAAGGGTCACTGCGCCAACAATAATTGCTGCAATTAATGCAACCATTAACCCGTATTCTACTGCTGTTGCGCCATCTTCTTCTTTAAAAAATCTTATTACTTTTTCCATTTTTTTTCTCCTTTGTATTTTAATTTTTCTGGTTAGATAATTATCTTTTGTTAATTCCTTTTTGTGCGTTTCACCACCCCCTCATACGTGTAAAAACAATATCATTTTTTTAGTCACCGAATTTAAATAGTGTTGGTATAAAATTAAATAAATTATTTTTGGCATTTTTTGAATTTGATAAAAGACATTGCAACGGGTGTGCCATTGTTGATCGGAAGAACTCGATCTATGCGGAAAAAGCGTCTGTCCCAACTTTAAAACCGATGGATATTTTCCATCCTTAAATGCACTGTTTTTCGGGGATTAATTTTTGATGAAAAGTCTCAGGTGTTCGGCTTAAGGTTTCTTTATCACAATAGATAAATGTGAGGGCTCGATTAACCTTGATGTAAATTGATATATCTGTGATGCGATAGATTCTGGGACGAGAAGAACCGTTTGAATCGGAAAAAATAATAATAAAAATTTCTTTCTCAACCGTTTAATGCTGGTTTGTTTATAGGTACGTGTTACGGTGATGTGAAATTAATTGCAAATAAAATGAGAAGTATTTTTTAACTCTTGTGCAAAGAAATACATAAAACTAGTAATTATTAAAAGATATCTTTTTTCAGTGTATGAAGTGAAAAATGTACTACTGCTTTTTAAAAAAAAACTTATTTTTTTTAAGGACAAATCGTATGCAAATTTTAATACGAAGTTACGTATCACCGACTCATCAATTTAGACATATTATTCGTAATTGAAACCCATTTAACTTGCTAGTTTTTTTCCTCGCAAATCTTAAATCTTATTTTTTCTTTGTTATCTTATCTATTCAGAATGTTCTTTTTCATAAGACAATTTCTTTTGAATACAAGAATAAAATGCTAAATTCCAGTAGCGTACTCAAACAATATTTTTCATAGAAAGGTTCATTTTTACTCAGATTTTTGATTTATATATACACAATATATTGTAATTTAGTTTAATACACTACAATATATGCTAATTCGATTAAATTGTATATAAATTATATATAATTTAGCTTGACACCAACAAAACACAACTTTAGGATATAATTCAAGATTATTCTGTCAAAGATGCTTTCATATAACAAGGTCGAAAGAGCTAATAATTTTTTGGCAATCTCTTATGATATGCAAGACTGAACTTGTTAGACAAACCAAATATCCTTCGATCCTAGTGCCAGGATTGTAATCGCATAACTTGCAGAATGGAGAAAAAGAGAAAATTTTTTTGAATATGGATATAAATTGTCAGAAAAGAATCAGGATTTAGAATCATGAAGACGCCATTAATTGGAAAAAGTGAGAGCATTGAGAGAATCAGGGAGCTCATCAAACTTGTTGCAGATACAGACCTAAACGTCCTCATCACGGGTGAAAGTGGCGTAGGTAAAGAAGTCGTTGCTCAACATCTTTACTATAAATCCAAAAGAAAAGGTAAACCGTTTATCAAGGTTAATTGTGCGGCATTGCCGGAAGGATTGCTTGAAAGTGAACTCTTTGGATTCGAACGGGGCGCTTTTACAGGTGCTGACCGAAAAAGGCGCGGAAAATTCGAACTCGCTCATAAGGGAATTATATTTTTAGATGAAATCGGGGATATGTCCCTTTCGCTTCAATCTAAGCTTCTTCACGTTCTTCAAAGTGGCGAGTTTGCGCCACTTGGCTCAGAAACAGAGGTAAGGTCAGATCTATGGGTTATAACAGCAACAAATCAAGAACTTGAAAAAAAAGTAAAAGAAGGATTCTTCCGGCAGGACCTTTACTATCGACTCAACACCATCAGAATAGATATTCCCCCTCTTCGAAAGAGACCTGAAGACATTACTCCGTTAATTGACTATTATATAGAAGAATATTCTTCTGAGTTAGATGGAAGCAGGATTTCAAAACCCGACGCTAAGGTTATTGAAAAGCTAAAAGCATACAGCTGGCCGGGAAATGTCAGAGAACTTCAGAATATTCTAAGCAGGTTTAAGGTATTCGGTAATTGGGAAGAAATTGTTAACGACATTAATTTGGCTAGTCGATTTGTCGAAATTTCAAAGTTAGAAGAACAGTTTTTTACGAACAGTTCTTTTGTTAATGCTCTTTTAGATTTTAAAAATGAGGACTTATTGGATAATAAATCGTTTTCACTCAAAACTGTTACCAAAAAAGCTACTGACATGGTAGAAAAAGAAGTCATCACATCTGTACTCGATATAACGGATTGGAACCGAAAAAAGGCAAGCAAAATATTAGATGTAAGTTATAGAACAATCCTTTATAAAATCAACGACCTTAATATAAAAAGGCAGCCCAATCAAAAGTCCTTGAAGTGTGCTCGATTGTTAATGTCTTATTAGGCCTTAAAGGTGAGCATTCATCTGATCACGCATTGTTTTCAATCTAAAAATCACAAAAGTCCACCACTCGATACTTCTACTTTCTGTTAAACATCAAAGCTCGAATTTATCTCAAAAGCGTTGTGTGCTGGATATCATCAATGAAGTTTCTTCAAAGAGATTTTTTCCTTTTTTGTAATCTTGTAAGAAAGAATATATTTCGGACATAAAGTTGAATTCAATATCATACCTCATCTGAATAATGATTGGAAAGGTGCGTCCTGATCCTCAATAAACCCTTAAATGATTAAATCGTTGAAAGCCATCGAGACTTAACTGGCGAAATTTATCGTCTGTTTAATTGCAAATCACTCCCTTGAAAAATCCAGTTCCGGAAGTTGGCATAACTTTTCCAATATCAAATTGAAACACAATGCTCATATAGAAAAATCGTGCCGGTCCGTAACCGTTTTCATTAAAAATAGATGGGTCTGTGTCCAATATGGGGCAGACAAAATAAAATTTAGTCAGGGTTAATCGACCAGCTTGACGACAAGGTTACTACCGGTCTCACTTCCCCAATCAATAGCATCGAACCCTGGCCAAGTGCTGTCAAAGTTAGGCCCCTGGCCAAAGTAGGCATCACCCGCAACCTGTATAGAGGCGTCTAATCCTAGAATGCCTTGCCCAATTTTTAAGTTTCCGCCGACAATGAGATGGGCTCCTTTTACCCTCGCGCCCTGACCGAAATTCATATTTCCGGTGGCGAAAATTCCGATGGCTGGTGAGGAAGTTGGGGAGCCTGTGTTTATAACTGATCCACCTTGACCCCAGTTCACATTTCCCAAGGCCGCAATGATAACATTGTTCACCCGATAGCCCTGACCGATGTTCACATTGCCGTTGACGATATAGGCGGTCCCATTGGATAGACTACTCGGGAGACTGTCAACCTCTACCACATTCTTGATCCCCGGGGGTCGGTAGGTGCGTCTCTTAATATCGTTTATGAGATCCATGACATTGTACGCCAAACGGCACTCCTCCTCCAAAGGTCCATAGAAAAGGCAGTCCACCCATCTTCCGGCGTCACATTCAGGGCCTTGACCCGTAAGAATGCTCCCTTCTTTCAGAGCACCGAGAAGGGAACCGTTTATCAAGTGGGGGCCTTGTCCGACCGTTACACCCTCTTTGCCGTATACGCAGTATTCGTCCAGTTGGATACCCTGCCCCATGCCTACCTCTCCACAAGCCTCCACACCGTTGTTCCAGCAGTTTCCCGTACCAGGTGGTTGAATGGCTATGGCAGTCGCCAAAGCGGAAACATCGCTCTGGCTAACGCCCAAAACTCCAGCATAATAATGATTTATAGATCGCCGGGTTATACACTCGATTGCATCTGCGGGGGTACCTGAATCTAAGGTCCTCGTAATAAAATTCCATTTACCGAAGCGTATGTCCCCGGGATTGAGGACGTTGCCGCTCATGTTCTTATTGGCCACTTCAATGGCCCTGTATCCAGCAGCGGTTGTGTCTGGCAGCAATAGCGCTCCGGCCAACGCTGCTGCATCGGCGGCGTTTTGCAGCTCGTTACGCCTGACATAAAGATCACCGATGTCTATCGCCAATGCAGTAAAACCTAAAATCACTGTTAATGTTAGTGCAAAGAGAACAATAACCGTTCCTTTTTGATCCTTTAACGTTAACATGTTTTATTTTTAATCCTGTTTTATATGATTATATTTGTCTCATTCAAATCTCATTATTGTTGTTTGTACCAAATCAAGTCCTCCGCGAAAATTTTCAATAAAACTAGGGAGCAGCAAAAAATCGTACCGGTAATATACTGTAACCGTAAGTGATTTGCCGGATATCCCATTTTCTGGATCAGTGGGATTTACAATAATATCGTTGTCTTCTAGTATATCATTGCCAAAGGTGATTAGGTGAGTTTGAGCATACGCTTTAACTTTGTCTCGAATGTTCTGCAAGCTTGGATGATATGAATCATCGGCTGTATCAAATGTATCATCCGCACCAGATTTATGAACATAGACAACTCCTTCTCTGGCGCCTTCCCGGCTGGCATTTGTCAACACTGCTTTGTTATAAAGCAAAATGCCGAATTCAATGGTTCCAAAAAT
>Ga0209536_100007833_pt1 | contig 16150 bp, 11 predicted proteins | sample DeeMarSeWOR28_12_FD_187461 | JGI IMG/M metagenome (GOLD analysis project Ga0209536, IMG submission 187461) | Marine sediment microbial communities from White Oak River estuary, North Carolina - WOR-2-8_12 (SPAdes) (version 2) | ecosystem: Environmental > Aquatic > Marine > Intertidal zone >...
CAAATTCTGTGTCGCAAGTTTCCATGCGTTTCCTGGTGAGTGGACCGGTATTTTCGATCCGCTGTTTGCCGACGCGACCCCAGCGGGGGTGTTCCGTGGGATCATCTTCCTCAGTTGCCCAGGAATGCATTACTCCTCGCGGTCTGAAGCGGGCGTTAAATTCTGGGAAATCCTCTTCCGGCGGCCAGTCAACATTCTCTGGCTCCTCTTCAGCGTTGAGGTGGTAGAGGTTGCCGAAAAATTCATCAAAGCCATGAGCGGTCGGCAGGTACTTGTTCATATCACCGAAGTGATTCTTGCCAAATTGACCGGTGGCGTAGCCCAAAGGCTTGAGTAACTCGGCAATGGTCGGATCCTCCGCCTGCAGCCCGATATCCACCCCGGGCATGCCTACCTTGGTCAGGCCGGTGCGGTAAGGACTCTGGCCGGTGATGAAGGCTGCTCGACCTGCGGTACAGCTCTGCTGGCCGTAGGAATCGGTGAAGCGCATGCCTTCGTTGGCGATACGGTCAATGTTCGGGGTGCGGTATCCCATCAGTCCATCTGAGTAAGCGCTGATATTGCTGATGCCTATATCATCGCCCCAAATGACCAGGATATTTGGTTTTCCCTTTGGCATAACTTTCTCCTTTCGTGGAATATATCTAACTCTCTTCTATTTATACACCTGAGCTTTGAATGCATCAAGTTAAATTATCAGCAAGGTGTTCATCTTCTGGAGGGGGAATCTAGGATTCTATTGCTTTCACGGGAGGTCGCGCTTTCCATTGGGATTCGCTGCGACGCCTGCGGCTACGTTTAGGAGGCTGCCAGCCGTGACAATCTTTGAAGCGCATCTGGCTGCCGCAGGGACAATCATCATCCGCACCTACCTTGGTGAATGCCTGTGGTATCTGGGCCTCTCTCTCGGCCACGATGGACATCACATCTGAAGCCGGGCGGCCTGAGCGCATCAGCATGGTCAGAATCTTAAGGGGTTCGTGGATGCGGTGGAAGAAGCCCTTGTAACCGGCGCACAGGTAGTTCAGCCCGGGTTCGCCATCCGGGGTCTCGATGAAGCGGTTTTTGGGACATTCGCCATGGCAAGCAAAACGCACATCGCAGTCCAGGCAGTACTGCGGCAGGTTTTCGCGTTTATCCAGCCCGAACCGGGTTTGGTCCTCGGAGCTGACCATCTGCAGCATGTGCTCTTGCCTGATGTTGCCCAGCAGGTAATCCGGCTCGACGAAGTGGTCACAGGAATACAGGTCGCCATTGTGCTCGAGTGCCAGGCCGTAACCGCAAGTCTGATCGAAAACACACATGCCAGACGAACCCATCCCCATCCAGTTGCGGGCGGCCGCCTCGAAGGTCTGCACAAACACTTTGCCCACGTCATCCTTGATCCACTCATCGAAGACCTGGATCAGGAAGCGGCCAAACTGCTCTGGACGCACCGAGCGGTTGGTGACTGTGTTGCCTACATTGTAGATGTTGTAGCCATCCGGGTTGACGCGCTCGATGACCGGGATGAACTGGATCCAGCTGGTGCCGACTTCATCACGCAGGAATTGATATATCTCCCTGGGATGGTCGCCGGTGACCCGGTTTACGGTGACCAGGATGTTGTACTCCACCTCGTGCTTTTGCAGCAACCGCAGTCCACGCATAACCTTATCAAAGGTGCCCTGGTTACCCTTGTCGACGCGGTGGGCATCGTGGAAGCGCTTGGGCCCATCCAGGCTGAGGCCAATCAGGAAATTGTTCTCCTTGAAGAACTGGCACCACTCATCGTCCAGGAGGGTGCCGTTGGTTTGCATGGTGTTTTCGAAGGTCATTCCAGGTTTGCGGTATTTCTCCTGGTATTCGATCGCCTTGCGGAAAAAATCTACCCCCATAAGGGTTGGTTCGCCGCCCTGCCAGGCCACCGTGACCTCGGAGCTGCGGTGGGACTCGATCAGCTGCTGGATATATACCTCGAGAATCTCTTCCGACATGCGGAAGTTGCTACTCGGGTAAAGCAGCTCCTTGTCTAGGAAAAAGCAATAGGAGCAGGCCAGGTTGCAGGTAGCCCCGCTGGGTTTGGCCAGTACGTGGATGCGAGGTGGAATTGGGGAGTTGGGCATCGGCGTATTATAACGCAGTGAGTCAACCGGGTATGCGAGGTTGGTTTATGGATGCGCTGATTGGAATTTTCTGGTGGTAGTATGGGTGGGTAAACACCTATTGATTATTCTTTAACTTCAAGCCTGCGCTCCAGGATCACCCGCTTATTATCGGTGAATCCCCGCTGCTGATAATATTCCAGCAGGTTGTACCTGGCATCACCTTCTGCTGTCACGGTCACCAGCACCGTTGTGACACCATTCACCTGGCACCAGGCGCAAATTTCTTCGATCAGTCTTCCCGCTACACCCTGTTTGCGAGCATGCGGCAGCACATACAAATCCTCGATCTCTGCGGACTTGCCATACTCAAGACCAACAGAAGTCATCACCGTGGCTACCCCAACTGGCTCGCTATCCTGGCAGGCCAGGAAAACCGCGCTGCTTGAAGCGGTAATCATCGTTTCGAGCGAGGCTCTCAATTCCACTGCAGGTGTGTCAAACCCCTCTTCATTAAAGAATTGCAGGAGCAGGTTAAAGGCAACCTCGATCGAAGCGGCGTCGATCTGCCGAATTGTTATGGGGGTCATTCGAAGAATACTCCTAGCTTAATTTTTGTACACCCAGAGCCAATATTCCAGGGATGGAATGCAATATTTTCCAGGCTGGATTTTAAAATTCAACGGGAGGTTGCAAACATTGCCAGATATTCATATCACCGGAGATTGTTATTGTCTTGGCGAATAAATCTCCAATTGGGAGCCTTTTCGATACCTTGCGGGAAACATGATCTAATCTTTGTATTTGGTCAGACGGTGTGCGGCGAATCTGTTTTATTCTTCTCTTTTTTGGCTGCTTTTTCCAGGTTTTCTGTTACACGAAAAGCTACAATATCGCTGACCAGGTCAAGGGGTATGGGTTTATCCAGCGGAAACCTGATGGCACCTTTTGAGGTCTCATAATCTGTGAGCCGGTTTATAAAGCGCTCAATGCCCGAAGGGGTTGGGTAGAACCCGATGTGCTTTTTGTATGCAGCAAAATGCACCAGGTTGCCTTTCAACTTAAAGGTTGGCATTTGATAGCTGAAGGTCTCCTCAGCTCCTGGCGCTGCTTGCTGAATAGTTAACCTGATTTCCTGTAATTTCTCCTGGATATCTTCAGGAAAAGCTAGAATATATTCGTCAATACCTTTTGGAGTATTTTTGATTGCAGTCATGTTACTACTATTGCTGGTATTCCTTTGCCAGATTATCAGGATAAGGTGTACTTATGCAATATCCATTCGGGGATAAGTTGTTTTCTTCCTTCTCTAAATTTAAAACCTTCCATTTCCAGAGCAAGGCTTAGTTTTAGCATCGAAGATGGTCCATCCCATGTAGAGTTAAAATTTCCGTTTCAGAATATGCAGAGAGTTTTTCGAGTGATATTATGCCTTCGTTTTCGGTGCTCGCCTAGCTCGGGCAGGAATTAATGAGAGGAATCCATTCCCCGGCTTGCGCTCACCTTCGCACATTGGACAGGTGGGGAGAGCTCTGCTCTTGGTATATTGATGACCTTTGGAACAGGTATTTAATGATTTCATTTCACCTGGCATGGTTGTCTTGAATTTATTGGGTTGGATAGGAGTGAGTTAGAAGTTTTCTTTGAGCAGGGATGGGATTATAACAGTCATTTGATTGAATATTAACCTGTTTATCGAATATTATCCAACTTGTATCCCAGAAATCACCATGCACGCATGCACAGGTGAAGATGATGAGGATTACTCCCAAGTTGGGACAGCGAGAATCTGGCATCAGGCGCGTGAGGTACCAGGTGGTTGACATTTATCAAATGTGACCCATCGTCACCAGTGCATTCAGCCCAAGGCGTTGCTCTTAAAACCATAGCCGTGCATTAACTACCGACTGGAATAAGAGTATTTTCCCACAGGTGAAAGAATTATCATTTCACCATTGGACCATGTAAAAGTCCTTTAATGAAAGTAGTCCGCTGATCGTCTACTGAGGAAGTAGCTTTTCCAGGAGTAAGACTTGTCTACGGTTTAGACTATAATTTAGCGACCATTCATGCTTAGAGATATTCGGATCCTTGTAAACGCGGTACCGTCTAGAATAGTTCTTGAGGATAATAAATGACCAGTGATCAAAACCATACGCTGGTTGAAAATAACTTTACACAACATGTAAACAACTGGCTGAAGCATATCCGAGTCCTGGCGGATGAAATTGGCCCACGCGGTTCGACCAGGGAAGGAGAGCGGAAAGGGCACGAGTACTGCCGCGAGACTCTTGGCGAGATGGGACTGGAAGCAAGGTGGGAAACATTTCGCAGTGCAAAATCCGTATTCCATCCCTTCTTGATCGTATCCCTGGTCATGCTGCTGGCATTCATCCTTTATCCTCTGGCGGGTCAAACCAGCGCTGCGGTGTCTGCGATAATCGCCCTGGCTACGTTCGTTTCAGCGTTGTTGGAGTTGAGCCTGCGGGATAATCCTCTCCGCCGGGTGGTACCGAAGGGTGACAGCCAGAACGTGTTCACCGTGATCCCGCCTACTGGGGAAAACAAGCAGGACCTGGTATTGATCGGTCACGTGGATAGCCAGTATACGCCGCTGATCTTCAGCTCATTAAGATGGCTGGCGGTTTACCAGGTATTTGCCACCTCTGCGCTGATCTCTTTTGCTGGGATGGTGCTGATATACCTGATTGGTATCTTCACCCATTGGCGCTGGATCTGGCCTGTAAGCGGGATTGGTGCGGTTTTTGCCGTGTTGCTGCTGGCGCTGTGCGTGCAAGCTGTGAGCACACCCTTCACCCGCGGTGCGAATGACAATGCTACCGCAGCGGGCATGATCCTGGCCCTGGCGGAGCACTTTCTCCAAAGCCCTTTGAAAAACACGCGCTTATGGCTGATCTGCACGGGGAGCGAAGAGGCTTTACACGATGGGGCAATCGATTTTTTCCGCAGGCACAAAAAGGAATTAACCAATCCAAAAACCGTTGTGCTCGAATCCCTTGGTTGTGCAGGACCATCATGGTTGGTGGGCGAAGGGATCGTTTTACCGATTTTGCCGGATCCGAGCCTGGTAGATATAGCTGAGAAAGTGGCAATGGCAAATCCGGAGCTGGATGCTTACCCATCCCGGGTAAGCGGTGGGGTCACAGAGATGTCTGATGCAATTCGTGCGGGGGTCCCCGCGATTACGTTGATGGGCCTGACGAGGGAGAATATACTCCCTTACTGGCACCAGACTGCCGATACGCTGGACAAGATAGACCCGAAATACCTGGAACGCAATTATGCATTTGCCTGGCATTATTTTCAGGCATTGGATCAGCAGGATAATTAATTGCCAGTTGGTGGGGTTGAAAGACAAAAGGCCAAAAAAGGACCAGCAGCTATGCTGGTCCTTGTGGATTATTTCTCGTTTTATCCTCTATCTGTGGAGTTGATTGAGCCCAGTAGGGCTCGAACTGCAACCAATGCCGAATAAAGCCACCACTCTACCATCAAGCAACGCGCCCGGTTACTCTACCTGCTTATAGGGGGGTATGAAATTTAACAATCTCCACAGCGAACAGTGTCAGCACATAAGTGGAAGATATGAGATATGGCTACCATGCAGATTAAAATCGCCAGCATCGATCCATTTTTTCAATTGGTATCCTCGAGGCAGGTTGAATCCGGTATCTGGCTGGGATCTTGCAGAAATGACAACGCGATCTGGCGGGCGCAGGCGCTTGAGCGCATTGTTCCATGGGACTCTCCAGGGAATTCGAAGAACTTTCCGTTACTTAGGAACTGGGTTGCAGATTTGCCCCACTGCGCAGGCGTGATCGGATCGAAGGTTCCGGCGAGGACTAATGTCGGAACATCGCTCTTAACAGGTTCGATCTCACTGGCATTAGATGGCTGAACCCCCCAGACCTCACATACGGCATAATCCAATGCTGCGAAAAACTTTACTGCATAATCCCTGATCTGAGCTGGAACACCTCCTGCTTCATATTCAATCTCCCTGAATGGGTGTTTTGGGACTTCTTCCTTACATTGAAACGAATAGTAAACAGCCATATTACCCGGGTAATCGAAGAGTGCCGGGTATACAGGTTTGAACGGATCGAGATCTCCTTTTGATGCAGCTTCAATGAAGGAACGTGCTCCCTCCCGGCCCTGTGCGCTTTGCAGAAGGGCGTAGATCACATCAATATACATCGCTCCATCAACTACTAAATCTCTTTCAGGATATGTAATGATCTGGGGGTTTACCTGTAGCTGTTCTACCGTTTCGGTGAACAACCTCTCGAGGTCGCCATGCCTAGTGACACAAACGGGTTCAGAGTTGCACTCATCAAATAACGCGGTCAGCCCTCTGGCAATGTTTGAGGCGTAAGTTGTGTAGTAATCCGTTTCTGGTGGGTAAGTAGAGTCGAGAATTATGCTCCGTACCCCGTCGCTCCAATCCCGGAGTAGAAAAAGACCGATGCGGGTCCCGTACGAAGTCCCATAGTAATTAGCTTGGTCATATCCAAGGGCAATGCGGAGATCATCGGCATCCGCAGCGTTGGTAGATGTCGAGTACATGTTCAAATCGATGCCACGTGCGACCAAGTTGGATCGACATCGAGACCAAAATTCGGTAAGCTGCAAGTTCCGCTCGTCGATTGGGGGATGTTGTTCGGCCAAATCCCACAGGAGGTCTTCGATTCCAACGCATTCGAGCGAGGGGTCGGTGAGGGGAGCACCACGCTGGTTGTACATGATAAAATCGCGCTCCGAGACGACTGCAGAAACGAAATCTGAGTACAAATTCATCATTGCCAATTGGTTTGCACCCCCGCCTCCTGCAAGATAGATGACTGGATCAGGTCGGGGGTTGGGGGTTCGAGCCTCGAACACGACCACCGGTAATCGGATGAGCTGCCCGTCTGGTTCGGTGCGGTCTTCTGGGACAATAAGCCACCCACAGTGATGCGGTTGACCGATAGTGATATGTACGGCACAATCCCCAGGCTCAAATCTTGGGAGGCTCATGCCAGCGGTTGCTGTTGAGGTTGGTATTCTCACCGAGGTCGCAGCGACTATCGTTGATGTTGATTTCGGTGTGAGCGGAACTGACAGCTCACTAGTGGCTATCTGCGGAGTAAATATTGGGAGTGAGGATGCGGACTGGATGGGCTTGCTGGAGCAAGAAAGGAGGCTGATCATTATAAGTGCCGCAATTAGTTTGCCTGTAATACCAGGCAGATTATGGAAATCGATGAAACTGAAGAGTTTCACTGGACGCTCCTTTCCGTCATCGGTATTGCAGGGCTACTGTCCCTAATGCGCTGAAAATGCCAATATCATACTTCTGAATTCACCGCAATCAATATTCTCTGAATTGAATATGTGTCTCTATTGGCAAATTTGAATCCTTTCTAAGCCAGTGGATATGATGAAAAAAACAGTGGTAATAAATATCCAATATTAGTATATAGAAGAATATTCACTACTGCAAAGCTTATCCAATGACTTCACCTAAATTGAAATAACTTAATCAAGTTGTCTTCGTGATGAGTAATCCAGGGCTCGAACTTCATCCTGCAGTTGAAACTGGGAACCTGCGACACAAGACTGAAAAATCCACTGCTAAGCCATTGAACTACACCCCCGAAACTTTGCATAAAAAAAGACCCAATTCGGATTAGATATGTTTTTGAGCGCGGCAGGGCTCGAATCTGCAACCAATTGCTAAAAAGGCCACTGCTCAACCATTGCGCTACGCGCCCGAACCACACAACGGCATATGTAGGGTATGCGGGCTTGCATACTACCATTTATGGTGCATTTTGCCAAAGAAAGGTGCATTAGTAAAATGGCTAGAACCACCAACACCCAATGGACTATAACGAAATATGGACAGGACACCAACTTATTCACGTGGATAGAGGCCTTCCTGGTTGACAGAAAAGCTCAGGGATTATCTGAGGGAACGCTAAACTTCTACCAGAAGAAACTGAAACTATTCATTGAATACTGCGAAGCTATGCTGCTTAACCAAATCACAGAAATCAGCCCTAGCTTCTTTAGAGAGTATGTGCTGTACCTGGAAGATACTGATCACAACAAAGCATGGAGGTATGCTTGTTTTCGGGGATTGAAAACCTTTCTCTATTGGTGGATTGATGGTTTGCATCAGGGAAAAAATCAATCAATCCATCTTGATTCCATTATCAGCTCCAGGACAGCGTGATTCTATGGAAAGGTTATGATGATTGGATTTTAATTCTGACTTGATGTCGGTAATTTATGGTTCAAATCATATCCGTTTATCTCAACGCCTTGGCATATGAATAATTGACAATAATTTTGGCTATATTCAGCGATCGGGTAGGTACTCCACAGCCCATTCGAGATCAAGTTTAGTCAGGGTCTTGATGGTGGGTATACCATCTGAGGTCCAACCAGCCAATCGATAATAATCATCGATGGCAGCAGTGAATTCGTCCTTGCTTATTACAAACCCATCACTAATGCCACCCTTGAGAGGTTTAAAGAGTTTTTGTGGAGCGGTATCCTGTTTTCGGTCAAATCCTTCGCGGGCATTGAAGGTTCTCATCATATTGAGCCTTCGCTCACCAACCAGCTGCAGTTCCTCAAAGCTGACATCCTCCCAGCCGGTTACAGCCCGAACCACGTTGACCATGTCCTCCGGACCATACAGTTGCCAGGCTGGACCGAATACAAACTGGCACAGGTTTAGGCTATCCATGGCGCTATACATATGTTGTGAAATCATCGCGAAACGGATTTTTTCAGTGCTAAGAGAACGTGGTTCCAGGGCTTCGGTGAAATCCAGGGTGGCCAAGCGGTCCACATAGGATTCAAAATCGTCTTCGATTGCTGGATCGTGTTCACTGGATTGGTGATCAGCACCAAAGGGATTCACAGCGTAAATCACAGCCAATGATCGTTTTACACGCGGCATGTGCGCAGGTGCTTCTTGGCCTTTAAAGGTTATCAAATATGCTTCTGTCCCTCGTCCAATTTTCTTTGCAGCCCGTTCCGAGCCTTCTGCCAAGACATTCCCGAATCCCTCACGCTTGGCTATTTTTTCGACAAGCTTCACCATTGATTCAGCATTTCCCCAGGAAAGGTCTAACCCATCGGTATCCTCCAGGGTTAATTTACCTTCGTTGAAAGCCTCGAACGCCCAGGAGATGGTTGCTCCACAGGAGATCGTGTCCAATCCGTATTGATTGCACAATTCATTTGCTTTGCTGATTGCTGGAAGATCATCTATCGCGCAATAGTTGCCAAATGTTGAAGTGGTTTCATACTCGGGACCACCATAATGTGGATCGACCTTGTAATTCCCCTCGGTGATCTCGACCACGCGCTTGCAACGAACGGTGCATGCATAACAAGTATCACGCCCTAAACGATCCTGTTTTCCCTCTGTGGCGCCTCTCAAAATCGTGTCGTACATAGTGGTGCCGTCTATGGCTTCCCATTTATCGAAAACCCCACTGTTGTAGTTGTATGCGGGCAGTGTTCCGATAGCGTGGTTCGCGCCAGTTGTCTCCGCAGTGCCATACTTCGCTAAACCAGCGATGCCAGAATCATCAAGATTTTCCACTCCCCATTTAGCAAGTTGCTTCAAAGCATCTTTGTCAGCTATGCTCGGTCGCTTCTTCCCGCGTACGGCGATCGCTTTCAGGTTTTTGGAACCCATCACTGCGCCCATGCCTGTACGACCATTAGCTCGATTGGACATGCTGAAGATACCAGCAAAACGTACACCTCTTTCTCCAGCAGGTCCGACTTGCAGCACTTCGATCTTATCGTCACCCAATTCTTCTTTTATGGTCACCTCTACTTCGCCCGTGATCTTTCCCCATAGATGACCTGCGTCACGAAGTTCGTATCTGCCATCTTTGATCCACAGGTATACAGGTGTCGCTGCTTTACCTTTGATGACAATTGCATCGAAACCCGCAAATTTGAGTTCTGCAGGAAAAAAACCTCCGCCTTGTGAGTCACCTATTGTTCCAGTTAGTGGGGATTTGGCAGCAGCCGTCATACGACTTTGGCCTGAGATAGCGCTCCCGGTCAATACACTGAGCGCCAGTACCAGCACATTGTCCGATCCAAGGGGATCAGCGCCGGGGGGAACTTCTTTAAGTAGATAATACATTGCCAATGCACTACCCCCCATATACTTGCGATAGAAAGATTCATCTGGTTCTTCAACCCTAAACTGGCTGTTTGTGAGGTTTACGTGCAAAATTTTCCCATTATATCCATGAACCATTTTGCTCTCCTTTACAAGGCATCGTTTGATGGAAAGATTTGCCGTTTACTGCTAATCGATGAATAATTTTTACCAGTTCACCCATGGTTATTAGACGAGATAATTCCATCTCGTAACCATCTATAATACTGATTGCATCTTTTCCAGTGTTTTCAAGTTCGCAAACCAAATTTTGAAGACTTTTTCCGTCTTACCCATGCAAGTCAGCTGGTCTTTTTTGATTCTGGATCCTGCTTTTCTTACAGGTGGGCATTAAGTTTCAGGAATGTTTTTATTAATTGATTTCATAGAATATTGATAATTACAACTTTTACATTAATTAAAGAAGAATCAATGGCAAGTATGATAAAGAAAGATTGTTTCTTTTTCGTAAAATGTTCAATATGTTTTCCTTCTCAGATTTTGTCAGAAATAGTTTGCGCGGGACATTGACCAATCCCATATTTGATGCATGACCTAGGTCGGAATTAGAACAATGCCCCGCGGAAGCATTAAGGAGGAAAGAAATTACTATTCGCCTTTCACCTCCGTCCAAATTTGATCATAGAGAGGGGTCGCCTCGCCAACATCCTGCATAAAGAAGCCCTTTGCTAAAACATCAGAGGGCGTGTTAGTGATCGGCGAGTTGATATAGGCATTGTACAATTCAGCCTGATTCTCCTCTGCAAAATCCAGGGCAGCTTGGTTTGGGACTGTATATGGGAAATCCCGCAGCATCAACCAGAACATATCGCCCTGTTCGATGTAGTTCACCCAGGCATAGGCGGCATCCAGGTGTGGCGCGTCAGCAGGAATAGCCCAGTTATCCTGCCAAAGAATTACGCCTTCAGTTGGGAAAACGTACTGGAATGCAGGGTCTTCTTGCTGGGCGGTAAATGCCTCTCCGTTCCATACATTGCCTAAATCTACATCTCCTGCGATCAGAGCAGTTTTCGGGCTGTCACTGTCGAATAATTTTACATTCGGGATCAATTCCAGAAGCTTAGTCTTAGCCTCTTCCAATTGCTGAGGGTCTTTGGTATTTAGGTCGTATCCCAGTGTCAGCAGAGTGAAGCCAATCACCACGCGCGGATCGTCAAGTAGCACCAGACGTCCGGCATAATCTGGATTCCATAGGTCTTCCCAGGATTCTGGTGGATTGGGTACCCTGTCTTCATTGAAAACTATCGCGTCTGTACCAGACATGTAGGGAATGGTGTACTCATTTCCCGGATCAAAAGGAAGGTCTTTAAAGTCTGGATCAATGTTTTCCATGATAGCCAGCTTGTTCTTATCCCATTTCTGGAGCATGTCCTGGCTGATCATCAGCGATATTATGTAGTCGGTTGGCAGGATCAGGTCAAAGGTTGTACCACCCGCTGAAAGCTTGGCATACATCTCTTCATTGCTGGAATATTCATCATGGTTGATATTGACACCATAGACCAATTCAAAACATTCTTTCCATTCAGTTGGAATATACTCAGTCCAAACGAAGAGATTCAACTCCTTTGAAGTGACTTCCATCTGGGTCTGAGGTTCCGGGCAAACGAATCCAGAGCTTGTGACTTTCTCACCTTCATCACTTGCGGATGGTTGTCCACCACCGCAAGCTGCCAGCATTATGCAGGCTATTACAAGCAGAGCTAGCATTCTCCATAGTTTTGCTTTCATTTCTTTCTCCTTAAGAAGATAAAATATTTTTTTGCCAAACGGATCGACCGCTGGCAACACAAAAAACACTAGGTGCCCCGGTTTTGAATTCGCTGGGATACCAAAACAACTGTGAATACAACCAGCACCCACACGGTAGATAGTGCATTTACCTGCGGTGTGATAATCCGTCGCAGTAAGCCATAAACATAGATCGGCAACGTGGACGCGCCAGGCCCAGTTGTAAAGAAAGTGATAACAAAATCGTCTAGGGAGAGAGTGAATGCCAGTAATGCGCCGGAAAGCACCCCGGGCATGATGCTGGGTAGGGTAACACGCCAGAAGGTAATCAATTCGTTGGCACCCAGATCCATAGCGGCTTCTTCAACGAACCGGTCAAGCCCTTGCAGACGCGCCTGGACAATCAGTGTAACAAAGGGAATGCTAAAAGCGATATGAGCAAGGATCACTGTGGAGAGGCCCATCGTCAGGCGCGCATCTCCAGCAAGGCTTAAGGAATTGTTTAAAAATGAAAAGAGTTGACTAAACAACACCAAAATCCCAATACCCATGACAATCTCTGGGATAACAATAGGGATATATAACGACACTTGTGAAAAAGATTTTAGGCGGAAGTTGTATCGCTGCAGAGCCAAAGCAGCCAATGTACCAATGATTGTGGAAGTTAATGTCGAAATGATAGCAATGGTCAGGGTATTTTTGGTGGCGGTCTTTACTTCGGAATTTTTCGCCAATTCACAAAACCAATGGAACTGGCCGCACGGACTCTGTGTTACCGTGCTGCCATCCATTTGCAGGGGGCCGTATTTTGTGATAAAGCCTCCGAAGAGAACATTGGTTCTGGAGGAATTGAAAGCGAAGATAATCAATACGATAATCGGGGCATAAAGGAAGAAATATACCAGTGCCGTGGAAATCAATACAAAGGGAGAACGACGATGAGGGTTCATCCCGATCACTCCCAACTGAATGATTCGAATGAGACGTACATATTCATGCGGATATGATCTCCTCGCCAAAACCGAATTTGCGCGTATAAAAATACGTGACGATCAGCGTAAGGCTCATCAGGACCAGCGAGGCAGTTGAGCCGAAGGTTGGATCCCGCGCAATCAGGAACTGATTTTGGATCAGATTACCCACCAAGACAATTTGCCGCCCACCCAGCAAATCTGACACGATAAAGGTACCCATCACCGGCACAAAGACCAGAATCGTCCCCGCAACAATGCCTGGCATTGAAAGTGGCAAAGTAACGCGCAGGAATGTACGAATTCGATTTGCGCCCAAATCTGCAGCAGCTTCATAGAGGGAAAGGTCAATTTTTTCCAGAGAGGTATAAAGAGGCAAGATCATGAAAGGCAGGAACTCATAGACCATACCGACCAACACCGCGCTGGGGGTGTAGAGAATTTCTAAAGGAGTGAATGAAAGTCCCACTAACCCTGTCAACCAACCCAGTACGCTATTGATAACTCCCTGTGTGCGCAATAACATCATCCAGGCATACACGCGAATAACAAAGTTGGTCCACATTGGAACAAGAATAAGAAACAGATAGGTATTCCGTTTCTTGGCTGGTGCGCGCGCGATGAAATACGACAAGGGATAAGCCAGTAAGATTGCTATCACAGTCGTATTAAATGCCAAGGTCAACGAGCGGGTTAGAATTTCAGCATAAATCGGGTCAAAACAAACAGCAGCTCCATTTGCGCATTCTGTACGGATGCCAGAAAGACGAATGTAGTTATCAAAGGAAAAATCATAAATCACCGTCCCATCTGGTGCACGGCGACCAAAGCTAATAACCAGGGTTAGCAGCAATGGAATGAGCAGCAACCCGATCATAAAAATCAACGTTGGTGAGATTAGCAAGGTTCCCTGTGTGGCTTTATTTTCTCGGAACCGTTTTAGCATGGTTCACCTACTCGTTAGCCATTACCAATGTGTTCTCCGGAAACAATATCAGCCAAACCTTCTGCCCAAGTGTGTAATACGCTTCGGGTTCCAGGCTTGAAATCTTATTCTGCTCCCAGACCTTAAATTTAGAGCCGTTAACGTCCACGATAAGATGCGTATCAGAGCCAATATAGGTTGTGGTTGAAATCGTACCTTGAAAACAATTCTGATGCAGCTTTGCATTTTCTGCTAGACGGATCTTCTCTGGGCGAATAGAAATGGCTACAGTATCACCAACCTTAACACTCCCCATGGCAAATCCCTGTACTTCTACATCCAAGGAGGGTACATAAACCAAAGCCTGGTCCTTCTCAAGAGAATTGAGTGTGCCTTCCATGAAATTTGTTGTGCCAATAAAGTCCGCCACGAATTTGCAGTTGGGACGCTCGTAGATTTCAATGGGTGAGCCCATTTGCAATACTTTCCCATGACTCATCACGGCGATGCGATCTGACATGGTCAGTGCTTCTTCTTGATCATGAGTCACATAGATAAATGTGATACCCACTTCTTGCTGAAGTGCCTTGAGTTCCAGCTGCATTTCCTTTCGCAGTTTCAAGTCAAGCGCGCCGAGTGGTTCATCTAACAAGAGGACCTGCGGACGTTTGACTAACGCACGCGCCAGGGCTACGCGTTGCTGCTGACCACCGGAGAGTTGACGGGGCGTACGGCGCTCCATCTTGGAGAGTTTGACCATTTCCAGCACTTCACCCACACGCTGTTTAATCTCTGTCTTTTGGACCCGGTCCATTTCAAGGCCAAAGGCTATGTTCTGTTCCACCGACATATGCTGGAAAAGCGCATAGTTCTGGAATACAGTATTGACAGGCCGCTTGAATGGTGGGGTGTGACCCTGGGGTAAACCTTGAATATATACCTCTCCTTGCGTGGGCCACTCGAAACCTGCTACCAACCTAAGAGAGGTTGTTTTTCCACAACCAGAAGACCCAAGCATTGAAAAGAATTCGCCGTTATTGATCTGCATGGTAACGTGATTGACGGCGTATACCTCCCCTCCTTCAGGGGTTGGAAATCGTTTAACAACATCTTGAAGTTCAACAGCGAACTCGCTCATATTAATTCCGGAAAATTTTATGCTAGCTTGATTTCAGCCATTTTTCATAAATTGTTTTATTTTCTCATTTCTTTTAATACATGTTCTGATACTTCTAAAACCTTCTCAACATGTTGATCTGTATGTGCAGAGGATACGAATAAGGGGTGGGTGCTGGCCATAATGCCATTTGCCCGTAATCCATAATGGAACAAGTCAGCAGTCTTCTTATCACTTTTTAGGTTTTCACGTTTGTTGGTGATTTTGTCCACACCAAAGTGCACCTGGAAGAAAGATGCCGCCCGGTTGACTAATAACCGGAAACCTAATCTTTCACCAATATTTGTAATGCCTTTTTGTAGTTTCTCAGCTAGGCTATTGATGTGAGGGTAAATCTCACCTTTTTCCAGTTCATCAAGCACTGCCAAACCCGCCACCATCGAAATCGGATTACCGGAAAAGCAACCGGATTGGAAAATTTGTTCACTCAAGTTCCACAGACCTGTCCTGGGTGTTACAACCTTATCCATTATTTCACGCTTTCCGCCGTAACCACCGATCGCAAATCCACCGCCGATTATCTTTCCCAGGCAAACCAAATCCGGAGTGACCCCGAAATACTCGGTTGCGCCACCTAAACCCAAGCGGAAGTTGGTCACTACTTCATCGAAGATCAACGGGATTTCATATTTAGCTGTCACTTCACGCAAAGCAATGAGGAACTCGGGCTGAGCTTCAACCACGCCTAATCCAAAGGCTGAGACTGGCTCTAAGATAACGGCACCAAGCCAAGTGGCGTGTTGGGAAATCAATTCTACGGTAATCTCAGCGTTGTTGTATGGCAATACAAGCACATTATGGCGTGTGTCGCTGGGGACACCAGCACTGTCTATACGGGAAATGGGTTCATTATCCGGCCCTTCTGCACCGAGGGTACTGATCAAGACCGCTTCATGCTGACCGTGGAAGTTGCCCTCGAATTTAGCGATGCGGTCTCGTTGACTAAAAGCGCGTGCCGCACGCAGGGCCATCTGCGTGGCTTCGGAGCCGGTATTGACAAAGCGCACCATCTCGATATGTGGCATCAACTCGTAGACTTTC
>Ga0209536_100007834_pt1 | contig 16147 bp, 11 predicted proteins | sample DeeMarSeWOR28_12_FD_187461 | JGI IMG/M metagenome (GOLD analysis project Ga0209536, IMG submission 187461) | Marine sediment microbial communities from White Oak River estuary, North Carolina - WOR-2-8_12 (SPAdes) (version 2) | ecosystem: Environmental > Aquatic > Marine > Intertidal zone >...
TTTTCAATGGTCGAAAAGCGCAAGAGGATGCACACCGATATCATCTCTGAATATTCTGAGAAATTTTCCCCTTTCATGAAAACTTCAATTCCCTATTCTGCCGATATTGAAAAAATGGGTTTGCAGCGCAAGCCGGTGCTAGTTTTCCGCAAAAAATCACTCGCTTCCCAGGCATACCGAAATTTGTGGGAGGAGTTGCGAGGTCATATTGTATAAATTTAACCCTCTGAATTCAAAGGCAGATTGACGTCTAACAGAACTTATATAAAAACAAGGGAGACAAAATGCTTGAAAACATTGACTTGTCTCAAAAGATAAATAAAACGGATTATCGTACTCGGATCAATGATTTGGAAATAGAGCTGGGAGATTTACAGCGCAAAGCAAAATCATTGCAGATCCCGATCATTCTGCTGTTTGAAGGATGGGATGCGGCGGGTAAGGGGACTTTAATCAATAAACTCACCCTGGCACTGGAGCCACGCGGTTTCACAGTGCATCCAATTAATCCGCCCAACAGTGAAGAGAAATTCCGACCTTTTCTGTGGCGATTCTGGGTAAGAACGCCGGAAAAAGGACGCATAGCCATATTTGACCGGAGCTGGTACGGAAGAGTTTTGGTAGAAAGAGTTGATCGCCTTCTTAATAAAAAGGAATGGCAGAATGCCTACCATGAAATCAAATCATTCGAGAGGCAGCTTGTCGCAGATGGAACCATCATTATAAAATTTTTCTTACATATTTCAAAAAAGGAACAGGCTAAACGATTCAAGAAAATTCAAAAGATCCCTGCAACCCGCTGGAAGGTGACCAAAGAAGACTGGAGACATCACAAACAGTATGAAAAATATCTTGAAGCCATTGAAGAAATGCTGGCTAAAACCGATTCTGATTTTTCCCCCTGGAAAATTATCGAATCCCATGATCGTCGATTTGCGACTGTAAAAATTTTTCAAATTATTATTGGGGCGATTCAGAAGAAAGTGAATGAAGTTGAAGCTTCGAAGAAAAGCACTGTTAAAAGAAAGAAAAAAGCAGTCTATTTTGATCCTCTGGGATCTTCTGTGCTTTCCAAAGTGGATTTGTCACTCAACCTTGAGCGAAAAGAGTATGAAAGAGCACTTTCTGCCTGTCAGAAACGCCTGCGGGAATTAGAACATGAGATTTATGTGAAGAGAATACCGGTTGTGCTCATTTATGCCGGATGGGATGCAGCGGGTAAAGGAGGAAATATCCGAAGACTGGTCAACAGTCTGGATCCCCGCGGTTATGAAGTTATTCCCATCAGTGCCCCGAATGATATTGAAAAAGCCCATCATTACTTATGGCGTTTCTGGATAAAAATTCCCAAGGCCGGACATATTGCCATTTTCGATCGCTCCTGGTATGGAAGGGTAATGGTTGAGAGGATTGAGGGATTTTGTACCGAGGCAGAATGGCAGAGAGCATATCAGGAAATTAATGAAATGGAAGAGCAACTAACAAATTTTGGCACGATTCTCATTAAATTCTGGTTGCATATTGATAAAGAAGAACAACTACGACGTTTTAAAGAGCGGGAAAAAATTCCCTACAAAAATTGGAAGATTACCGAAGAGGATTGGAGAAACCGGGAAAAGTGGGATGAATATGAGGCAGCCATTGACGAGATGCTGCAAAGGACCAGTACCCTTTACGCCCCGTGGACTATTGTAGAATCTGAGTGTAAGTGGTACGCCAGAATTAAAACTTTAAGCACGGTGGTCAATACCATTGAAGATTGTTTGAACCACAAGTCATAACGAATTATGAATCAGGTTGACCTTATGCGTTCTGAAAAAAACTCAGAGATTGAAAAAGCTTTACAGATTGCACTGCAGGCACACCAGACACAGAAGGACCGCTATGGAGAACCCTATATTTTACATCCCTTGCGAGTTATGAGCAGGCTGGATACCGTCGAGGAAAAAATTGTGGCGCTTTTGCATGATGCTATCGAAGATTCCCCCCTGACTCTGGAAAAATTAGTAAGTAAGGGTTTTTCCGTTACAATAATTAACGCCGTGGATGCAATGACGAAAAGACCGGGTGAAGACTATATGCACTATATTACCCGGGTTGCCGGCAATGCGCTGGCCGTGAAGGTAAAGCTGGCAGATCTGGAAGATAATTTGGACCTCAAGCGTTGCAAAGAACTGACAGCAGAAGATATCAACCGGATGAACAAGTACCTTGGTGCATGGTTCTATCTCAAAAATCTTAAATAAGATAACAAATATGATAAAGGTGAGTTATGAAAACAATCGTGCTGGTACGGCATGCAACTGCCATTGAGCGGGAAGCCGGTTTGCCCGATTTTGATCGAACTTTGATTAAAAAGGGTCTAAAAGAATCCAGAAAAACGGCAAGACAATTTTCATTTTATACTATCATACCGGAAATCTGGATTTCCAGTTCAGCACCTCGGGCATTGGAAACCGCAACTATTTTTGCAGATAGAATTAAATATCCGCGGCAGGATATTTTACAGGAGGAGTCATTATACCAGGAAAATTCGTCAAGTGCCTATCTCACCTTGACCCAATCCCTGCCGAAAAACAAAAGCTCGGTAGTGTATTTCGGACATGAACCCGGTATATCGGAATTTGCAGCTCTCTTAGTTAAAGACTTCAAACTGGATTTTCCCAAGGCCGGAATACTGGGGATATCTATGGCTGCAGAAAGTTGGGACAGATTAACAGATGCTGAAGGATTCATAACCTTCATTGAGTTTCCCGGTTCAGGAAAAGAGGTATCCAAAATTTTGAAAACTCATTTGACTCATTATCTTTTTGAAGAAAACCAGAAAATTTTAACATCGCTTACGCCAAAGATTGATAAAAAACTTAAAAAACTATTGATATCCTGCAGTACCCAGGTCGCAAAGTCACTGGTAAAACGCCATACAAAAAAATAGAGGGTATTCAGTATATAGGTTTTACTGTATACTTCTCAGAAGAGCTTTATTGATTCTCTTTATCAAAACTGGCCCCTCATAAATGAAACCGGTATACACTTCCACCAGCGAGGCACCCGCCTGGAATTTTTCCAGGGCATCTTCGGCCGAATGAATTCCTCCCACTCCAATAATGGGTATCTGATCTCCCAGCCGGGATCTCAAGAAGCGAATAATCTCTGTGGAACGGTTTTTCAAGGGTTTTCCACTTAAACCACCTTCACCAATGGCATTGACTTTTGAGGGCATTGTACTCAAATTTTCACGGGAAAGTGTAGTATTGGTGGCCACAACTCCATCCACGCCGGTTTCCAGAACAACCTCAGCAATTTCTGCTAATTGATGATTGTCCAGATCGGGTGCAATTTTCAAAAAAATTGGTTTGGTTTTTTCCCGTAATAACATTTTTTTTCTCAGGTGATTTAACAGGTTTTTGAGTGGTTCACGTTCCTGCAATTCCCTGAGGTGAGGCGTGTTGGGAGAACTCACATTAATAACAAAAAAATCAACATAATCGAAAAGTCTTTCGAATGCAGCATCATAATCCAGTAGGGCTTTATCATTTGGGGTTAATTTATTTTTACCAATATTTCCGCCGATTAAAACCCGGGAGGAACTATTTTTAAGTCTTTGAAGAACAGAATCAATCCCGTCATTATTAAATCCCATTCGGTTAATCAGGGCTTCATCTTGCGGTAGTCTGAAGATACGTGGTTTAGAATTACCCGGCTGAGCCTTTGGGGTTACTGTTCCTATTTCAATAAATCCGAATCCCAGATCCCCCAGTTGCTCAAATATTTCGGCATTTTTATCAAAACCGGCAGCCAGACCCACCGGATTTCTAAATGAGAGTCCAGCTATATGGCACTCCAATTTCGGATTTTGATAATTATAAATGGCCTGTAAAATTTTGCTCAGGAAAGGAATTTTGAGAATAGATATGACGAGATCATGAACAGTCTCAGGTTGAAATAAGAATAAAATCTTTCTAATAAATATTTTGTACATAAAATTAACTAAAACACCACTTTCCCCAACACCCGCTGGGCGAATTGAGTTAACATATCCTGGTCGATATTGAAACTGGGCCTTTCCCGAACAACGTATAGTTCGTCAGACTGCACATTTTGAGTTTCCACAAGTCGAAAAGAAAAAACAAATTCACCCTCCACTTTACCCCAACCATTTAATCGTCCATAACGCATATCATTTAAGTAGAGGGAACCGTTTTTCTGAGAGATGGAATAAAAATCATTGGTGATCCACTTTAATTTCTGTATTTGAGAATAAGCCTGCAGGGATTCCAGGAGTTGTTTATTTGCTGGTAAATAATCGAAGGGGATATTCTTTTCTTCGTCGAACAAGGACAGATAGCCTTCCCAGTATCCATCGGGACCTTTAGCGACTCCCCTCCATAAGAAATTATTGAGGGGTGCAGGCGAAGTCATCATTCGGCTATACGATAGATTCTGCTTCTGTAATTCTTTTTGAAAGGTATACTGCACATAAACTTTATTGGTAATCGTAAACATCAGGTACATAGTGCTCACAGTGATTCCGAAATAGTTTAAAACTTTTCTCTGCGGTGAGGTTCTGTGATAAAACATCAGGGCAATAATAGTCATCAAAAAGGGCACTGTATACAGCGGATCTATGACAAAAATGGTGCTAAAAGCCACCCGATAATCACTGAACGGCCAGAAAAACTGAGTTCCATAGGAGGTAAAACTATCCAGTATGGGGTGAGTAACCAGGCTCAAAAAAAACAACTTTGTCCAATCCCACCAGTTTGCTTCACGCCCGCGATACAATTTATAGATCATCCACGCCAACAGCGGCGCGAATAAAACTGAAAAACTGACCGAGTGAGTAAATCCCCGATGAAAAGCAATCCGTGAAACCGTGTCCAAAAAGGGACCCGCCAAAACATCCAGATCAGGAATCGTACCGGCTACAGCGCCCCATAAAATGGCCTTGTTACCGACTTTTCTTCCCAGGGTGGCTTCCCCGACAGCTGCACCCAGGGTAATTTGTGTAATGGTATCCATCTATATAAAATTTCCTATAACTCAAGTTACGTTTATTTGTTTTAAAATTACTGTCTGAATGACTATTTGAGACCCATGTACCAGCCCGATAGACAATCCCAGGCATGATAACAGGAACTGCATCATTTTCGCATTTTCCTTATGGGAATCCCCATCAAATATTACTGATTATGAAAACATAGTCAGCTAAATTCCAAAAAAATCTATTCACTTATTGTCTTATGTAATATGGCAACTGTTAATCGACTGATACAGACTAATTTATTTTTTTCATTGAAAATTTTTATTTCCCACACATGTGTCTGTTTACCCAGATGAATGGGATGGGCAATTCCAGTTACCTCTCCTTGTGTTACCGAACGAATGTGATTGGCGTTAACTTCTATACCCACCGCAATTCGGTCTTCACTTTTAAGCGTCAGATAACTTGCAAAGCTGCCCAGTGACTCTGCCAGTACAACAGAAGCCCCACCATGTAAAACGCCAAAGGGTTGCCGGGTTCGGTGATCCACCGGCATTTTTGCTTTGATAAAATCATTGCCCAATTCTACCATCTCGATACCCAATTGTTCCTCAATGGAGTTATTCATCATTCTATTCATTTGTTCGATGGTTAATTTCTTTGCCCAAATCATATTGTTTTTTCCCAATGTATTTTTTCGCGTAACTAAATCAGAATAAAATCATCAATTTTTCAAGAAGGTTTAACATATAACTACAGGAATACTAAACCGATTGAGTTATCTGTGTTATCTTTGTAAATTTAATGTTAAAAGTTAGTCATACTAATCAAATATTCAAATTAAAAATACAGGAGTATGCTGTATGGCCAAAGGTAAAAAATCTCAGGCAGAGAAGTTTGAGTTCCGTGCGGAAATGAAACAATTACTTCACTTAATCGTGCATTCACTATATACTCATCCGGAGATATTTTTGCGGGAACTTATCTCCAATTCCTCGGATGCCCTCAATAAGATTCGTTTCCGGGGACTCACAGATAAAAACATTCTGGATCCCAATGCAGATTTAAAAATTTCCATCATACTTGATGAGAAGAAAAGTCAGTTCAGCATCGAAGATACCGGCATCGGTATGACCAGAGACGAATTGATCAATGAAATTGGCACAGTTGCGCATTCTGGTACACTGGAATTTTTACAAAAACTGTCAAAAGAAAAAAAACCTCTCGATGGTCAATTAATCGGACAGTTTGGGGTTGGATTTTATTCGGTATTTATGGTTACCGATGAAGTGGTAATTGAGACACGTCATGCAGAGCCGGGTTCAAAAGGGTATCGCTGGACATCCAAAGGTGAGGGAACCTTTACCATAGAAGAAATTGAACGCAAACAACGAGGGACAAAAATCTCATTCACTTTGAAAGAGGAAGCAAAAGAATTTGCAGAGGATTACCGGATAAAGGATGTAATTCGAAAGTATTCAAATTTTGTAGATTTTCCGATTTATGTGGATAAAGAACAGGTAAACCGGGTAACAGCACTGTGGCAAAAACAAAAAAGTGATCTCAAAAAAGAGGAACTGGATGAATTCTATAAGTTTATTTCCAATGATTTTCAGCCTCCCGCAGGTCATTTGCATCTCAATATTGAGGGTGCTGTTAATTTTAAAGCGTTGATTTTTATCCCCGATACTGCCCCCCCAACCTTATTTAGGGAAGATCTAGAGAAAACCGTGCATCTCTATTCCAATAAGATCTTTATTCAGGACAATGCCAAGGAACTGCTTCCTGAATACCTGCGCTTTGTAAAGGGAGTGGTTGATACCGAAGACCTGCCACTCAATGTATCCCGTGAGTGGATTCAAAATAGTCCGGTAGTAACGAAAATAAAAAACACCCTGGTTTCGAAAATTCTGGGTTTTCTAGAGGAATGGTCAAAAACAGAACCAGAAAAATTTAAGAAATTTCACCAAAATTTTGGTCCCCTCTTTAAGACCGGTCTTAATACGGACTTTACCAATCGCGATAAAATTATCGATTTATTACGCTTTGAATCGACTATCACCGAAAAAGATCAGTACACTTCCCTGAAAAATTATGTCTCCCGGATGAAAGATAATCAGAAAGAAATATACTATCTGACCGGAGAGAATATGGATATGATTAAGCGCAGTCCCAATTTGGAATATTTTCGCGATAAAGATATTGAAGTTCTGCTATTAACAGATCCGGTCGATATCTTTATAATACCCTCAATTCCAGAATATGATAAGAAACCGCTTAAATCAATTGAAAAGGCAGACATCGATATGGATATGGATGTTAAAAACCGGGAAGAAGCGCTGAGTGAAAATTTGTCGAAATCCCTCATCGATGTCTTTAAAGAAACTCTGGGTGATAAAGTAGAAGATGTCATTGAGTCGAAAAGACTGGTTGACTCACCCGCTACTCTGGTCAGTGGAAAAGAAGCTCTGGACAGTTCTATGGAGCGCATGATGAAATATATGGATAAAGATTTTACCGGATCAAAGAAAATCCTTGAAATAAATACCCGGCATCCCCTGATAAAGAATCTGTCACGCATAAATATGGTGGACAACAAAAGCACTATTCTTCGAAATTGTATCGTGCAGCTATATGAGGGAATCCAGGTTTTGAACCAAAATCTTGAATCTCCCGGTGAATTCATTAAAAGGATGACCGAAATTATGGTGAAAGCGACTGAGAAATAAAAGCAGGAATTTCTACTAGAACCCACAGGGATGACAAAGAAAAAGTATAACATTCTGATTTTATCCCAATCGTCGAATCTGTCCAGAATAGTTATGCCGGATTAGATTGGATTCAGGCAAATGATAATACGAATATATGATCATCTCAATCAGAGACCATTAATAGACGGGCATAGTGGAAAGATCTTTTTAATTTACTTCGTTTTAATATTTGTAAGATGAGATTATCTAAAAGATATTAATTTTTGATAGAAACTGAAAAGATATATCTCTCGACTCCCGAGCACCCAAAATTAATTTTAATGTCTACTTGAGTACTCTATAGTGGGCACTCAGTCACCCGAGATGACAGCGTAGTTGCGAGTTATAGAAAGATAAAATTTTTCATAAAAAAGGGAGAACAACCAAGAAACTGTTCACCCTTTTTTATGCATTCATTTCTGAACCATTACATTACTTTCTCAATCTGATAGACGGGTTTAATGTCAACCGGGAGATCAGTAAGTTTTCCCTTAAGAGTTTTCATACTGGGGGATTCGACTGCATAGATTTCAATCAGCCTTTTTGCGGCTTCATAATCCCCCGTCGCCTGCAGGGTTAAAACTTCAGTAGCTAACATTTCCAAAACATCGTATACTTTATCAAAATCTACCTGTACCTTCTGGGAATTTTCATCGAAGATATAGCCGCCTTTTTCCAGCAGATAATTATAGATAATCGCATTTCCGGCCCCATGCGCCTCACCGATGCCAAATCTGACCGAACGGAAAATACCGGCAAGGAAGGTGGTCCAGGTTTGCTTTTCCAGAGACTCCGGAAACTCACCTTTCTTGATCATAAAAATGATATTGTACATCCCCAGAATGTCCGCCTTGCACTCTTCTATACTGGAATAGGTCTCTTTCAGCTCAATTTTCACCTCAGTATCGCTGCCATCCACCTGAATAAATCCCGGTCCAACCCCGTGGGACATTTCATGCATCAGGACATGATTGAAAAACGCATCAAAGGTTACCTGCGGCAACTGTTCTTCATCGAGAACCTGGGCAGCAATCGGCAATAGAATCTGCTGAAATTTGGCCTGATTCACATTTTTTAACATGACCTTTTTTGAGCCTTTAGCTTTCCGGACCCGCTCATCATTTGGCAGATTAAAAGCGATGGTCTGCACACCGGCTTTGGTATCACCTGCCGTGTACACTTCCTGTGCTACTACAATCGGTGACTCGGAGCCCCTTTCAAAATTTTTATATTCATCCGGAATGGGTAAATTCTTTTCAATATCAATCAGGTAGCTACCAAATTTTGCCAATTTTTTACTCTCTTCCGGATCCCGAATCGTAATAAAGCACTCAAATGCTGCTTTATAATTAAAGAGTTCATCTTCGTAGACTTCATAAGGACCAATCACAACTTCAATCAGGTGCTCTTTCAGATCCATCCAGGCCATATCACTTTCGTAGTAATCGTTACTCAGGAATGCAGCTGCCCTTTTGATCAAATAATCTTTCAGTGTTGGATTATCCGCAAATTCTGCCGCCTTTTGCAGATAATCTGCGGCTTTCTGCAGATCGTCTCCAAAATATTCAGAGTATGGTATCGCTACCAAGCCATCATTGTCCCGACGAATCACCGTAAATTCCGAAGTGAAATTTTTTTTCGACTCCGGATTATCCGCGATCCATTGCAGGAATTCTTCTTTGGTTACGTCATCCGGATAGAAGTTGGCTCCTTTGGGCTTTTGATGATCTCCATAAAATGGTTTATTATGATCCAGTCGGTCAAATGGTCCGAACATAATCGTAAAATATTGCAGACGAAGCGCATCGATTTCACTCCGTGATGACTTCAGTTCTTCCCTGATTACCAGGTTTCGTGAATAGACCTGTTTTAAAAATATCTCATCCATGATGCGGGCTGCCTGATACAGATTTTCCATCACTTTGGTCTGCCTTTGGTCAAGCAAGGAAGCATCATAGCTGATTTCGGTAGGCACAAATTGACTGATTTTCTCTTTTAACATGTCACTTTCTCCTCCTCCGGGCTGTCCACAACTCAGACAAAATAAGAAAATGGCTAATAGAGCAACTCCAACAATTATACTTTTCATGGCACACTCCATTGATTAATATATTTTTAAGTTAATACCTAAAATGTTTAATTTCCTCCCCTTGCTCTTCAATTTCCGTCATGGCTTCAATCCCAATTTTCAGATGCAGATCTGTGAACTTTTCGGTTATTAAACGATCTGAAGCTTCAGTTTTTACTCCCTCCGGTACCATGGGCATATCTGACACCAACAGCAATGCACCCCGTGAAATCTCATTGGCATGCCCCACGATAAACAGGGTTGCCGTTTCCATATCAATACCAATGGCTGAAAGCTTTTGCAGATAGGCTTTAAAATGTTCATCCCATTCCCACAAGCGGCGATTGGTTGAATAAACCACACCTGTACGATATTCCAACTTATACTGAATCAATTTATTGGATACAAACTTATGCAATTTAAAGGAAGGTAAGGCCGGAACCTCTGGAGGGAAATAATCATTGCTGGTCCCCTCTCCCCGGATTGCAGCAATGGGAAGAATAAAATGACCGATTTCAGTGGAAGATTTCAATCCTCCGCATTTCCCCAGAAAAAGTACCCCTTTGGGGTGCCGGGCAATGAGTAAATCCATTATGGTGGCTGCATTGGCCGATCCCATTCCAAAATTGATGATGGATAAACCGTGGGAATTGGTACAAAGCTGCATGGGTCTACCATACCCCTTAATATCCGCTTTGAAGTGTTCTGCAAATTCCTGCACATAATTATAGAAATTTGTAAGCAAGATGTAATCGCCAATTTCATCGATCCCAGCACCGGTATAGCGTGGTAACCAGTTTTTCGCAATTTCAAGTTTGGTTTTCATTGGAAATTCTTTCTTCACTTATGATAATCAAACGAAATGCAACGACTTTCATTATTCCGAGTGCTGAAGCTGGTTAACGGACACCTCATTCAGGTAGTCTAAGGATCTGCCGGCATCCGTTTTTTATTAAGAGAATGCTGCATTATTCTCGAAGGAAACCCTTACAGCCGTATTATTACGCAGGAAAAATATAGATAAAAATCGGATGAGATGCCATGTCTAAAATAGAGAGTATCAATGGTTAGAAAAAGCAAGATGAATAGAGCAAAGAGCTGTGGATAAAGAGAATTTTGCAGTTTGCCATTTTCAAAAAAAAGAAGTATATACTAGTAAATTGTCAAAGACCGATCCCGGCCTTACACAATCCACGATTGTAGTCGCCTAGCCAATATAACCGGCTTGTGTTCAGCAAGGCAGATCTTTCCGGCTACTCTCTTCACACTAAAAGGTTAGGAATTTATATTGATCTATAAGTATTTTTTCCCACCATTGCGGAGGATCGGAATTACAGTCTTATTAAGCATTTAAAACTCCACAATCATATTTAATAATAATCCATGTACATAAAATCTGGAGATTTTAGATTTATCTTCGCAGTATTGTCGTTATTCTATGCCTAGCATTTTAATAATCTCTTCAGCAACTTCCATCGCTACCGGAAAATCATAATTAGATAAAACAATAACGGAATAAGATGACTGAAAATCCATGCCAAAAAATGCACTGATTCCCGGAGCTCCCCCGGCCATACGATACATTTTCTCAGGAGGCGCAAAGGAATCACCCGGAGAACCTTTAAATCGACCTACCAAATATTGAGTGTAGTCAGAATTCAATAATTTGTAATTTCTTATAGCCAAGTCGAATTTAATGAGGTCTTCTACTGTCGAGTAACCTCCACCGGCTGGCGTGCCTCTCGGGGACAACATATAGGTATTATTCCATTCATAACTATTCCCTTCCGGAGCATTACGGTTCATTTTGGTATAGCCAACCGCTAGATTTTTAACCGGTCCATCTCGATGGTATGAGTCTGTGTTAATCATGCCCGCCGGTTCATAAATATTCTTTTTTATATAGTCAAAATAATCTATACCGGAAACCGCTTCAATGATCGCGCCCGCTACTTCGTAACCGGTGTTACTATGCTGGAAATTGGTCCCCGGTTCAAAGTCAAGCGGAATGTCCCTGATGAACTCCATATAATCTGATACTGTCCGAAGTCGATCCCTATGAGACAGATAATATTCGTTTGCCCAGTAATCCCCCCAGCCTGATCTCATATTCAGTAAATGTCTAACAGTGACCTTCTCTGCAATTTCCTGGGGAAATATATCAAGATATTTACCAATCGGATCATCAATTGATAACTTTCCTTTCTCTAATAATTGGGTAATAGCGACAGTCGTAAAGATCTTATTAATCGATCCTAGATTAAACTTTGTATCTATCTTGTTCCGGACATCAAATCTCTTTGACGCATATCCATATGCTTTTTGAAATAGTGATTCTCCATCTTTTCCAATCATTACAACACCGGAAAACTCTCCCGCGTCAGCTGCTTTTGCCAGATATTGGTTCAATTCTTCAAAATTTGCAAACATAACCTCTTTACCTTTTTGAGGTTTATTATCACTTTCTATCTGTCCCAACTGTGGCTCTTCTTCCCCTGAATCACTTTTATCCGGACGGGAACCCGGCCCTAAGCCCATTGATGCGATTCGGTGGGGTTCATTCGGTTCAACTTGCAGCATCAAGTTCAACCAGGCATCTTTTATCTCAGATTTTAGAACTAAGCTTATTTCATTGGGGATAGATTTCTTGATTTCAACAACTTTTACTCTGCCAAACATAGTCTGTGTTGTTTGATATATCCCTTTATGAGCTGCCAACGGTAATGCTTCTCTAAAATCAGGAGCATATTGATGCTGAATATAATCTTCAAGATCATAAGAACTCGTTCCATTCAGAAGACTAACTATTTCTTCTGCACGTTTGCCAGCAGGAGTGTCCGGAAAATTCAAGGCAAAACACTGATTTAACAACGATACGAAAACAAAAATCAATGTTAATCTTTTCATTGTTATAGTCCCTCAAAATTTAGATAATTTATGGATTTTCAGATTACGAGAAAAAAAAGACTAAGTTACTCTTTGTTTGAACAACTAAGGCACATAATTAGTAATCTACGTTACTTTCAAGAGAAGTAAGCTGAATAAAATTGTAGTGTTTTTTAGTGATAACTCATTACAACTTTTCTTTTTCATTTCCCTTTTCGACATACCTGTTAGCCGAGGTAAATTCTGCAATGGATAACTTTTATCAGCGACTGTTTTTCGTGTCTTCGTCACAATGAGTTTTAAAAAAGATTTGATTTATTCTGAAAGTAGTGGAATCTTGAATAGTGTTTATTTATTTCCTGTCTTTGAAGCCATCACATCGGATGTAGCGGTGGACGGTAACTACTGAAGGTATATATGTTTCTATCTGGCGCAGTTCATTTCACGATCAGGAATTTCCGGTAGACGACATGGCCGTCCGGTGGTTCAACTACCTGTAGTATGATCTGACCATCATCCAACACCTCCAATACCATGAATCCGGCATGGGAGTGGGCAAATAGGGTGTTTGGACCATTGGTAACGGGTAAGATTTTTGGAATGGAGCCAGCCCCGCTGACCAGCAGGTATCGAACTGATTCTCCCTCCAGAACCTCCAGGCTGTGTTCGTGTCCTGAAGCATAAATGAGTGGTTTTTTATCCTTGAGAAGATCATTAAGTTCCCGGATAAAGCTTTTATAATTCGATCCTACAAAATCCTGATTGTTTTTTACCAGGTAGGTTCTGCTAAGTGGGTAAAGGGAGCCAAAAACCGGCAGGGGAAGGTAGAACCAGGGGACTAAGCGGGTAAGGGGAAATATATGATCTTGCCAATCAAAAAAACCACTATGAGGTCCATGGGAATTTAAGGGATGATGGGTCAGAACCATGACCGGTTTATTCACATCATTCTGGAGGAGTTGACGAAAGTTAGCCAGAAATTCCTGTTCGTTGAATGAAGGACAGTCTGCAGGCCAGTCAATCTTATTATTCATCCAATGATTGGAATCGAAAATGATCACTCTCATGGATCTGGTGTCCATAAAAACCGGTCCCGGACAAGCATTTCCCGGCAGAAAAGCGTTTTCATGCCGAAGAGTTTCGTGTACGAGTCGTTCCTGTTTTAACAGGGCTTCCCTTCCCCTTTCACCCCCTTTTCCCCAGTCGTGATTCCCAGGGATAAAAGTGGCTTTCACTTTAGTTGACCGGACGACATTCAACTGAGCATATAAATATTTTTCTGCCTTATTAAGCGATTGTGGATCGCTTTCATCAAATCCCCGGGGATAAATATTATCCCCCAGGAAAAAGACATACGTTTTGTGGGGATCCTTTATACACCACTGTGACAAATTGGATAACAGGGGATCATTCTCAAGCGTTCCTCCCGCATCTCCGATTAAAATAATTCTCTCCACCAGAACATGTTCGGACGGCAGTGGAGAAAACGATTCTGACATATCTGACTGGTAAAAAGGTCTTGAATGACTACACCCATTAAAATTACCGACTAATATTAACAGGCTTATGATTACTGATGGGACGGTCTTTATTGTTCTTCTCATCGTGCCTACTTTAAGGGAAATAAAAAAGGCTGTTCGCAAACAGCCTTTTTAGACATCTATGTTCATTAGACCTTTTTCCTGGTCCGATCCACCCAACTTATGGTCAGCCCGGCAATCAGGACTATACAACCGAACCAGAGAATACTGATAAACGGTTTTTCGCTCACTTCAATGGATAACACATCTTTGGGTCCGTCTTCATTTTGCTGTCCACCTTCAACCACCAGTAATATTCGCCCTTCATTTGCATCAATCGATTCAAGATGAAGCTTATAGGAAGTTCCCGGTATACTCACTTCATTTCCTTGTAACTTCCCATTCTCCATCCAAATCCCGGGTTGAACAGAAATTTCTTTATCATAATTCCCCTGCGAAAAGGTAACCGTTAAATCCGCTTTCACGGCCATGGGAGATTGATCCATGTGTTCTCCAACCACGAAACGGTTAAAGGTGATATTAAGTTCATCGACTTCCTTGGTCTCATTTTTTGCCAGTTCTAGCTGGTGCATATGCTGTGACTGGCCAGGCATAAAAGAAATTGGAGAGATATAGATGTCTTTGTTAATTCCGACTTTGACATGAGGTGAAAGCATGTAACTCTGGGTGTATTCACTGAAGTAAAATTGAGGATCTGCCTCGTAACTGCCATCTTGCTTTTTTACGATCAGTTTCGCACGGTCTTTTCCGTCAGCTCTTTCTTCAAAGTCTACAAATTGAATATCATATCCAAACTTGGTAGACTGAAACTGGCCTGCGGGTAAAGTGATCTTTTCACTCTGATTGTACATGGAGGAAGTAATAATTCCGATTATCATGAAACCAATTCCGATGTGAGAGAAATAAGCGCCTCCCTTGGAAGGTAATTTGCTGATGAAACGATAGGCCACAATACTGTTAATGATCACCACAAAGGAAGAGAGGAAGACCAGAATAATTGAGACCGGCTTCATGAGGCCAAATATCACACCAATGATGGTAATGACCAGTGCAATAACTGCACCAATCAGCAAGGTTCTTTTCTCTCGCAGCTGGGAAACTTTCCAAACCAGAACCGGTGCAATGGCCATGCTGATCAGCATGAAAATAGCAACCGGAATGCTGATGGTATTGTAGAAGTTGATTGACACATTTGCCGGTTTCCCAATCAGACCGGTGTAAATAGGGGAGGATGTTCCGATAAATACCATGATGCCGGTAAAGAGAAGCGACATCATACCCATAAGGATAAATGTTTCCCTACTAAAGATTCCTTCAGCAAACTTGGGACTTTTTACTGATTTCAAGGATTTGATAAAGTAATACAGAAACATTCCGGAAAACAGCGCCACAAAGGTAATCAGGTAGAGGTTAAGATCCGATTCTGCAAATGAATGGACAGAAAAATCTGATAAAACTCCCGAACGGGTGAGAAAAGATCCCCAGAGAACTGAGATAAAGCCGAGACCGCCCAGGAAGAGATTGGTTTTAACCAATCCATTTTGACGAATTTGAATAATAATGCCATGTAAGAGTACTGCCATAAATAACCAGGGGACAAAAGAGGCATTTTCAACCGGATCCCAGGCCCAATAGCCACCCCAACCCAGGGTAACATAGGACCAGTATCCTCCCATGATAATACCGGTGCCTAAAAACAGGGTTGAAAAGATGACCCATGGTCTGGCATCGACCACCCATTGATCAAATTTTCTCTTCACCATGGCATTCATGGCAAATGCAAATGCCACCACTGTTGAGCTATAACCAACAAACATGATGGGCGGGTGGATGATCATCCAGGGATTTTGTAATAATGGATTTAAACTGGCACCATCTCTCGGCATGAATCCAACCGGTACATCCGCATGGGTATGCC
>Ga0209536_100007835_pt1 | contig 16147 bp, 15 predicted proteins | sample DeeMarSeWOR28_12_FD_187461 | JGI IMG/M metagenome (GOLD analysis project Ga0209536, IMG submission 187461) | Marine sediment microbial communities from White Oak River estuary, North Carolina - WOR-2-8_12 (SPAdes) (version 2) | ecosystem: Environmental > Aquatic > Marine > Intertidal zone >...
CGCCCAGGAAGTTCTCCATCAGCCGGTGCCATGTTCCCCGGCCCGGGAGATAACATTGATGCGCCTGTCCGCAAAACCGCCTTGGGCGACAACGCCCGAGTCCTGGAAAGCGAACCGCCTCGGCCTCGTCCGGCTGACTGAAACCGCGGAAAAGGGCTGACCTTTCAAACCGGCCTAAAGTGCGCTCGCGCCTTGGGGATAACCGGATAAAATTACGAGAGCAAATGATGGATTGTCAAAAAAGGTATCTACTTAACGCCAAAGGCTTCCTTCACGATCTTTACGATATCCTCCGGCAAATTGAAGATCCCATCGACCCACTTTTCAGCTGTCTCCGGTGAAACAAAATTTAGCGGCTTGTTTGCTTTTTTAGTCAGTTCGACACTTTCGGGGTCATTAATGGCCTGTACAAATGCTTTCCGCAATATGGTTAAACGATCTTTCGGAATACCGGGAGGGCCGACAAAGGGACGGCCGACGATGAACAGGCCGGTTAGAAAATCAATAACAGGCCTGTATTTTTCTTCTGTTACGATGTCTTGAAGGTAAGGGACATGCTCATAACCGGGCGGTTTTGAATTTGCAATGAAGAAAATGGGTGTAAGCTCGCCGGATTTGATTAATGCCTGCTGGGTGGCGAAGGAGCCGAAAAGCGCGTCCGCCTCACCCCTTATGATGGCCATACTCAGCTCGGCGCCCGAATAGCCGGTCCCGATCGAGTAGTTATTGAGCCCCATCATCTGATAAAACAGGACCGCACAAAAATAGCCCGTGGTACCCAAACCTGTTGTCGCATATCTCGTATTTTCGGCCTTAATTAAATCATCAAGCCCTTTATACTTTTTCGATGATACATAAAGGCCGTAAATGTCGCTGGCAGGCGCCCCGAGCCAGCTCACTTTTCTCATATCGTATTTAATCCCTTTAATGCCTACCAATTGAGCAACCGGCAAGCCCCTGTTAAAAGCGCCGAACGTCAAACCATCGGGTTTTGACATATAAATTTTGTTGAGCGCGATTACACCGGAGGCCCCCGGTACGTTGTTGACAATGATGATACTGCCGGGCAGATATTTCATCATCGCCTTCGCAAGCATCCTCCCGTAAAAATCGGTGCCGCCGCCCGGTTTGAAGCCGATAATGATCTTGATTTTTTTATCTTCATAGAACGGCTTTGCGCTTGCATAAACATTCAGCATCAGAGACAGGGACAAAGTTAATGCGATCAAAAAAAACACTTTTTTTGCTTTCATGAAACATCCTCCCCAAATTGGTTCGATTTCGTCCTGGCTGTCATTTAAGTTAAAAAAGGATTTTTCAAGCTTTTAGAAAATTTATCGATCGGTGCGTTTGAAAGAAAAGGTGCCGATGGGCGCTTTAACATCTCATATAGTAATTATGACCCGAAATCAAGCCCCTTGTTAAGCCAACCCGGCTTACGCTGCCGGATGCACGCTTAATCCATGCGTGCTTGACCCGGACATAACCTCAACAAGGCAGATCGCCTTCAAAGGCGGGGCGCAGGCCGATCCGTACCTGTTTAAAAAGCCATGGCGGAAAAACTGAGAAAGGGCAGTCCGCCAAAGATCGGCGGCGGAGGGGCATTTTGAAGAGACTCGCAATCCCGCTTTCAGCGGGACCACCGGGCGTCAGATGCTTTTTTGCTATTACGGGTTAAACTCTTTGAAGTCATCGCTTGTGTACGTGGCACAGGCGCTGTCCGATTCCCAGGCCGTCACCCGCGTTACTTTTACGGCCGCATCACTGATTTTTTCCTGAAGCGCCCGGGCAATATAACGCGCAATGTTTTCGGAAGAGGGATTGTCGTCGTCAAACAAGCCCAATTCATTCAAGAACTTATGATCAAGACCCTCTATGATGTCGGAAAGACGGGCCTTTATTTCGCCAAAGTCGATCAACACCCCGGCAGGGTTCAGTTTCTGTCCGGCAACACAGACTTCTATTTTCCAGTTATGCCCGTGCAGGTTTTCGCACTTTTTGGCCACCATCTTAAGCTGGTGGGCGGCTGCGAAATGGGTGACGACTTTCAATTCATACATCTTTCTCCATCCTTTGGCAAATCATCTCAAGGGGATGCAATTTCAATCAATTATTTGGCCCGCGCCTGGCCGCCTTTTAAAATATCTTTTATTATTTTCGACAGCTTGGCCGACTCGAGGTTTTCAAATTCCCTGAGCAGCTCAACCTGCTTCTTGCTCAGATGGGTGGGGGTTTTTATCAAAACCTGAATGATCTGGTCTCCCCGCCTGTTGCCTCTTAAAGACGGGATTCCCTCGCCCGGCATCCGAAAGATATCTCCCGGCTGGGTGCCTTTGGGAATTTCAAGGCCCTTTTGGCCGTTTAAGGTCTTGACTTTGATTTTATCGCCCAGGGCCGCCTGTACGAAAGAGATTTCGATCTGGCAAACGACATCGGTGTTATTGCGGCTGAAAAATTCATGGGGCTCGACCTCAATAAAAACATAAAGATCTCCGGGCGGTCCCCCGAAAGCACCGGCCTCGCCCTCCCCGGTCAAGCGCAGCCTGGAGCCGTTGTCGACTCCCGCCGGGATTTTGACGGCGACCTTCTTTCGGACGGTTATCTGTCCGGCCCCCCGACACTCGGAACATGGATGCGGTATGGCCTGGCCTTTGCCGCGGCAGGACGGACAGGTTGTGCTCACCGTAAAAAACCCTTGTGTTCGGGTCGCCTGACCGGTACCGTTGCAGTAGCTGCATGTTTCAGGCTGCGTGCCCGGCTCACAGCCGCTGCCCTGGCAGGTGGGGCATCCGCCCAGCTTCTCTACATCTATTTCTGTTTCGGTTCCAAAGGCCGCTTGCATAAAACTCAGGCTGAGGTCATAGCGCAGGTCCGAACCCCTCTGGACACGACTTCTGGATCGTCTGCGGCTGCTGAAACCAAAAAAATCTTCAAAAATGTCACTAAAACTTGAAAAGATATCGTCGAAGCCGCCAAAACCGGAAAATCCCGAGCCTTCCAGGCCCTGATGCCCATATTGGTCGTAAATTCGGCGCTTTTGCGGGTCTCTGAGCACCTCATACGCTTCAGCAGCCTCTTTGAATTTTTCTTCAGCTTCTTTATCACCGGGGTTCCGGTCTGGATGATAATTTAAGGCAAGCTTGCGGTAAGACGTCTTTAATTCTTCATCAGTGGCATTGCGGTCGACGCCCAATACCTCGTAGTAGTCCCTTTTGCCGGTCATATGCTTCCAGCCTTTAATTGATTGGTATTATTTCTTTGTTTGGCTTAAACGATCTATAAATTTGACTCGGTCTGCATTAAAAGCGCAACGCATCCCGCGTTTGTTACAACATGGAAAAATAATACATGTATCCACGTTGTCAATGGATCTTGTTGCGGTCTTCAGTGGACCCATTGGCCGTCTAATCCCTTTTGCCCGGACTCAATTGGGGCATTGCAAATTAAAACCCTAATTGATCTGTATTCTTTTCGATCAATTAGGGCAAAAGCCGCCCGCTGCGAGGCGGCCCCGAATCGTATCCCCGGTCGATGTTGCTTCTTTATAGAATTTAATCCGTTGCTACAAAAGGGAAGAGCGGCGGCGCTGCCTTTTCGCACTCAGACCCAGCAGAAAGCCGACCACCAGAACGCCGGCACCACTCAAAAACCATTTAATATTTTTCTGCAGCCGAAGTTGACCGAGTTCCGCTTCCATGGCCTGGGCCTTTTCTATCTGCTGGGCCAGCTCCGAGGAAGACTTTTTATGTTCTGTTTTCAGCCGAAGAAATTCCGAGGAATCCTTTTTGAGCGCCCCGTATTCCGCGACGACCTGGTTCAGTTTTTTTTGGGTTCCGGCGAGTTCCGATTCAAGCCGTTTGTTGTCGTCTTTTTGTTTTTCATTTATTTCCTGCAACGTTTTAAGCTGAGACGATAGTTCTTCGTTTTCCTGTTTGATCTGTTCGAGTATCACCGAATGGGGTTCCTTGTCGGTTAAAAAGCGGCTCAGCACCCAGCCTTCCTTTCCGTTTTCCAGACGGACCTGGGTCCAGTCCTCTTGTGTGGTTAAAATTTCAACGCGATGGCCCGTTTTAAGCATGGCCAAGACCCTGTGATCCGTCCCGGGTCCGGTCCTGAGTGTAATTTGCATCACACCGGAGATATATTGGGTCTCAGCTCGTCCGATTGCTGGAATTAGCAGGATCAGCGCCCAAATAAGCATGACTTTTTTCATATGAATTCTCCCAAAGGCCTGTTAACCGCTTGGCAGTTCGATGAATTTTGCCGGATTTAGCGGAACCCTGATTAAATTATTGACGGAAGCAGGTATCGGTTTTATTCTTTGATTAAAAAATAAAATCTGTCAATAATAACTTTAAAAATATTCACGTATATGTTAGTAAAAAAGAACAATACGCACGCATTTTCAGTTCCACAAACGGGTTATTTTTATGATCGCTTTTGATTTGGCCTGCAGCAGGGGCCATCAGTTTGAAGGCTGGTTTGAAGACGGGAAAGCCTACGAAGCGCAATACAAAAAAGGGCTGATCTCCTGTCCGGTTTGTAATGACACCTCGGTATCCAAAGTATTATCCACCTTTGCCATAAAAAAACCGATCCAGCTTCCCGAAAAAACGAAAGACGACACCGCCGGGATCGCGCAGACAGCTAAAAAAATCGTTGAATACGTTGAAAAAAATTTCGATGATGTCGGCGCTGAGTTTACCAAGGAAGCGTTGAAAATTCACTATGGTGTGACTGAACCCCGTAATATCCGAGGCGTCAGCACCGAAGAAGAGGAAAAAGTTTTGAAAAAGGAAGGGATTCAATTTTTCAAAATACCTCTGCCCACCACTCCCGAGAGGGATTCTTAGCGAATCCGGCATCTCAGCAAACTCTTTTTTTAAACTCTTTTACATTTTGTTAAGGTCTTATTAAACCTGTCAAAAACCCGATCAACTCTTGTTTAGCCCGGATATTTCACGAAATGCATTCGTTCATTTGCAAGGCACTCCGGGGTGCAGCCGCACTACGAGTACTGCAAGCCCCGGATAACGCAGCAAATGGGCGCATGCATTTCGCCCGCAGGGTGAAATTTTTTCAAGCATTTGTCTTTTTCAATAAAGGTAACAAATTGTACTTTTTGTTTTTAGTTTAAGTATGAATCTAACCGACTATTATCATGATCTTTTTAAACCTTGCTGAAAAATTTTCATGAAATAACCGGGTTAGGTCGTTATTCAAAGCACCTGACGCCGGGCTCGGATTTATTATGAGAAACGCGGACCGAAGGTTTGCCGGAGGAGGATACGCGCCATGCCGTACGATGAAATTCGCTTTCAAACCAAGGGAGAAGTCGGTCTTTTAACCCTGAACAACCCCAAAAAGATCAATGCGCTTTCGTTGAAAATGATACAAGAAATCACCGCCGTGTTGTTGAAAACCGCTTCGGACGAATCCGTCAAAGTGATCATTATTCGAGCGGCCGGCAAGCATTTCTGCGCCGGCCACGACCTTAAGGAAATGGTCTCCCGCGGGGTCAAAGAATATAAATTGGTATTCGACCGGTGTACCCGGATGATGCAACTGATCCATGAAATTCCGCAGATCGTAATCGCTCAGGTCCAAGGCATTGCGACGGCGGCCGGATGTCAGCTGGTGGCCTGGTGCGACCTGGCGGTCGCCGAAACAGGGGCGAGATTTGCCACGCCCGGTGTTACAATCGGGTTGTTCTGCACCACCCCGATGGTGGCCATCACCCGGGCCATCGGGCGCAAGGCCGCCATGGAAATGCTGGTCACCGGGCGATACTTTTCAGCCCAGGAAGCCAACGCCCTCGGATTGATAAATAAAGTTGTCGCCCTTGAGGACCTGGATAAAGAAACGCTCGCGCTGGCGGAAAAGATAAACGAGGCCAGCGGATTTGTGCTGGCCATCGGCAAGCAGGGCTTTTATGCCCAGGTGGACCAGCCGGACAATCACGCCCTCCACTACGCCAAACACACCATCACGATGAACCTGACCGCCGATGATGCCCAAACCGGCATCCGGGCCTTTTTGGACAAAGAAAAACCGGCATGGAAAAACCGTTGACAAAAAAGATGATCGCAACTTTCAGCCCCCCAAAATGATCACCCGGACCGATTTTGTTTCTGATTGATCCAGGGAAGGATCTCCTTGAACAGCCCTCTTCTATCGGAGGCCTCAAAAGCCTTGGCACCTGGAAAACCGATCACACAGACGTCTATGCCCATCAGGTATAACGGCGTTCCCGGGGTCTGGGACCTGGTGGCCCAGACGACGGTGCCCCTGAAGGACACTTCTTTTTCCAGCGGCATAAAAACGACGACCTGGGTTTCGGGGGCAATCGTTTCGGCGGCTTGAATCCGCATGCCGGAGCTACTGATATCGACCGCCTGCGCTTCCATCGAAACCGCATCCCGGGTAACCACATCCACCCGGATTTTATATCTGGGTTCCCTGCGCCGCTCTTCCATGGCACGCGCATTTCCTTTAGGTTGCGAAACGAGCCAACTTCATGGTTAAAAACGCTTTCCCTACCGGCTGTTGCTCAACTATTAATCTTTACAAGCAATTCATTGAATCAGGTTCTGCGAATCAATAACGGCAAAGCGAAAAAGAAAAGCCCCTTCAACTGGTTGAGCCCAAAGGGTGCGTTGTCCGGAATAAGCCATAAAATTATCAAAAACAGCTTCAGAATAAGCGAAAAAGGGATGCAGGCAACCGCCCGTCAAGAGCTTAATTTTAACATGGATCGGTTTACAAATTCAAGAATGTTATTATTTTCAGATAATTATTTCAATAAAGGGGTTGCAAACCAATTAAGATATAGTATGAAAATCAACCTGATCCACTCATTTTAATAGGGGGAATTCGATAATGAGCCGTTTTTTATTGCTGGATATCGGTGCGGGCACCATGGATGTCCTCTTTTACGATCAAAAATCCGATCTGCACTACAAAGCGGTGGCCCGCTCTCCGGTGCTGTCCGTGTCGGAAACCATTGCCGGCACCCCGGGGAACCTGCTGATCCGCGGCTATGAAATGGGTGGCGGAGCGGTCTCCTCCGCCATCAAGCAGCGGGCGACCCAGGCAGAGGTGGTGATGACCGCGGCCGCGGCCGCAACGATTCATCATAATCAGGAAAAGGTTCATGCCCAGGGTATAAAAATAATCTCGGACAGCCAGGCCGATCAAATGCAGAAGGACCGCCGGTTTTCCGCCCTGATGACAACCGACCTGGATGTGGAGCGAATCAAACATATTGTTGCGGGATTGAATGTTCCCTTTGAATTTGATGTCATCGGTATTTGCGCACAGGATCATGGCATGGCGCCCGCGGACGTATCCCACCTGGATTATCGCCACCGGGTTTTCAAAACGGCATTGGACAAAAACCCCTTTCCCGAAGCCCTGCTTTACGGTCCGGGGCAGGTGCCGGAGACCTTCAACCGCCTGTCCTGCATTGCCCAAAAAGGCCGCGAGCTGCCTGCCGCCGAGGTCTATGTCATGGACAGCGGCATGGCGGCCATTTTGGGGGCCTCGCTGGAACTTCGGGCGAAATCAAAACAAAAACTGATCGTCATCGACGTGGCCACTTCTCATACCGTGAGCGCAGCTTTGGATGGGGGTGAAATTGCCGGGTTTTTTGAGTACCACACCCACGATATCACCCGGGAGCGCCTGGAGCATCTAATCCCCCTTTTGGCTGATGGAAAGCTAAAGCATGATCAGATATTAAAAGAAGGCGGACATGGCGCTTACATTCGCAAAGCCATCGGGTTCGAAGCGGTCGAGATGATTATCGTCACGGGACCCAAACGCAGGCTGGTCGAAAATTCCCGACTGCCCATGGTCTGGGGCGCGCCCTTCGGCGACAACATGATGACCGGGACGGTGGGCCTGCTCGAGGCCGTTCGCCGCCGTAAAGGGCTTGATCCCATTTCGTATGTCTAGCCCGATTATTTCATGAATTTTTTCAACAGGTTCTGAAAAGGCCATGATAATATCCGGTCACACTCAAATTTGGCGTAATGAAATTGAACATTTTTCAAAGGTCTCGGCTTAAAACCTGTGGATGGCGGGTTTTTCACTTGATCGTCCAGCCGCCGTCCACGGTCAGCACGTGTCCGGTAATCATGTCGGCCAGGTTCGAGGCCAGGAAAAGGGCCGCATAGGCGACCTCTTCCGGCGCCGCCATGCGGCCTAAAGGGATGCTTTCCAGCACATAGCGTTTGAACTTCTCATCCAAAAACATCTTTTCCGTAAAAGGCGTCAGCACGAAGGTCGGTGCGACGGCATTGACATTGATCTTATGCGGCGCCCATTCCAGCGCCAGCGTCCGGGTTAACTGGTTCAGTCCGCCTTTACTCGAACAATAGGCCGCCCGCAGCGGCAGGCCAACCAGCCCGGCCTGGGAAGAAATATGGACAATTTTACCGCCGCCCTTTTTGATCATCACCTTGCCCGCGGCCTGGGTGACAAAGAAAAGGGCTTTCAGGTTGATGTCCATGACATCATCCCAGTTTTTTTCAGATACGGTTTCCGCCGGCTGCGGCCGGTTAATGCCGGCGGAATTGACCAGGATATCGACGGTACCCAGCTCCCCGACCACGAAGTCGACCAGATGTTGAGCGTTTCCGGGGGCTGAAATATCCAATGCGGCATATCGCGTTTCAATCCCCTTTTCACCAAATTTGCGACCCAGTGCTTCCAGTTTCGCCGTGCTCCTGCCGTGCAGAAAAACTTTTGCGCCGGCCAGCCCAAAAGCCTCGGCAATGGCCTCGCCGATCCCGCCGGTCGCACCGGTTACCAGCGCGACCCTATCTTTGAGCGACAATTCCGGTGTTTTCATTTTGTATATTTTTCCTTTCGCACCCGGCAGGATATGCCATGGCCCAGCATGTTTTCGTAATTGCAGGCCCTTTCACAAACGTCCGCGATCTTGGCCGAGGCTTCACGGGTGGCGTATTGGTAGGTCACCGTTTTAACGAATTTTCCAACCGAAAGACCGCCGGTATAGCGGGCCGCCCGCATGGTGGGCAGCACATGATTGGTCCCGATGGTTTTATCGCCGTAGGCCACTGTAGTCTCCTCACCCAGAAAGACCGACCCGTAGTTTTTGCAGCTATCAAGATAATACTTCCAGTCCCGGGTCTGTACCTCCAGGTGTTCCGGTGCCCACCGGTCACTGATCTTGACCGCCTCACGGGGAGAATCCACCACAAGGACTTCACCGTTGTCCCGCCAGGCAATGCCGGCAACATCCCTGGTAGGCAAATCGGCCAGCTGTCGCTCCAGCTCGGCGATGGTCTTTTCGGCCATGTCGCGTGAAAGCGAAACCAGGGCCTGCCGGGCGTTGGGGTCGTGCTCCGCCTGCCCGAGCAGATCCGCGGCCAGGATGCAAGGGTCGGCGGTTTCATCGGCAATAATCAGTATTTCGGTCGGACCGGCCAGAAGGTCAATGCCGACGGTTCCGAAAAGCTGCCGCTTGGCCTCGGCCACATATTTGTTGCCGGCCCCCACCACCATGTCGACCGGTTCCAAGCCCTCTATGCCGTAGGCCATCGCCGCCAGCGCGTGGACGCCGCCCATGCAGTATATTTCATCCGCTCCGCCCGCGACCATGGCGTAAAGCGTGGCCGGCCACAGGCCCGCCCCCTTGACCGGCGGGGAGCAGGCCACCACCCGGGAAACGCCGGCGACCTTGGGGGTGATCACCGTCATATGCGCGGAGGCCAGCATGGGATAGCGCCCCCCGGGGATGTAGGACCCGCTGGAGCCGACCGGAATGATTTTCTGCCCCAGGAAAACACCGGGCAAGGTTTCCACCTCAAAGTCGGCCAGCCGCTTCATTTGCTCTTCGGCAAAATTTCGGATCTGGGTTTGACAAAAATCGATATCCTCTGCTTCGCTTGTCGGGAGCTTTTTTCGGGCGGACATCATCTCGTCTTCCGAAACTTTAAAACGTTCAGGAGACCACCGATCAAATTTTTCCGAATAATACCTGAGGCCGGCCTCACCTTCCGATTTAACTTTTTCCAGGATTTCGCTCACGGCGGCCTGCACCGCGGAGATATCCTCCGCTTGTTTTTCAATTGCTTTTTTCAAATATTCCGCCATGCCTTCTGTCGCTCCTTTCCTTTCAAATTTCCTTAGCGCTTTTCGCGCTTATCCAAAAAGCTCAAGTATCAGCGTGTCGAGGCCTGTGGGTGTTCGGTTTGGCGCCGGGCAACCGTCTGAGCACTTTAGGCACCGTTGGGCCAACCGCCCTGATGAAAGGAGTGTAAATGAACAACCACCTTTTATCATTAAACTCATTTAAAAATGATTGGCAGCGCCTGGCCCTACGGAGCGTTAAGTGCGAGTTTTGGCCGCCGCCAAACCGAATATTTACAGGCCGATGGAACGGCGCAACTTGGACTTTATGGACAACCGCGATGTTTTTTATGGAAACATTTACGGCACCCTGCCGTTTTAAAAATTCGGACTCCCCGAATCAAGCCGGCTTACGGGGTAAACGGCGCTTTATTCGTTGAGTATGGCCACGGCCCGCAGCGGCGATCCGGTCCCGGCGCGTATCTTCAGCGGCAGGGCGATAAAGGTGAAGCGCTTTCCGACCACCTGGTCCAGGTTGCACAAATTTTCGATGTGGGTGATGCCGCGCTCCGCGCAGACCGTATGGCAGGGGTAGGTTTTATCATACCACATATCCGGACTGGCCGAATCGACCCCGAAATTCACGCAGCCCTGGTCAATGATATATTCCGTACCTTCCCGGTCAAGCCCCGGATAATCGGTCATGTACTCCGGTTTGCCGTAGTAGCGGTCATATTGCGCCGTATAAAACAGAATCGTATCGCCCGCTTGGATCTCGAGTTTACACTTGGCCAGCTCGGCCTCAATTTTTGCTCGCCCGAATTGCGTTTTCTGCGGGATATCGCTGACATCCAGACAAATTCCGGAGGTAATACATTTCTCGAGTGCGAGCTGCTCGATAGACTCCGCCCGGGAGTCCCGGGACAGATGGCTGACCGCGTCGATATGGGTGGGACCGTGATCGCAGAACATAATACCGCGGGTTTCGTAGGAAAATCCGGTTCCCAGCATCCGCCGGCATTCCTCATGGGACATATGGGTCCAAACGACTGTTTTTAAATGTCCCGGGTAAACAGGCATCCCTTGGTAGATTTCCTGTGACAGGTCAACAATTTTTCCATTGAACATAAAACGTTCCTCCTTGATCGTTTTTTTAAAGACAACGGGTTGATCACTTTAACCCCTCACTTTTGAAATTGTCAATCCATGCTTTATGTCCCCGGATGGAACCGGGGCGGCGGAGGCCGGGCCGGCGTTTATCGCTTTGGTGCAGGAATGGCTTTTGATTTGCGGGGGATGAATTATAATTGCCTGATTTTTTAATCTCTTTTTCCGGTGCCGATTCTGATGGTCCGGTATTAAAAATTGACATCCCGTTAAATATTATTTACTACAATATAGCATATTTGATTAAACAGAGGTTGCATCCAATGAAAAAATCTTTCTGGTTATGGGTCGGATGGTTTGTCTTTCTGCTGCTGGTTAATTTTATCCTGCCGTTTACCCTGCTGGCCAAAGTCGCATTGATTAAAGGCAGTTTTCTCTTCTGGCTCTTATGGGCCGGGGTTGCCGTGGTCAGCATGTTCATGATGTTTCTGCCCTGGCGGGAAGGCAAACCGATACATGAAAGGGGTCGGGAATGAACGAGAGCTTCTATTCATGGACCGCCCTTTCGGTTTATATGGTAACCGGAATTGTAATCGCCGCTTTAGCCCGCCGAAAGCTGGGGGCAGGCATGAACGAGTTTTTTCTGGCCAACCGCCAGTTGGGGGGGGTTGTATCGGCCTTGACCTATGCCGCCACCACCTACAGCGCGTTTATGATGGTCGGCCTGGCCGGCATTACTTATAAATTCGGCGTCGGCGCTTTAGGGTTCGAGCTCACCTATCTCTGCGGACTCGTTCTGGTTGTTTTCTTTGGGCCCCGCTTCTGGCTGGTGGGGCGTAAATTCGACTACCTGACCCACGCACAGCTACTTGCCGACCGCTACGAAAGCCGGGCGGTCGGTGTTGTCGCCGCGATTCTTTGCCTGATTTTTCTGGTCCCCTATGCCGCCATCCAACTGATGGGGATCGGTTACCTCATGGCCGGGGTCTCCCAGGGGGCCGTCCCGCTCCTGGCGGCGATGGTCATCGCGACGCTGCTGGCCATTATCTGGTCCAACATCGCGGGCCTGCGCTCGGTGGCCTGGACCGACGCCCTGCAGGCGATCATCATGCTGCTGACGTCCATCATCACCCTTTGTTTTGTGGTCTACAAGGGGTTTGGGGGGTTCGGCAATCTTTTTGCGCAAATGGACAGAGACATCCCCGCTCTGCTGGCCGGGGCCGGGCTGTTTAAATTCAACCTGTTTTTCGGGCTCTCACTGCCCTGGCTCTTTTTCTCCCTTTCCAATCCACAGGTCACCCAGCGCCTGTTCGTGCCCAAATCCGTTACGGCTTTCAAACAGATGATCGGCGGTTTTCTTGTTTTCGGTTTTATCTATACCCTGGTCTCGGTCCTTTGGGGCTTTAGCGCCAGGCTGCTGATCCCGAATCTGCAATCCGCGGACCTGGCGACCCCTTCGCTTTTAGCCCTGCCTCTTGTTCCCAGGATTGTGGCCGTTTTTGTGATGGTCGGTATCCTTTCCGCCGCCATTTCCACCATCGATTCGATCCTTCTCAGCCTGTCTTCCATGTGCGCCCGGGATATCGTCAAAGCCGGCTTCAAGCCCGGGATCACCGAACAATCCGAAATCAAACTGGGCAAGCTGATCATTCCGGTTCTGGCGGTGGTTTTTTTCCTCTTTGCCAACTGGGCGCAGGGCAAACGGGGGCTGGCTTTTATGATTGTCCCGCTGTCGTCAGCCGCCTCGGCCGGGCTGTTGATGGCGATCCCGGCCATCGTGGGCGCCTTTTTCTGGAAAAGAGCATCCGCAGCCGGGGCCTTGAGCAGCATGGTGGTCGGCGCGGTGTCGGTCCTGGTCCTGCAATTCACCGGCTTCAAGCCGCTGGGACTCTGGCCGGGTGTCTGGGGCCTGATCATCTGCCTGTTTTTATACGTGGCGGTCAGTTTGCTCACGCGGGCGCCTGAAGAAAAAGCCCGGGTGTTTATCGATTACTTGCGTGAAGAGCTTCCCAAATACCGATTTCTCTGATGCCCGATTTCATCACAGCCCCAACAGGATACCCGCCCCGGCCATTTAACTCGTCCTGGTTTACCGCACTCCTTTTCGCAATGGTCTTTGCCGGTCTTTTTATCAACCTGGGCGGTGTTCCGCTTTTCGATGAAGATGAAGGCAACTATGCGGAAGTCACCCGGGAGATGCTGGCCAGCGGAGACTTTGTCACGCCCCGCGTAAGCGGCAAACCTTTTTTCCACAAGCCGCCCATGATCTACTGGACCCAGGCGGCCAGTGCGGCCATCTTCGGGCTCAGCGAATTCGCCCTGCGCCTGCCTTCCGCTCTAGCGTCATTATTATGGGCGGTGACCTTGGTTCTATTCGCCCGGCGCTATCTGGGGAGGCAGATTGCCGGGTATGCGGTTTTCTTCATGGTGACTTCCATCCAGACCGGCATCATTGCCAAAGCCGCCATCGCCGATGCGTTGTTAAATCTTTTTATTACCCTGACGATGTTCGGCATCTTCAAGTACTATCTTCAGCCGACCTTGAGATACCTCTGTCTGACCTATGCCTTTATGGCTTTGGGCTTTTTGACCAAAGGACCGGTGGCAGTCCTGATCCCGCTGCTGGCCTGCGGGCTGTTTTTCGGATTCAAAGGAAAATTAAAGACCTTGCTGCCGGCCCTGTTTAACCCCGTCGGCTGGGCTGTATTTTTGATCATTGCCCTGCCCTGGTATATCGCGCTATACGTGGAACACGGCCGGGCGTTTGTCGACGAAATCTTTCTGGTGCACAATATCGCCCGCTTCCAGAGCGCCTTCGAGGGTCATTCAGGCCCCCTGTTTTACTACCTGCCGGTGATCTTGCTGGGGATGCTGCCCCACACGGCTTTCATAATAAAAGCGCTGGCAGATGTTCGAACGCTGCTTAAAGATGATGTCAACCTGTTTTTGCTGGTCTGGTTCGGCATTGTCCTGGTGTTTTTTTCGCTGGCGGCGACCAAACTGCACCATTATATCGTTTACGGGTACGTTCCGCTGTTTATTTTCATGGCCCGGAAGGCGGAGGCCCTCCGCAGGGCGCTTTTTCAATCGATCTGGCCGCTTGCCTTTCTAACCGTGTTGTTTTTCCTGCCCGAGATCGCCGGAATGGTGCAGCCCTACATTGGGGATGAATTTGCCCGCCTGGTTCTGGCGGGGGCGCTGCCCCAGCTTGGCATCAAGCACCGTTTGATCGTCGGCACCGTCCTTGCGGCGGTGGCGGTCATGCCGCTGGTTCGGCATTTTCCTAAATCTTATGCCACCATTCTTACCGGCATTCTGTTCATGGGGCTGGTCAACTTTTATGCCATGCCGCTGGCCGGCAGCATTATGCAGCAGCCGGTCAAGGAGGCGGCCCTGCTGGCAAAAAAAAACGACTACCACGTGGTCATGTGGGCGGCGAGTTATCCTTCCTTTGCGGTATACCGGGAAGAAATCATCGTCGAACGCCCGCTCCGAGAGGGGGATATTGTCCTTACCAAGGCCAACAAATTAAACAAAATTAAACAGTATCGGATTATTTATCAAAAAAACGGGATCGTAATGGCCCGGGTCATGGTCCCCTGATCGGTTTATGAAAAATAAAAAATTATACTTAACTGCCATCCTGTTGCTGTTGTTTTCGGTCTTATACTACGGCTTTATGTCCGACAGGCTGTATCCGGTCGTCGCGGGCCGGATCTACCGCAGCGCCCAACTGTCAGCAGAGAGGCTGGAGAAGGTCATTGATCGGTACCACATAAAAACGATCATCAATTTAAGGGGCATCCACAAGGAAGAGAAGTGGTATCTTTTGGAAAAAGAAACCGCAGTAAAAAACAAGACGGCCTTTTACAGCATTTCCATGCCCGACCATGATTTGCCCAAATACAGGGCGCTGAACCGGCTGATGGATCTTCTTTTAACGGCGGAAAGACCGCTTTTGATCCATTGCCGCCGGGGAGCCGATCGGGCCGGTATGGCCAGCGCCCTGGCACTGATTGTTGAAAAGGATCTAACGCTTGCACAAGCTAAAAAACAATTTTCATGGCGCTACGGAGTGGTTCCCTGGCTGGGTTCCATCGGGCCCCGGCTGTTTTCAGAATATGAAGCCTGGCTGGCTGACGAGCGGCAAAACCACGCCCGCGGCCGCCTGTTGTACTGGACCAAGCATGCTTATGTCGACCGGCACCATAACGTGGAGTTCTGGATCGACTCGGTCGATGACCGGCCGTTTTCATACGGCAAAGATTATAAAATAACGGTTAGGAAGACCTTAAACCCCCTTTCCATCAAGGGGTGGGCCTATGATGCCCAGAAGAATGCGGTCCCCCGTGATTTTTTTGTCGTTTTGGGCGACCGGATTTCTGCACGGGTCAATTATAAATTCCCTAAACCCGACGTGCAGGCCTATTTGGGCATGGAAGCAAAAGGTCAGGGCAATTTGTTTTTGGGGTGGGAGGTCAGCATAAGCAGCGATAACCTGATTGAAAAATGCTACCCCCTGGCGGTCGGTTTTGTTAGAGACAAACCGCCCCACCGAACACTTCCAACCAAATACCAGCTGTGCATTAAATAATCTTGCTCGTCAGACCATCGCAATTTAGGGTTTCATTGTGCAGGTTTCAGGCATGCCGGACGGGCCTTCCGACACCTGAACCCCTTGCCCTGTCTTTGCAAAAGCCTGAGGGCTTCAGGGCCAAGGCGCCAAGGGCGAAGCTGCAGTCAGCCTGCTGCGAACCCTTGGCAACGCCGGATCCGGAGGTCTCCGGTTTTCCCGCAGGGTAAACAACATGGCGAAAATGACAACATCCTTTGACATGTTGTTTAGAAGTGGTTTCAAAACCTCGGATTAGGCCTGAGAGCAAGGCGCAGCCCGATGAAAAAGCGCAGCATACATGCAAGTATGTGAGCATTTTGAAGAGGG
>Ga0209536_100007836_pt1 | contig 16145 bp, 13 predicted proteins | sample DeeMarSeWOR28_12_FD_187461 | JGI IMG/M metagenome (GOLD analysis project Ga0209536, IMG submission 187461) | Marine sediment microbial communities from White Oak River estuary, North Carolina - WOR-2-8_12 (SPAdes) (version 2) | ecosystem: Environmental > Aquatic > Marine > Intertidal zone >...
TATTTCCCGGGCCGGTATATATACCCAATCGGTGTGTTAGATTTGTGGTGTTCTGCAACCTAACAACTTGACAGTATTATGTAATCCATGTAATTTATAGAGCTGCTTCCACTGGTGGAAGCCCAATAGCAATGCAATTTTATTAAAACAGATGTCGGGGAATAATTTTTTTATATAAGAAATATTTAAAAAATATGCCTTTTCAATATCTTCCTGCTCACTTTTTTTTACGGTATATCATCCCTGGTCACTGCCAGCTATCCAGCTGAATATTTTCTAATACAATGAAAAATTTTATTATCCTCGCTGCATTAATAGTTACTGTATCCTTATTGCTGTTCCCGGTTATGTCCTCCTCCGTCCCGAAGCCAGCAGACAAAAAGGTTTTCCAGCCAGGCGCAGAATTTGACGGCTTTATTGGCGTCGCACTTGCCAAGGAACCCGTTTATCTCATTCTTGTGGAAAAAAACCTGCAGCGATTACGGGTTTTGGAATATGATAACGAGTTGCGGGTTGTTGCGGAGTATCCCAGTGCTACAGGGGAAAATTTCGGTATAAAAGAAATCAGCGGCGACTCAAAAACTCCTGAGGGCATCTATTTCATCACCAAGATATTTAAAGATGATGAAATCACCATATTCGGAGACAGGGCATTTCATCTTGACTACCCGAATTTCTTCGATCAACAGGCAGGCAGAAACGGTGACGGCATTTATATCCATGGCACCAACAAAAAATTGGTACCAAACAGTACAAACGGCTGTGTAACCCTGGCAAACAAAGATCTCGATGACCTGGAAAATTATATCAACCAGGTTGTTACTCCTGTCATTATTGTACCGGAGCTTAATGGTGCCACCAACTCAAAAATACAATTTTTGACTGATAATGACTTCAGCCTGGCAAAATCCTTGCTGCTTGCCGAAGAAATAAATCAGGACAATGTTGAATATAATTACTTATATATTGTTAATTTTGGCAGTCAGACTGTTGCGGTGAGCGACTTCATTTACCGCCCATTCAACCGCTCAATAATGCGGGGAGTCAGCAAGACCTACCTCGAATACTTTCCAGACAAAGGCTGGACAGCACGCCAACGCATCTGGCGTGTAAGTCCACTCCAGATATATCCTGAGGCCCCCTTTAAAATTGCTGCTAAGCCGCTGACTACCGGCGAAGTACAAATGATGGAACAAACTGAGGAAGAAGCAGCAGCAATGATGGCCACCTTAAACCCCAGAAGTATTCCACTGCAAAGATCGGTTATGAAAGAGCAGTTTCAGAACGTCTCCAGGAGTATAGTCAATGCACCACCTGATATTCATAAAAATTCACAACCCACGAAAACCCTTAAGTTAACTGGAAAAGAAGCACAGCCTGTGCCTATGCAAGCTGCAGTAGTAGTTACGACACCTGCAACACGGACCATTACTTCTCTCAAGATCAAGCAACCGTATAAAATAATGGTTGCAGCCCCTGTTATCCCCAAGGATGAACAGCAGGTAGTAGATTTTGTTGAAAACTGGAGACAGGCCTGGGTTTCACAGGCTATTAAGCCATATATTGCATTCTATGACAAAACATTCAGGGGCGATGGCAAGAACCTTGCTCAATGGAAAGCGCATAAGGCAAAACTTAACAGAACATATGAATTTATTTCTGTAAATATCTCAAATATTGAGGTGAATTGGACTGATGAAGGTGCAGCCGTTTCTTTCAGGCAGGAATACCGCTCAGACCGTTATAGAGCCACAGGCAATAAAACACTCTATTTAATTTACAGTAATTTAGGATGGAAAATCAAACGCGAAATTTTTTCACGTATCTAGGCAGAGGAGGAAACCCTTGAAGTACAGAATTTTTGTAATTCGACTTTCAATTATACTGCTGTCCATGTGTATTGTTCAAACCAGCAGCCAGGCCCAGATAATCCACGAGGTTTATCTGCCAAATACGGATCACGAACTGAGCGTTTACCGCATATACGGAGATGAACCAGGCAAGACTATCATGATCATAGGGGGCATCCAGGGTGACGAACCCGGAAGTTACCTGTCAGCAGATCTCTATGCCGACATTCATCTTAAAAAAGGCAACCTCATAGTTGTGCCGCGAGCTAACTTTTATTCCATATTACTGAATCGTCGTGAAGGATTGACCGGTGACATGAACCGCAAATTCGGTGAAAACGGCAATGCAAGGAAAAGCCTTGATGAAGAAGTTGTAATCGTGCTGAAACACCTTATTGCTGAAAGCGACCTCCTGCTCAATCTCCACGAAGGCTCCGGGTTTTATTCCCCGGAATGGATCAGCGAAATGGAAAATCCCCAGCGCTACGGCCAGTCCATTATCTACGATGCTGAGGTCTATCCACTGCCTAATGACCAGGGATCAATCAATCTGGGGGGTCTTGCCAGAAGTGTCACAAACAAGGTAAACAACCAGCTCGATCAAGAAAGGTACCACTTCCGGCCCAACAACCATAACACTATTTCTGATAAAACCTTCCACCGCGAGCAAAGACTGTCAGCCACATATTATGCTCTCACCCATGCCAATATCCCTGCCTTTGGGGTAGAAACCTCTAAATCCATAAATGACCTGGCATTAAAAATCTCCATGCACAAGCTTGTCATCAATACTTTCATGGAGCAGCTTGGTTTAGTTCTGGACTCACCGGGCCTCGACCTGAAAAAACCCGAGCTCAGTTATCTTCTCATCAGGGTCAACAATGGACCTGCCTATGCCATGCCACATGGTTCAACCTTGAAAATCAACCCGGGGGACGAGGTCCTTGTTACAGATATCATTGCCAATTATAAACGCGGCATGGTTGCTGACATTGAAGGATTAGGCAACAAAAACGATACCCAAATACCCTTCAGAATTTCAAAAAACACAAAAATCGTTGTTCGCAAGGATGCGGAAGAATGTGGCTGGATAGCACTGGATGCAGGAGTTTCCGAGGAAGCTCAACCAAAAATTGCCGCTAAAGTCGATCCTTCGGAAATAAAGGCCGAAGAACTTATCGTTAATATTAATGACTCGATACAATCTCTGCCGGCCGGGGGCACTCTCTTCGTGAAAAAGGACAGCCGCCTCATCCTCAAAGGGATCAGAACAAATATTCCCCAACTGGACAGCAATGTTCTGATCAATTTTAAAGGTTTTGCGCCTCCGAAATCAGTTAACGACGGCAACGACCTCGACTACCCCATTTACACCAGCCAGGATCTCTGGGCCCGCTATTCTGTTAACAAAAAAGGAAAACTCTACCCTGTCGTCGCCATCTACAATAATAAAACAATCGGTGAATTCTGGGTAGAAATCGCCAGCAATTGATCAATCACTATTCTGCAGCAGTGCATTTTATGAAATTTCTCCGGGCGACAACCATCCTGCTTTACGCACTTGTTTTTCTACTGCTGCTGCCCTCCCCGTCCCCAACCGGAGAAATAGACGATCTTGCCAGCAAGGCGGAACAGGGCCAGGTTGAAGCGCAACTCAAAATGGGTAATGCCTATTATTTCGGAAAAGACGTTTCGAGAAATCTTGAACAGGCTTTGTTCTGGTATGAGAAGGCTGCGCAGCAGGGGAACCCCAAGGCGCAAAGGGCCCTGGGAGCAATGTACGAACTGGGCAAAGGAACAGCCAAGGAACCGAAAAAGGCGGCATACTGGTATGAAAAGGCCGCGGAACAGGGCCTGGCCCGGGCCCAGACAAACCTTGGCATACTTTACGAAACAGGTGTCGGCGTAGCGCAAAACTATGATGCTGCCCGGCGCTGGTATGAAAAAGCAGCTGAGCAGGGCTATGCCCGCGGCCAGACCTATCTCGGCCGCATGTATGAGCTTGGCATAGGCGCTGCAGTTGACTTTGTGAAAGCTTTTTACTGGTACCAGAAAGCAGCTGAACAGGACTATGCCAGGGCCCAGACCAATCTCGGATCCTTGTATGAAGCAGGCCAGGGTGTGGAGCAGAACTATGGAAAAGCTGTAACCTGGTATAGAAAGGCCGCCGATCAACGCTATGCCCGAGGCCAGTATTATCTGGGACGCATGTTTGAACAGGGGCTTGGGGTTGAAAAAGATCCTACCCTGGCAGCAGACTGGTACGCCAAGGCTGCAGCATTGGGCCATATCCAGGCCCGGGAACAGCTTTCCAGACTTGAACTGGAATCCGCCAAGAAGGATGAAAAGACAGCGCCGGGGAAAAAACAGATTGCCGGCCAAGCCCCGGACGGACAGTTAACTGCAGCACCTGCTGAAGAAGAACAGGCAGATGAAGAAACTGCCCAGGCAACACCTCCTGCAGGAGACAGGTATCGGGCCGCTGCGGAAATGGGTGATCCCGGCAGCCAGAATTCTCTCGGCCTGTTGTATCTCAACGGTGGCGAAGGTTATACCAGGGATGAAGAAAAAGCTGCATACTGGTTTAGCCAGGCGGCTGAGAATGGCAATGTAGCTGCCCAGAACAATCTCGGCCTGCTCTACCTGAACAGCCAGGGAGTTGAAAAGGATTTGCAAAAAGCTGAGTTCTGGCTCTTAAAAGCTGCTGAAAATGGGAATGTAGATGCTCAGAACAACCTGGGACTCCTTTATTTGAATGGCCAGGGAGTCGAAAAGGATTTGCAAAAAGCTGAGTTCTGGCTCCTAAAGGCTGCCGAAGCCGGTATTGTAGAAGCCCAAAGCAACTTAGGCCAGATGTATTATTTTGAGAAAAACTACCAGGAAGCAGCCTACTGGCTCTTGCAGGCTGCCAAGGAAGGTCTGGCATCTGCCCAGAACAATCTGGCTGTTATGTATTCTGAAGGACTTGGCGTAAAACAGAATAAGGAGCGTGCCATATATTGGTTGCAAAAGGCAGATGACCAAGGCGATTCAACCGCCCGCAAGAACCTGGCCATGCTTATTTTGGACCAACCTGAAGCTGCTGCAAGTAGAACTTTTCAGGACGATACCCAGAGCTCTGTATACTTCAGCACTTCAGCCCAAGACAATACTGAAGCAGCAGGGGACATTTCTGTTACTGAATCAATACCGGACTTTGTATCTCGCCAGGCAGCCAAAGAGCACTTTAATAAGGGCAACATGTATGCTAAAGACGGCCAATTTGACGCAGCAATTTCAGAATACAATAAAGCCATTGGACTCGATCCCGGGAATTCCAATACCTATGAAAACCTCGCTATTTCCTATGCCAAGACCGGAAATTTCCACAATGCTGTCAAAACCATGCAAACAGCCATTCGTTTGAACCCTGATGATGCGATGAAATATTCGACCCTCGGAATTATATATCATGCTGACAACAAGCTGCAGCAGGCTTTGGAGCAGTATAACAGAAGTGTGAGCCTCAATCCCGGCTACGGCGAGATGTACTATAACATGGCGGTTATTTACATTGAACTTGGACAGACCACATCAGCCTATAGATTTTTCAGACAGGCACAAAGCTTAGGCTATACAGAAAGCGGTCAGGCATTGCTCCTATTAAAAAAGAATAACCCCGAATTTTCTGAAATTTCAGAAAATAATTCTGTTCTGCATTTACGTCATATAGTTACAGCAAATGCTGAAGAGGCTGAGCTTATCCTGGGACGATTGCACAATGGAGATGATTTTGTCCGGCTTGCATCCCAATTTTCCCTGCCGCCATATAATTTAAACGGCGGCTATGTCGGTCCTTTTGCTCCGGATGAACTCCAGCCTGCAATTTCAGAGATTGTTGCACCCCTTGCTCCTCTTGCTCTCAGCCCAGTTATTGAAACCAGTTCCGGTTTTCACATTTTTCAAAAGTTCAAGGTTGATGCAAACCTTCCCCCATCCAGCTAGCATGTCAGCCTTTTTCATTCTTTAGCAAATGCACGCCTTTTCAGCCCTTTCATCCAGTAATTACAGGTTATTTGCAGATAATTTCTGAAAAAGGACCATCAGGTGACCTTTCTCTTTGAAAGATTGGCCACAATGTATTAATTAGAGGCTTAATATTTTTCAACACAATAACCTAAATTAAGTTTCTCAATATTTTTAGCAGGCAGGTGAATATGGCAAGGGTTTTCAACAACAACAGCGCAACCGACAAAACAATTAGGGCAATTGACCGTAAACGTGAGCAGGAAAGGCGCTTTATGCTCTCCCAGGCCTTCAAAAATGCGGAAGAGCTTTCCACCAGGCTCGTGCAGCGACTCATCGACCAGCATATTATTGAAACCACCTCGGAACAGGCAATGCGTGAATTATTCACTGAACAGCTGCGCTCCGTTTCCAACATGGAAGAATTTGATATTCAATTCAAAATTGCCCCATTGCGGAACCTGGCGAACGACCCTAATTTCATCAGCCTGTACCTGACCCAGTATATCATTGAGGATCTGGTTGATCATCCAAAGGTGCAGGACGTTTTTGGTGACGATTTAGACATTTATCTCACAGTTGATTCTGTTCTCAACCGGATAAGACCTTCATAATTATAAATAAACAGTAGCGGTTTCTTGTCAGCTTGCTCATATGCAGGTTTTGCACCCCGATGATACTCCAACCCTTGTCTATGCCAACCAGCAGGGCGAAATAAAAAATTTCCCCGGACTCCACATGGCAGGCAGAAGTGGAAATTTTTTTTCAAAACCGCTTCTTGATGATCTCATCCCGCTCCCGGAGGGCAGTGAACTTTTCCTGCTGCCGGATAGGCTGCCCGTAGGCATCTCACCAAAAGATGATGCTCCACTTCTGCTTGAACATGACCCTGTTGCACCCCGTGAAAAGATACAGGCGGTCGCGGCTTTCATGGCCCCGGCACATACGGCTATTCATATTGCCGCGTATGAACCTGCAGGAAAAGATATAGCCCCCCTCCCCCTTTTTGCCTATACTGCGGTCGGTTGGCTTAAAGGCAGATTTTGGGTTTCAGCCTTTCGCTCTGATCCTGACAGCAGACAGGATGCACGATCGTTTGATGGTAAAAAAATTGCCCGAAAAACCTCCCAAAAACTAAAAAGATATCCAAATAACAGACTGATACAGCACCTTGGGAAATGCTGCCTTACCTATGGATGCCCTGCGGCCAGGAATTATTTTCTTGGGCGTTGGGAGGCACCACTGCCAACTTCACCTGCCTGCAACGCCAGATGCGTGGGTTGTATTTCTTCACAGCCTTCCGGTTGTTGCCCAGCCACCCAGGACAGGATCAACTTCGTGCCCCGGGTTTCTGAAATTACCGGTATCGCCGTACCGCACCTTGAAAAGGCACCTGGTGCAATTGTCAGTTTCGGACAGGGTTGCGAAGGAGAACCTCTGCTGCAGGCCTCTGTTCTGGCAAAAGCAATTAGGTCAATCCGCTCCCAGACTGAACGCGGCACCGTGAACCTGAACAGCAATACAAGTCTGCCGGATAAAATTATGCTGCTTGCTGAAGCAGGACTTGACAGTTTGCGGGTAAGTTTGAACAGCGCCCGCAATATATGTCACTCGAACTATTACCGGCCGGTAAATTACACCTTCAGCGATGTTATGGCAGGAATTGATGTCATGAAAAAAGCCCGTAAATTTGTCTCGCTTAATTACTTTATTCTGCCGGGCTTCACTGATGACCCGGAAGAGTTTGCAGCACTCTGCGGGTTAATTGAGGAACACCGGCCTGACCTTATCCAGCTGCGAAATCTCAATATGGATCCTGACTGGTATCTTGAAACCGTTGATTATGCTCCCGGAGCTCCTCCCATGGGAATGCGAAACTGGGTTGCAGAGTTAAAAAGACTCTTCCCAGAGCTTCATTTCGGGTACTTTAACCCTGTTTTACGATAAATTTACCATGTTTGATGCAATTTTATTGACCTTTGTGTATATTTTGTATATTCTTATAAGAATGATTCCTAAATAACACATGGAAATACTATGGAGGTGTGCCATGAATGAATTTGACGACAATATGCGTTTAACCAGCCAGCGCCAGGTTATATTAGAAGAGCTGAAAAAAGTTACGTCGCATCCCACTGCCAACGAAGTATATGACATGGTGCGGAAAAGATTGCCCAGAATAGGACTTGGCACAGTTTATCGCAACCTTGATCTCTTGGCTGAAAAGGGCATTATTAAAAAACTCGAGGTCGGCGGTGAGCAGAAACGCTTTGATGGCGACACTTCCCCGCATTATCATATCCGCTGCATGCAGTGCAACCGGGTTGAAGACATCTTTATTGAAAGAGACATGGAACTCGAAAAAAACGCTGCTTCATGCTGCAATTACAAAATACTGGACCACCATGTTCAGTTTTCCGGCATCTGCAGCAAATGCCTACCAGAGGCCTGATTCTTACCGGAAGCAAACCTTGGCGAATCTGCGTTTTCCGACCTTTATCAACACATCTCCAGCCGGCTGAACGTTATACTCTGTATCCAGTACCTTTTCGTTGTCTAGCGATACTGCCTGTTGTTTTATCAAACGGCGCGCCTCAGAGGTAGACCCCGTCAAGCCTGCTTCCACCAGTAATTTGGGCAGCCATACCTCTCCACTAGCTTTTTCCAGGACCAGTTCAGGAATATTTTCAGGAAGACCGTGGTGCCTGAAGACTTGCTCAAAGGTCTCTTCAGCCCTGACGGCATGATCAGCGCCATAGAACCTGGCGGTCAGTTCCCGTGCCAGTTTTTTCTTTACTTCCTTCGGGTGTATCTTTCCATCATGCATCTCGGCAGCCAAAGTTCCGATATCAGCTTCTGGCAAGTCACTCAGCAATTCATAATACCGGAACATTAACGTATCTGAGATTGACATGACCTTGCCGTAAATATCATCGGCAGACTCAGTGATGCCTATATAATTTCCCAGGGATTTGCTCATCTTGTTAACACCGTCCAAACCTTCAAGCAGGGGCATGGTAATTACTACCTGCGGCTCCTGGTTCCAGGAACGCTGCAGATCTCTCCCCATCAGCAGATTGAAAAGCTGGTCAGTACCACCCAACTCAACATCGGACTCAAGAGCCACCGAATCATACCCCTGGATCAAAGGATATAAAAATTCATGGATACTAATGGGCTTTTCACCGTCAAACCTGACTCTGAAGTCTTCCCTTTCAAGCATGCGGGCAACTGTAAGCTGCGAGGCAAGCTTGATCATGTCATACGATGTCAGTTGTCCAAGCCAGGAACTGTTGAACACGACTTTTGTCTTTTCCGGATCGAGGATCTTGAATATCTGCTCCTTATACGTCTCGGCATTTTTTTTAACATCATCAATGGTCAAGGGTTTTCTTGTTTCCGACTTGCCAGTCGGATCACCAATCATGCCCGTAAAATCACCGATCAGAAAATAAATTTCGTGCCCCAGATCCTGAAAATGTTTCATTTTCTGGATCAGAACAGTATGACCGAGGTGAAGATCAGGTGCAGTGGGATCAAAACCAGTCTTAACCCTTAAAGGCACCCCGCTTTCAGCAGATTTTTTTAACTTGCGCACGAGGTCATCACGGGAAACCACATCTACCGTTCCGCGCTCAATCAATGATATCTGTTCATCAATGGCATAATTCATGATTTTATTTGGCGTATTCCACCGCTCTCGTTTCCCGAATGACCGTTACCCTTATCTGGCCCGGATAGGTTAGTTCCTTTTCAATGGCTTTGGCAACATCCCTGCTCATCATCGTTGCGTCAGCATCTGAGACATCGCCGCTGTCTACTATAATGCGCAGATCTCTTCCTGCCTGTATGGCATATGATTTCTCCACTCCTTCAAATGAATTGGCGATCTTCTCCAGGCCCTCAAGGCGTTTTACATAGGTCTCAAGCATTTCTTTGCGGGCCCCGGGACGGGCCCCTGACAGGGCGTCGGCTGACTGGACCAGAACGTCTAGTACACTTTCAGGTTCAACATCTTCATGGTGTGCTGCAATGGCATGGATTACCTCATGAGGTTCTCCGTATTTTTTGGCCAGGTCGCTGCCGATTATAGCATGTGAACCTTCAACCTCATGATCGACTGATTTACCAATATCATGCAGCAGGCCGGCCCTTCTTGCCTGTTTCGCATCAATACCCAGCTCGTCTGCCATGATACCGCAGAGAAAAGCAACTTCAACTGAATGCTGCAACATGTTCTGCCCATAACTGGTCCTGTATTTCAAACGCCCCAGGAGCTTGATCAACTCGACATGGAGGCCATGGACGCCAACGTCAAAAGTAACCTGCTCACCTGCCTCACGCATGGTTACTTCCAGGTCCTTTGCAACCTTTTCAACGATCTCTTCAATGCGGGCCGGATGGATCCTGCCGTCAGCAATCAACTGCTCCAGAGAAAGCCGAGCAACCTCACGCCGAACCGGGTTGAACCCGGAAAGGATTACAGCCTCAGGTGTATCATCAATAATAATATCTATTCCGGTAGCGGCCTCTAGGGCACGGATATTTCTGCCTTCCCGCCCAATGATCCGCCCCTTCATTTCCTCGCCTGGCAACGGCACAACAGAAACGGTACGTTCAGCCACATAATCACCGGCATAGCGGGAAATCGTTAAAGCCAGTATATTTTTGGCTTTCCGGTCAGCCTGCATCTTCATTTCATTTTCAATGAGGAGCAGTTTCTTCCCCGCCTCAAGACGGGCTTCGCTCTCAATGCTTTCCATGAGCTTTTTCTTGGCTTCTTCTCTTGAAATTCCTGCAATCTTCTCAAGTTTGAAACGTTGCTCTTCAATTAAAGCATCTGCCTTTTGTGTTTTTTGCTCAAGATGCTTTTCTTGCTGCACAAATGATTGCTCGCGCCGCAGCAGATCAGTTTCCCGCTTATCCAACAAATCAATTTTTCTTTCTATCTGGTCAAGTTTCTGACTTAAACGTTTTTCTTCCTGAACTACTTCTGATTTTCTCTCTCGAATATCCTTTTCTGCTTCCTGTTTGAGCTGATAAGCTTCATCTTTGCTCTGTAACTGGGCTTCCTTCTTGATCTGTTCCGCTTCACGAATAGCCTTTTCAATCAGCTGTTTGCCCTGGTTCTCGATATTTTTCTGGTGTATCTCGCTAAACCGTTTCCGGATGTATATCCCGATTACAATGCCAGAAAAAATACCGACAAGAACAAAAGCTACTGCCTGGAGTGTTTCACTGAATATATTCACGGAGCCAAACCTCCTGATTGCATGAAAGCTCTTTTATACCTCCAGACCTGTGAAAAAAATTCTCTTCCGGGCCAAAAGGGATAAAACGCTATTATCTGAACATACTTGAAAGAAAGAAAATGAGGCGGGAAACAGTCTTTGCCATCACAGACATGAGAGTCTTAAATGAAAACAAAGACATAATCAGAATGTCACCCCAATAATAAAAAGTTGCCTCTCATATCATGAGTAACTTTTTCAGGGATGATGATTATTAATGATAAGCTCCCCAAAACCATCGACGGGAGTTCAACTGTGGGAATATCTATAGAACAATTACCCTATACTTTAGCATTTTCAGGTGTGGCGCTCATTGCTTGCTTTTTTATATCAACCTGATCTTTCAGGAATTGCTATTGCCAGTTGATAACTCCCGATCTTTCTCCAAGTTCCTCGAGTTTTCTTTGTAACTGAGGGCCGGAAAACAAGTATTCCATTTCCCTAACCTATATAAAAAACATCCCCGGATTCATTAAGAAGCCTGAGATGTGTTGTTCTTAACAATAAATCCCCCCGCCCTGCCGTGTCAACAGTAAGATAGAACCTAACTTGCGCTAGGTGGGCAATGCTCTTAACCCCTTCTAGTAATTTCGCCTGAGGCGAATTGCTATCCAGAATCAGTGGAGGCGCCCTATCTTTGAGAGTTGGCTCAAACTTTACCTGTTAATCACCAACAGCGCAGGGGAGATTTTTCCAACACAGCAAGCAGTTATTTCAGCATCCCCTGAAGTCTCTGCTCTCCCTATAAAAACATGTTTAATCATTCTGAGCAAGTCCGGATTCACTGTTATAGTGACTTGTTTTGCTAAGATCATTCTGCGGCTCACTCTCAGGAGGCAGAGAATTCTCAATTACCGTGGTCAGTCTCTCAACAAGCTCGCTCATCTGCTGTTTATAATTCTCAAAATCCCTTTTCAGGCGTATATATTTGCCGGCCATATTGAGACTGGTTAAGACTGCCACCTTATTTGCCGGCAACAAACTTTTTGAGGATTTGGAGTTACGCTCTATCTGCATTTTAACCAAATGCAGAATTTCTTCAATATCTTCTTCAGGTGCATCGGTATACAATGGATATTCCTGGCCGAGCACCTCAAATTTGACCAATCGCTCCATTGCATTCACCTTTTTTTAACTTTAAAAATTGCTGCGCTTCAGCCTGAAACATGCTGCAATTAACGTAAAACCGACTCCGAAGACTGTTCTGCAGTTCCTTTAAACACTGAGGAAGATTTTTTAGATTGCTTCTTTTGTGTCTCGGTATCAGTTGCCTTGCTGTTTAGTTCAGGTCCTTCCTGATCAAGTTTTTTTTCCCATTCATCAATTCTTCCAATCAAGCCGCTGACACGGTTAAGCATTACATTTCTATCATCCTGGAGATCTTTTACTTTTTCCTGGAGATCTAAAACTTCCTGCTCCTTTGCCAGCAGCAGAGCATTAATTTCACTGTTATCATTTTTTAGCTGATTGTAACTGTCTATCAGCTTTTCAACAAATTGCTCAAGCCGTGCAAAATCTTCATGATATTCCATCGTTAAAAATTCTCTCCTCTTGCCATCAAAATGCTGCACTTTTCATATTTTCAAAAAACCGGTTCAACTTAGCAATTACAACTTTGCTCAAACGGTCTTGTTCCAAGAACTGCTTACCCTTTGCAGGCATTACGAATCATACCCGCGCGGCATTGACAAAGCAAGCTGTTTTGTGGCGGATCAATATCTATTGAAGCCTTCGGCGCCTTCTTTTTGCAACCAGCATAATCAGAGAAAAATCCCCTGCCTTAAGGCAGTTAATTTTTATCAGATACGCTAACCAACCCTACAGATGATAAACTCAAAATTCGTGCTACAGGAAATATATCCTCAAGAGACAAAAACTCTCTCTGCTTCTCTTCAATTTGTGGTTCTGAGCTTTTGCAAAAAAACTAGATTCTCACATAATGCCAGTCTGTTGGATGTCCATCCGCGTATGGCATATAACCATGAAATATCTTAGGGTTGTCATCAAATACCAATGGCAGGAAATAACGATCCCCTTCCCACATCGGCAGTGTACCCAGCCTGTTTATCTCGACCCAGCTTAATGTTCCTTCCTCATTGAAAGCATGAGGAATACCGCTGAACCGGTCAATCCTGAAAATAAATCCGAGCCAGCTTTCACCTTTGGGACCGAATCCGGTCCAATTTATTGTGCCCCGCAAAAGAATTTCTTCGCACCGGATACCCGCCTCTTCCAGAATTTCCCGGCGAATACAGCTTACCACATCTTCATTGGCCAGCATCTTGCCGCCAAGACCATTAAATTTGTCCAAATGATGATCGTCATAACGGGAGTTGCGATGTATCAAAAGTGTTTTCCTGCGGTCAGGTGATAGAACATAACCAAGAGTTCCAATAATTGGGCAATACATCTTTTCCTCAGGCAAATGTCTTTTTGCTCACAATGAAGTTTACTGCAAAATCTTGCGAAAATCCGGTATCAGCTTAAATATCCGTCAGGTGCAAATTTTTCAGGTTTTTCATCTGCTGTCTGGAATACAGGCCGATTCCAGGCAGCATTACTGGCAGAATCCAAAAGCATTTTCTGGAGAGAATGGATGAGGTCCATATTTGCTATTAAATGAATGCCTATATTTTCATTATTAAGAAGGGAAAGAACATACTTACCTTTGGACTTCTTTTTTATCTTCAGTTCGGAAATGCAAAGCAGCAAACGATCTTCGCTGGCATTGTATGTAAATCTTATCTGTAATCTCTCCGCCATCCTTAAGTGCACCTTGATCCAATAATCTCCGGGATAATCCTTACTTTTCAAGGGACCATAGTTGCAGCATTTATAGCTTGTCAAGCATATAATAAGGCCTACTCTTACCCAGGAATGGACGCAATATGTTTCAGGGCAGCATTACACTCTGCAAGAAAAACAATTCCGGATTCATTTAATATCAAAGGGTTGGTTCCAGTCTCAAGGGTTTATATCACTCTGCTGGAGGAGGGTATCTGCTTCAACAGTTCACCATTTTCCTCTACGCAAATATTCGCAAACATTCTTTGCTTTGCAAATTCAGTTTACACAAAACAGTAAACAATATTTGCAATCATAGTCTCTGGTTTGCTTTTTTCCTTATCAATCCGGATCGATTACCAACGAATAATTTACCTCTGCAGCAAAATTTCAGTGTTGTTTATATATTTAATAACTTTAGTGTTTTTTAAAATTTATCTTTTTTTGCAGCATTGTAAAAAATATTTTAGAGCTGGTATCACTGTTTTTACAAGAATTGGCATTCTCTTTGCTATTTACAGAGCAGAATGTGTGCGCGTCCTAAATAAAACTTTAACAAAACTTAATTCAGGAGATAGTTGATTCAATCTGGGTATCAATCTGAAATTTTTTAGAAAGGAGATAAGAGAAGGTATGCAGGCAAACATTATTTCTTCAAAGAGTTATGAGTTGGTTAACAAGGCTATCGACAGATTAATGGTGGCTTCAGGAACAATCTCGCTTGTTTGGATATTGGCGTTTCTCCTGGTGGCCATGATAGAAAAATAACCCTATCATTCTGGGTAATTACAAACAAAATATATGCAAAAGGAGTAAATAGAGCAAAAATAAACTCAAGCACCTCCGCAGGGTCCCTTTGTCTCCTCGACTGCTTTCAATATCAGGTACCTGCTGCTGCCATCTACCCCCAAAAGCGCAGACAACCTCAGCCTTGGAAAGCCAGATTCAAACTATTATAAGGGACCAATTCTCTCCTCAAAAGCCCGTTTCCGTCTCCCCCGGAAACGGGCTTCTCAGTTTATTAAAACAAAAAAGGCTTAACTCATTACAAGCTAAACCTTTTCTACTACTGGAGCCGGCGATGGGAATTGAACCCGCGACCTACTGATTACGAATCAGTTGCTCTACCCCTGAGCTACGCCGGCAATATACAATTTTTCAAGCAATGACCAATTCACCCTCCGAATCATTTTTGAAACTCCCTTCCGGGCATGCTTTCCATGCACAAACTGCTGTGGCGGATCTTCTTATACAATAAACATTACTTTATCAAATTCGCTCGCTACCCCCGCGGCAAGCAGCGATGGATGCGATCGCTAATCGTGTTCAGCTATTAGCAATTATACAATACCGTGTCAAGAATTGTATAGAAGAACCACATGATAAACACAATTCCCCTGCCTCATTTTTTTTCATGAAATCATCCTTTTCTTTCATGGCACATTCGCAGCAAAGGTAAATTATGCGCCGTTTTTTACCGTCTTGCCTTCAAAAATAAAATGTTTATCGTTATGTATAATTAATTGTACCTCTGGATTTTTTAACACTGTTCAAGTATTGATGCCTTTTACTAAAAATTTGCCGCCGGCAATAAAAAGGAGACTTACAATGGTGCGCGCACTTACTATCAGAAAGCACTTATTACTCGTAGCTGCATTTGTTTTATTGGGCACGGCCCTCACACTATTTTCAACCCACACCGCAAGCGGTGCAGCTCCGCCCGATTTTGCCGACCTGGCAGAGAAACTCAGCCCCACGGTGGTCAACATCTACACAACCCAGACCATTCAGGTTTCATCCTCTCCCCACCAGTTCTTTTTCCCGGATGAGATGGAAATACCGGAGCCTTTCAGGCGTTTCTTTGGCATCCCGGACATGCCCGAACAAGCCCCCAAGCGGGAAATGAAAAGGACGAGCCTGGGATCCGGCGTTATTGTCACTGCAGATGGCTATATTCTCACCAACAACCATGTGGTCGAAGATGCAGATGAGATAAATGTCACCCTTACTAACTTTGAGGAATACAAAGCAACAATAGTAGGACGTGACCCCAAAAGTGACGTGGCCTTGATAAAAATTGAACCAAAGACAGACCTGCCCTATGCTACTTTCGGTGACTCAGACAAACTGCGGGTCGGTGAATGGGTCCTTGCCATCGGCAATCCATTTGGACTGCAAAAAACCGTTACCGCAGGAATTGTCAGTGCCAAAGGAA
>Ga0209536_100007837_pt1 | contig 16144 bp, 10 predicted proteins | sample DeeMarSeWOR28_12_FD_187461 | JGI IMG/M metagenome (GOLD analysis project Ga0209536, IMG submission 187461) | Marine sediment microbial communities from White Oak River estuary, North Carolina - WOR-2-8_12 (SPAdes) (version 2) | ecosystem: Environmental > Aquatic > Marine > Intertidal zone >...
ATTACCGGGCAGGTTCTTGCAGTATGCTCCAGGATCTTTTTGTGCTTATCCGTTATAGCAGCCGGCATATGCAACTCTACATCAATCTGCGATATCCTCCGGGGATCTGCAGCCATATGTTTGGTAACTTCAGCATAAGACTTTTTGAGATCAACCTCCATATCCCGCGCCTTAATACCCATCATGGTAAGCATACAACTGGCCAGACCGGTAGCAACAGTATCTGTGGGTGAAAAGGCTTGTCCCAACCCATTATTATCGACCGGCGCATCTGTTATGAATTCATCGCCAGAGCGAATGTGAACACAACGAGTACGCAATTCTCCTGTATAAGTAACTCTTGAGGTCATTGTTCTGGTTTAACGCGCGTTATTCGCATTTCATCGTACATCATAATATAGGAGGCTTCATTGTAAAACCCGGATGCAAGTTCGTTTCTATAATCAAATTTATTACCGCAATACTCCGTAATACCAACCAGGTTTGAGGCCTCAAACAAATTTTGTTTATAGGCCAATTTTAAAAGAAGGTCGAAGGTAAGATCAAACCCGCGAATAGCGTACCTGTCCGGATCTGCCCCAAAACGCCTTCTGTATCTTCTAACAAATGCATTGTTATTGGTTTCTTTATCTACACTCGGATATGTAAAATTCAGATTAGACAAATGCGCCCCTGAGATGACATCATTTTCGAATGCCTTATTCTTATTAGTAGTGAACATACGTACTTTGGTAGTATCTGAATTCGATGAATTAAGGATGGAACTCACACTGGAAACCACTTTAAAATTATCTGTCTCTACAAAAACCCAGTTTTCCGTATCTAGCGATAGAAGAGCGGCAAACTCCTCTAAATCCAAAGAAATATTTTCTTCATCTTCCAGAAGCTCAACAGATTTGGCAACAGGGAATTCCTCTTTTATCTGTTCACTGACTTCCTTGTTCTTTGCATCTGTGATTACTATAATATTCTCATCTGTTCTGGTTTCCTCAATAAAGTCAAGCATCCTTTCACGCAAAATCTGATCAGACGGAATAGTAAAGAAAACGTTTTCCAGTTCAAAGTCACCTGAAGATGCCAATGGTGCAATTACAGGTACATCCGCATTTGCAGCCTTAATAGCTACTTCTTTCAGGGAGTTTAATTGCAATGGCCCAATAATGGCACTAACTCCTTCCAGATCTTCCCCCTGAAGTATTTGCCTGGTCTTATCCGTGTTTAGTTGCGTATCAAATGTCTTTACATCTACGGATAATCCCAGTTCTGAAATGGAATCAAGAGCAATCAAAGCACCGCTATATAAACCAAGGCTATAGCTTATTGCATTGCTTCGTGTAATTGCGTCTGTGGCGCTTTCGATATCATCAAGGTTTATTTTATCTGTTCGAAAAGGCAGCAGATAAATTAGTTTTGGCCTGTGAATGGTATTAATGCTGTCCAAAAGGTTAATCTTATCCAGAATCAATGAATTCTTAACTTCCAGATTACCTCTTTTATTTTTAGGGATTTTTAATACCATCCCGGCGTTCAGGCCTTTGGAAAGTTCCGGATTGAGGTCGAGCATGTCTTTATAATCAATTCCTAAGTTCCTTGTTAAGGAGTATACTGTTTGCTTAGGTTTAACCTCATAAAAAATATAATTCTCTGTATTAATCTCATTCTCGGAAACCTTCATTTCGGGCAAACGTATTACCATACCTTCTTTTAAACCTCCGCGTTCACCAATTTCAGGATTTAGTCTTACAATATCCTGTGAACTTATTTTATATTCCTGGGAAAGGCTATACAATGTTTTTTTAGGCGGAACCGTATAGGATATATACAATTGAACGTTTTGGTCCTCAACGCTACTTCCGGCAATTTTTGGTAGTTTTAACTCCTGCCCCTCGGCCAGGTAACTGGTGGTAACGGATAATTCAGGATTCAAAGCAAGCAGACTATCTATCGTAATACCATATTTATTGGCTATACTCCATCTTGTCTCCTTTGGCAATACCGTATAGGTTTCAAAATCATCCACATTAATACTATCGCTTTCAACTTCAACTTTTGGGTACTCAGGGATTTTTAAACGCATTCCCTTTCTAAGTTGATTCGCATACAATTCCGTGTTGTAGCGTTTAATTTCCTCTTCAGAAACATTGTATTGTTGCGCAATGCTAAAAATTGTTTCTCTTTTCTTCACCTTGTGCACACCAAACGCTATCGGTGTTTCTTGTTCCTCCCCTAACTGTTTTTTTTGTAATGCGATTGAATCCCGGGCGCTTGATACATTTGCTCCCATAGGGATGACCAGAATTGTATTGGGCTTAAGCATATCACCCTCTGCAATTTCTTTATTGTACTTAAGGATATCCGCAGGATTTACCTTGTATTGCCTTGCAATGCTATATACCGTTTCACCAGTTTTAACCGCATGGGAGCTAAACTTTTGCGCCATGGCCTGGAATGAAAACAGAATAATCGCCGCTGTTGTAATTAATATTCTTATAGACATGCTTGTAGGTTTTATTCCCATTCTATGGTTGCAGGGGGTTTTGAGGAGATATCGTAAACCACTCTGTTTACCCCTGGAACTTTATTTATTATCTCATTCGAGGTCTTTTGTAAAAATTCATACGGTAAATTAACCCAATCTGCCGTCATTCCGTCTGTACTTTCAACTGCCCGTAAAGCTACACATTTTTCATAAGTTCGTTCATCGCCCATAACTCCCACACTATTTACGGGTAAAAGCATAGCTCCGGCCTGCCAAACTTCATTATAAAGCCCCCATTCCTTTAAACCATTAATAAAAATTGCATCTACCTCTTGTAAAATATTTACTTTTTCTTGCGTTACATCTCCCAAAATACGAATCGCCAGGCCAGGTCCCGGAAATGGATGACGGCCCAGGCGTTCTTCTTCTATTCCCAGAGTGGCCCCTACTCTCCTCACCTCATCCTTAAACAACATTTTCAAAGGCTCCACTACTTTAAGTTTCATAAAATCTGGCAACCCTCCTACATTATGATGACTCTTAATAGTGGCCGAAGGCCCTCCCGTTGCAGAAACAGACTCAATTACATCCGGATAGATAGTACCCTGCGCAAGCCATTTGGCATCCTCCACTTTATGTGATTCATCATCAAATACGTCTATGAAAACCCCGCCAATAATTTTCCTTTTCTTTTCAGGATCAGCTTCCCCTGCCAAAGCATTCAAAAAGCGTGCCGAAGCATCAACCCCCTTTACATTGAGTCCCATATGCTCATATTGATCGAGCACTTCCTGAAATTCATTTTTTCTGAGCAATCCGTTATTCACAAAAATACAATGAAGATGATCTCCTATTGCCCTATGCAATAAAACGGCTGCAACTGTAGAATCGACCCCTCCCGAAAGTCCAAGGATAACTTTTTCAGTCCCTATTTTTTCTTTTAACTCCGCTACTGTAGTTTCTACAAATGCATCCGGAGTCCAGGTCTGTTGCAATCCTGCAATGTGTACCAAAAAATTTTCTAAAATCAGTTTCCCTTGTTTGGTATGGTAAACCTCGGGGTGAAATTGAATTCCGTAAGTTAATTCGCCATCTATTTTAAAGGCTGCATTTTGCACATCATTTGTACTTGCCAGCCTTACCGCATTTTCGGGTAGTTGTTTAATGGTATCGCTATGGCTCATCCAAACCTGTGAACCTTCCCGTATTTCATAGAAAAACGGTTCATCTCGATTAATTCCCGTTAGCTTGGCCCGTCCGTATTCGCGCGTATTGGATGGTGCAACATTACCGCCATGAAAATGAGCCAGGTATTGCGCACCATAACAAATGGCCAGCAAGGGTTTCTTGCCCTTTATCTGGGATAAATCCGGGTGCGGGGCATCATCTGCCCTTACCGAGAAAGGCGAACCGGATAGGATTACCGCTTTATACCCGGAGAGGTCTTCCGGAAGGTGATTATAAGGCTTGATTTCGCAGAAAATATTAAGTTCTCTAACCCTTCTCGCAATGAGCTGGGTATACTGGGAACCAAAATCTAAAATGAGGACATTGTTTTGCATGGGCAAAAATAGTAATTCAAGACATTTTCAAATACAAGTTTTAGGTATATTTATAACATCTTTATTAACGCTTTAAGAATGAAACATTTAAATGCTATTATTTTTGCTGTCGCCATAGTCATAGCCGCTTACTTTTTAGGCAACGCTTATGTTCAAAGATCAAGTCCTGCCAGGGTAATTTCAGTTACGGGCCTGGGAAATGAGAATTTTACATCAGATCTCATTGTATGGGATGGACGATTTGTTGCCTTTAATACCGTGTTAAAAACAGCTTTTGAACAACTGAACAGGGACAAGGAAATCGTAAAAGATTACCTTGTATCCAAAGGAATAAAAGAGGAAAATATAATTTTCAATTCTGTGCAGACCATTGAACAACGCGACAATAAATACGAAAACGGGAATTTTGTGGGAACCATCTTCCGGGGGTACGAGTTATCGCAATCTGTACAGATAGAATCTAATGATGTAGCCCTGATCGAAAAAGTATCTCGCGAGATTACTGAACTTCTCAATAGAGGCGTTCAGTTTAATTCTTCTCCGCCTCGCTATTATTACACCAAATTATCTGACCTCAAGATTAAAATGATTTCCAAGGCCACAGAAGATGCCCGGATCCGCGCCGAGAAAATAGCAGAGAATTCCGGAGGTACTTTAGGCGATCTGATTTCCGCGCGCATGGGTGTTTTTCAAATCACCGGACAAAATTCTGATGAGGATTACAGCTGGGGCGGGGCCTATAATACATCTGCCAAAAAGAAGACTGCATCTATTACGATGCGACTGGAATACAAGGTAAAATAAGAGGATTTCTTTCGGTACATTACTTACACAATTATGCTTCCAATCATAATTGGAACAGTAATTGCTTATCCATAAAAAGAAAAAGCCCCGACGACGATCGACGGGACTTTTCAAATCAAAAACCAACCTAAACACATGAACTTGTTATGACACAATTTTATCTATAAAAAATTTACTTTTTCATAGCAATTTATATATATAACAATCTTCTTTAAAAATACCCTACCTCATTTTTTATTTTTTTATCTTTATAATAATGAAACCCATAGGACATACAGAAAAGTTTTTTAAAGAAATTAAGGATGAACTAAAAAAGGGAAGCACTCAAAAAACGCATCCTTTTCGCTACTTCACCCTGGGAACAGTGGGTCTGGACCGCTTTGTAAGACAACGAACGGTAGTCTTAAGAGATTTTTCTGAGGATCTTAAATGTTCCTTCTACACTGATTTCAGATCAAAAAAAATAATTCACATTAAGGAAAACAATAGAGTAGCGTTATTATTTTATAACCCCGAAAAACTGCTGCAGATCAAAATTGAAGGCCTTGCAACTATTATTAAAGGCGCTGCAAAAGAAGAAAAATACGGTAAAAATATTACCGACCAATCCCGCAAGGAATATACTACTGCACTTGCGCCGGGAACGCCATTAAAAGATGCTGCCCCAATCGAATACCTGAATGAAGAAAACCATTTCTGCGTGGTTGAAGTCACGCCTTATAAAATAGAATACCTTAAATTACAACAGCCAGAACATATACGGGTTCGGTTTTCCAACCGGGACGACCTATGGAGCGGCGAATTCCTTGTGCCATAAAGCTATCCGGACTATTTCATAGTATCCAGGATTATTTTGATATCATCTTCCGTGGTATCCGGATTAATAAAACAAAAACGGGCCACAGTCTCAAAACCATTTTTTGTCTTCCATTTGCTGGGGGTCACAAGGGCCAATCCCTTATGATGATTAGTATAGGTCCAGTTTTTATAATCATCTTCAGACCATCCTTTGCGTCTGAAAAGAACACAGGAAAGGCTTGGCGGTCTTATTAATTCTACCTCAACTCTTGAAGCGATTAATTCGCCTGCTAAATTGGCAAGTTCAATACCTCGCTCCACTGCCCATTTATATTTATTTGTCCCGTGAGTAGCAAGGGAATACCACAAAGGCAAACCCCGTAACCTCCTTGTTAGTTGTATCTGGTAATCCGATGGGTTAAATCCATGTGCTCCCGGATCTTTTATTATATCCAAATAAGAACCCTCCTGAGAATGCGCTGTTTTAGCTAATTCCGGATTTCTATAAATAATTGCACCGCAATCATAGGGCGAGAATAACCATTTGTGCGGATCAATCGTAATGCTGTCTGCTTTTTCAATTCCTTTAAAAAGATGCCTGACTGAGTCTGCAGCCAGGGCCCCTCCTCCATAGGCTGCATCTACATGAAACCATAGATTAAGATTCTTGCAAAGGGCCGCAATTCCGTCAAGGTCATCTACAATACCCGCATTGGTTGTGCCGCCGGTCGCCACTACGGCAAAAACCCGCTCCATAGTAGGTTTATCCAGTGAATCTATTTTTTCCCGCAAGGCTTCTGCCGTCATCAGATCATCCGTCTCCACCAACAGCACATCGGCATCAATTACTTTAGCCATCGCCTTTATGGAAGAGTGAGCCCCAACTGAAGTAATGACACAGCCTTTCTTATTCCTATTTTTCTTATTCTGCCTCCAATATTCCCTTGCTGTGACCATTGCAGAGAGGTTAGCCGCAGTACCTCCACTTGTAAAAACGCCAAAAGCACCTTCCGGCATGCCGGTTAGAGATACTAGCCATTTCATTGCTTCATTTTCACAGAAAATACCCCCCGCACCTTCCATCCAATAAGCCCCGTGTATACTGGATGCAGAGGTCACCAGGTCAAACATAACCGCCGCCCTGGTAGGTGCCGCAGGAACAAAGGCCAAATGCCTGGGGTGATCTATTGGAACGGTTGCTTTAACCAATACATCTCGAAAAAGATGAAAGGCTTTTTCGCCGCCTATGCCCAAAGGGGTTATTGTCTCCCCTACTTCACTCTTTAATTCTTCTTCTTTACGAGGCGCACCCAGTTCTGGTGATTCATTTGTTATTCTGTGAATTGCATATTTCATGACATCGAGGGTCATTTCCACCAATTCTATATCTACATTATGCATGAGAATAGTTTTTAGTAAAAGTACTATGGAAAAGGAATCTACGCCATTTATTGGCTTAGTATTTTAACACCAGGAATTCCTGGTGCAAGGGATTCAGAGCATTAATTAGAAAAGGGACAAGCTTTTCACCCATTTCCATGTAGAGTTCCGAAAAATTTAAGGTTCGTTCCTGAAGCGATTGATTTGGGAATAAATGATTCTGGAGGGCCGTCATACGGATGACCTGATCCTTTAATTTTATTTTCTGTGCTTTTAAAAGACGTTTTTCCAGTTTATCCAGACCCTTTAATTGTTTTACTTCCTGTGCTTTTACCGCACCGAGGAAGGACTTGTCTGTTTCTTCAGCTAACAGATACAACGCCTCAAATTGTAGTTTAAGATGTTTCTTTTGCTCAGAAAAATCTATATCAATATTGGAAATTTCCCTTATTCTCTTATTGATAAGCGTATTTTGCTTTAAAAACAGATCGGCCGGTTTGAGACCGAGATTTTGTGTTTTTTTAAATTCCTTTTCAGATAGTATAAGGGCTGAATTGCGCAATAGCAAAATTGGAAATGGCACTTTCATAGCATCAAAAGATGCTTTAAACTCCAACCAATAGGCTAATTCCCCGCCTCCCCCAATATAACAGAGGTTGGGAAGTATTACCTCCTGATAAAGTGGCCTCGTGACTACATTAGGTGAAAATCTTTCCGGATATTCTTTAATTTCCTGAAGCAATTCATCTTTAGAAAATGTAATCTCCGTATTATTTACATGAAATACTCCCTCTTTCTCGAGCAACCTTTCGCGCAGATCATCCTTTAAGTAAAAATAATTTATCTCCCTGGGGTTTACCTGGATTTTGTATGCGGGTGAAACAGATTCTAAGGCAGCAATAGTCTCGTTTACTTTTTGATAAGTCAAGTTTGAAAAGATATCCTTCTCAATATAAGGTATCAGCAGTTTTTTTAATTCACCATCATCGCCATCCACAATCACCAGGCCATAGGTTCCAAAAAGCTCGTTGGCCAGGTACCTGGTTGCTGCGACTAAGGATTTATGTTCCAGATAAGCATTTTTAAACAGGCCAATCAGGCCTTTGGCATTGGTTGTATGCCCCAGTTCTTTGGAAAATGTATCAAATACAGCATCAAGTCCTTCAGTACTTAATCTGCCAACTGCCCCGCTGGCTTCACGGTTCCACTGAATCTTTTTACTATGCAGGTTAAAATAATTTATCTCATCAAAATCATGGTCTTCGGTCGCCATCCAGTATACCGGTACAAAATTTTTTTCCGGATAACTTTTCTTTAATGTTTTTGCAAGATTTATTGTAGTTATTATTTTGTATAAGAAATATAGCGGACCGGTAAATATATTAAGTTGATGTCCTGTAACCACGGTAAAAGTATCCGCGTTTTCCAAAGCTGAAATATTAGTTAAAGTGGGCTTTGATGTATTAACAACCCTATATTGTTCCTGAAGTGCACGCTTTAGTATTTTCCTGTTGGCTTTTGAGAAGGTCCGCGACTTTTCGTCTATTTGTTCTTTGAAATCTTCAATTTTCGGAAACTTATGATAAAAGGATTTCAGCTTCTTGTTTTCGTCCAGATAGTCGGAAATAAGTGCAGAAAAATATCCGGTTTTTTTAAATGGTATACTGGCTACTTCCATAGAAACTTCTAAAATCCGATCAAAGATAAAATTCTCGGGTTTTTCTCTTCCCAAAAATACGTTAAGATGTATTAAGAATACAGAAATGAAGAACCAATTCCTTCTCTGGCTTGCACCTTGGCGAATGCCAAGCGAAAAACACCGAACTTAAAATGGCATTTCCCTAATAATCCTTAGCTTTAGCATCCTAAATTAAAATCTGGTTAATGAAGCGAATTTTACCCATGCTCTTGCTACTTATTTCCTTCAATTTTAATGCCCAGGAAATAAAGTCGCCTTCTGAATTCCTTGGTTATGAACTTGGAACCAGATTCACATATCACCACCAGGTTGCAGACTACTACCACTATCTTTCTGATGGTGCTAAAGACCGTGTACAGCTCATTGAATATGGAAAAACCAACGAAGGCAGGTCCCTGCTTCTGGCCTATGTTTCTTCAGCGGAAAATATGCAAAATCTGGAGGAAATCCGAAAGGAACATCTAAAAAGCACAAATGGAGCAGGCGCATCTGCAAAATCTATTGTATGGCTCAGCTACAACGTTCACGGTAACGAGAGCGTGAGTACCGAGGCATCTATGCAAACCATTTATGAATTATTAAGCAGTAAACAGGTTTATCTGGAAAATACCATAGTAATTATAGACCCTTGTATTAATCCCGATGGAAGAGAGCGATATGTGAACTGGTATAATCAATATAAAAATTCCGCCCTTCAGGCTGATCCAAACAGCAAGGAACACCACGAAGGATGGTGGAGCGGACGCAGCAACCATTATATGTTCGATCTCAACCGCGATTGGGCCTGGCTTACCCAGTCTGAAAGCCGGCAGAGGATAAAATTTTATAATAAATGGCTGCCTCATATCCATGTGGATTTCCATGAACAAAGCATAGATAGCCCTTATTTTTTTGCGCCTTCGGCGGAGCCTTTTCACGAAGTCATTACAGATTTTCAGCGCAATTTTCAGGTTACAATTGGTAAGAACCATGCGAAATATTTTGACACTAACGGCTGGTTGTACAATACCAAGGAGCGTTTTGATTTGTTTTATCCCAGTTATGGCGACACTTACCCTACCTATAGCGGTGCCATTGGGATGACCTATGAGCAGGGCGGCAGTGGCCGAGCCGGTCTTGGGGTGCTGACAGCTAATGGCGATACACTAACCCTGAAAGACAGGATTGCCCATCATCTTAGTACCGGATTATCTACTGTGGAAGTTGCTTCTAAGAATGTGGCCAAATTAAATGAGGAATTCAAAAGGTTTTATTTGCCGAAAAATTATAAATACAAGAGTTTTGTTCTCAACGGGGAACAAGATCATTTAAAAGCACTGACCAAACTCCTTGATCGGCACCAGATAACCTATTCATACGGAACAGGGACTATGGTAAAGGGTTTTAACTATAAAACGGGCAGGTCCGGGAGCCTAAAGACCAACCCTGAGAGCCTTATTGTTTCTACCAATCAGACAAGGGGAACCCTGGTAAAAGTACTCTTCGAACCCAATGCAAGGTTAAGTGATTCGCTTACCTATGATATAACGGCCTGGTCCCTACCCTATGCATATGGATTAAAAGCCATTGCTTCTGAGACTTTGGTAAACGGAACGGCCAAGGCAGAATCGACTGTGAAAAAAGAGAATTCCATTACAGACGCCTACGCTGTTCTGACGGATTGGAATGGAATGGACGATGCCAGGTTTTTAGCTGAATTATATCAAAAAAATATCCGGGTCAGACAGGCTCAAAAAGGATTTACATTGGAAGGTAACCGCTTTGAAAAAGGATGTCTGATCATTACCAGAGCAGATAATTACAGAATAACAAATTTGACTCCTATTCTCCATGAGGCAGCAAAAAAATATCAAAAATCACTTACTGCTGTAAACGGCGGTTTTGTAGAAGATGGTAAAGACCTGGGGTCAAAGTATGTAAAAATGATCCCGGCTGCAAAGGTAGCTGTACTGTCTGGCATTCCAACTTCCACGTTGCGCTTTGGGGAAATATGGCACTTCTTTGAGCAACAATTACAATATCCGCTAACTGTTTTAGACGCCAATTATATTGCTGAAGTAGACCTTTCAGACTATGATGTTTTAATTCTTCCTGGCGGTAATGGATATCAAAAATTCTTGGATAACAATATGCTTAGTAGTTTGAAAGAATGGGTAATTGAGGGAGGAAGACTTATTGCCATGGGTGAGTCCATCGCTTCTTTGGTTGGTGAGGGCGGTTTCAAAATCACACCAAAGGAAGAGGAAAAAGATAGTGTTGAAATTACAATGGTGCCCCATAAGGACATGGAGCGTGAGAAAATGAAAAATGACATTACTGGTGCCATCTTTAAAACCAGGGTAGACGCTTCACATCCGATGGCGTTTGGATATAAAGACACCTATTTTAGCCTTAAATTGGGAACGGACAGCTATGACTATCTGGAAAAAGGCACTGTAGCCTATATTTCAAAGGACACTATACCGGTTGCCGGGTTTGCAGGTTCTGAAGCTCAGAAAAAAATGGGTAAAAGCCTTGTCTTTGGTGTTGAAGAACATGGTAAAGGGCAAATTGTTTATATGGTGGACAACCCATTATTTCGTGGGTTCTGGGAAAATGGTAAACTTTTTTTTGTGAATGCTATCTTCATGGCCAAATAATCTTATTACCTTACTTATGTTCAGTAAAGCATAAAGGCCACCGTTACAATCCCAATTGCAGCCACAGGCACAATAATGAGCATATACAGGAAAGAGATGATACCGGCTTTAAAAAAAGCACCCACCCAGGAACTCTTGTAAAAATTTCGCAGGGCAATCATAAGGTAGATGACAAAGGAGAAGCAAATGAGCACTTCCAGCCAAATGGGCACCTCCCATACTTTATTCACCAGGAGAATGGCACAAAAGGTGGTGAATATAAAAGTGAAGAAATAAAAGCTGAATACGAGATGATGGGCAAAAACGGCCGGTTTCCAGTAAAATATTTTCAGTAATATGGCAAAAAGTGGCAAAAGAAGAAACATTGCCACAGGTATAGTATCATATAACGCTTGCAGGATGCCCCCGCCCCGTTGCTCATAAAACTTAAGCATTTGGGTGTAGAATCTGCGCGTAAAAGCATCTGCATCTTCCTTCATTCCCATCGCCCTAAATTTTTGTTCTAAAGGCGCTCCGGCGGCAATAAGGGAGTCTAACTTTTGACGCCTTAAACCAAAATCCACACTAACCACCTCGGGTTCTGAAGCCATTATTGAATCTATTTCCATGATTTCTTTGTCGGTTAAACCTATAGTTTTCTGACTACTTATCAGGACTTTTTTAGCTTCAGCAAGCGCTAAAGAATCCTTTTTTACCGGAATAGAATCCAGATTGATCTCCTGTTCCATTCCTTTTTTGATAACTTCGGAAACTTCGCTATCTGCCTTGCGGATGGTAAAAGAAAAGATAAAGAAGAAGATAACGGAGATAAACAGGTAAAACTGTGCAGGATGCAGGTATTTCAGCCGCTTTCCATCTACAAACCTCCGGGCCAGCACGCCGGGTTTTGTCATCAGGGTCCCAAAACTCCTGAAGAATCTGGCATCTATAGAAATATAATTATCTATAGTATTGCTAAAGAGGACCCCAATAGTCAGATTATCTGCTGTTTCCTGCCCACAGTAAGGGCAATAATCAAAGGATGCATCGAAGGTTTCTTCGCAATTTTTGCATTGTTGCATTGTTGGCTCTTCAGAAGTTGACATAGAGATAACTTTGAATAAAAATACAAAAAGCTGGGAACTAAAGACACTCAGTAATGAAGATGTAATGCTATTTACTAAGATTATGGTCCAGAAGAAAGCCTACGGCATAAGTACACACCCCCATATGGTAAGTGCCATTAAACACTTTGCGAACAGGTTTTAAGAAACGGAGAATGCTCATCTTAAACTAAAAAGACCAATCAGGGATAGGCGGTTACTTTCGGTATTGAGTCAAGAGGAAATTTTAGCTTAATTACAGGTAACAGCTAATTTAAAACATAGGACAATAATTGCTTTGCTGTAATCGGCAGGTTTACGCATAAGTGAACTTTTAACTTTAGAATCAGCGGCGCTGGATGTAGGGTGTTGTCAAATACTAATTCGGAATTCAAAAGGCAGAAAAGACCGTTATGTAGTTATGGAACAGAGCTTTATACCTATTTTAAAGAATTATCTTAACACCTAAAAGCCAGGATACTATTTTATTGAGAATCCCAATGGCATCCTAATAGCGCCAGCAGTGTTCGCAAGTTTCAAAGGAGGTCCTGCAAAAAGGCCGGTATTACAAAACTTGTTACTCCGCATTCACTAAGGCATTCCTATGCTACCCACCTTATTGAGAATGGGGTTGGTCTGCGTTATATTCTGAGATTGTTAGGACATTCAAAACCAGAAACCACCATGATATATACCCATATAGCCAAAAAAGATCTTTTACATATACAAAGTCCACTGGATAATGCTTTATTGGGGTTATTGGAATCTGATAAAAAGCCACAAAAGGTATTCTTATCCGGAAAATTTTTACGATAAAGACGTATATTAGTACGCATATCACGAGTTGCCATTCATTGGACAAAACTTGACTCAAACTGAAAAATAAAGAAATTGACCGAAATGAAAAGAACATCTACTACATTACTTCTATTGACTCTATTTTTTCTTTTATCGTCACACGAACTGTTTCTAAAGTCTGATGGCTACTTTTTTAAGGAAAATAGCAAGGGAGAACTTTATCTTTTTAATGGAACATTCGACGAAAGTGAAAATGTTATAACAAGAGATAGAATTATCAATCCAAAAATCCTTGGCCCTGATTACGAGTTTATACCATCCTCAGATGATTACTATGACAAAGGAAATATCACATTTTTAAAATTTAAAACAGGTAAAGCCGGCACCTATGTTGCCGGGATTTCAACAAGACCAAGTACTATCGAACTCAGCGGAGAAGATTTTACTGCTTACCTGGAGCACGAAGGTTTGACAAAGGTGATTTCGGACAGAAAAACCAAAGGAATTTCTAACCAAGTTGCCAATGAAAAATATTCCAAACATGTGAAAGCCATTTTTCAGGTTGACGAAAGAAGAACAGATAACTTTTCAACTCAGCTAAATTACCCAATCGAATTTATTCCTCTAAAAAATCCTTACACCCTTTCACCCGGGGATGTTATGTCGTTCAAACTATTGTATTTGGGTGAACCTCTAGGCAATCAAACGGTACATGTAAGCTCACGAAAAAACCTTGAAGAGAAAGGAAAAGAGGAGACTTCCCTTACAACAAACAAAAACGGAGAAGTCAGTTTTTCGATCACCAATGGAGGGCATTGGTACATTGCAACAATTCATATGCTCGAAAGTAATGAAGAGAATTTCGACTATGAATCAAATTGGGCGACTCTGACTTTTGAAATAAAATAGCTCCAAAACCATAATAACCGGCATTGGTAAACGCCTCTTATACCTAACAGTTAACCTTCATCCCGATAGCTATCGGGACCAACCAATAACCAATGATAAAATTCTTTGGAAAAATTAGACAAAAAATGCTAATGGAAACGTATTAAAATACAAATGCCGGATAAAAGCTAAAAACTTGTAAGCAGACCAATTAATAATGAAGAATTTTTAAAACGACCTGAACTTATTGACAGAATTAAAATTGAACAAGACAAATTACTTTTTATTAGTTTTACGATGAATCCTTTAAAATTTCATATAGAAAAAGGGCTTAAAATCATAAACGGTGAACAAAATAAATAACGAACGCACAAAAATAAATTAATTATAAAAACATACAATAAATTGAATAGTCCTAAAAATTCGTCTAGCGTCGCCTTTGTTACTGGCTATATTGGATTAAAAGCTAGTGCCCGAATACCCACTAAACCGTCTCAATATGATGGATATTTTATTACAAATAATAAATGGGTTTACTATCGCCTAAAACTGAGTAAATGGACACCAATATTTATAGAAAATACTCTGGACAAATTATTTGACAATCCAACTGAAGAATTAATAGAAACTTTTAAAAATATTAAAGGTGTTGATAAAATCACCAGGCAGTATTTTTTTTCAAGAGCCTCCAAATCTTTAAAATTATACCCCCAGGAATTTATTCCTAAAAAATATGATTATTTAGTCTGGTTTGACAATAAATTCAATGTAAATATTAAAGGAACAATTCAAACCATAAAAGACTGGCCTCCAAATGTCTCCATTATGCTTCATAGGCATCCTTTTGTTAATGATATCAGAGGAGAATTTAAAGAGGCAATGCTTCAAGAAAGATATATTTTAGACAAAAAAAACTATCTGGACTATATTGAGGAAAATGTTTCCAAGGGTCTTTCTTCGGAACATTACAATCATTTTCAAACCGGATATTTACTTTATAATATGAATCATGATGACACAAAACATATACAGAAAATATGGCATGAGCACATAAAAAGATGTGGAATTAACTGTCAGATATCATTTAATTTTGTAGCTCAAATGTTTAGGGAATTTATTGGAGAATATATTTATGATATACATGAATGAAATTTCCCTGCTATCAAAAAGTTATGCAAAACATGATGGATTCAAAACGAAGACTGAAAGCAAATAACTGCTTACAGCAATAGCTTTAAGTAGTTGCTTTGGCAAGTGCCTATTTTGAATATTCCTTCGGCATTTTCTCTAGTACGTTTTGGTTTGCTAAATTAGTTGCTTAACCACACGTCTAACCATAAATAAATACGTTGTGCTTAATGCCAAATTAAAACATACAAAACGCACTCATGAAAACCAAGTATCTAATTTTATTTACCCTGTTATTTTCCCTTACTGTTTTAGGACAAAAAAAGTTTGCTCAACAGGAAGTAATCAAAGATTTACATTTTTTACGTGAGTCTTTGGAGAAGGCCCATTATAATTTATATACATATATAACCAAGGAAGCATTCAATCTGAATTTTGAAAACGTAAAAGCATCCATTACTAAAGATAGTCTTTCCCTTCTTGAAACAACGTCTTTATTTCAAGCCGTAATTTCCAAGGCCAATAATGGACATACCGAGATAATTTTCCCCGTTGCTTCTTATTTTGAATATGCTAATTCCGAAGGAACACTTTTCCCATTAGAAATAGCATTTGAAAATGGTAAGGCTCTCATCAGAAAGAATTTCTCAAATGATGATACCCTGGAAATTGGTTCAGAAGTTATTAGTATAAACCATCTGACCATAAACGAGGTGTTAGAGAAAATATACCCATTCATCTCGGCCGAAAGAAGGTATTTTAAGCTTGCCAAGCTAGAGCTTTTTTCATTTCCAAGATTTTACTGGCAGGCTTTTGGAGAACAGAAAAACTTTGAGGTCGAAATAAAGAAAGATGGAAAATTAGAGAAATACCTTAATTTGGAAGGG
>Ga0209536_100007838_pt1 | contig 16143 bp, 15 predicted proteins | sample DeeMarSeWOR28_12_FD_187461 | JGI IMG/M metagenome (GOLD analysis project Ga0209536, IMG submission 187461) | Marine sediment microbial communities from White Oak River estuary, North Carolina - WOR-2-8_12 (SPAdes) (version 2) | ecosystem: Environmental > Aquatic > Marine > Intertidal zone >...
CGGGCGCGCGTTCAGGTCCATGTCCAGCCGGGTCTGCACGCGGAGCCCGAGCTGGAAAGCCGCGTCGACGAACAGGCGTCCCAGTCCGGGGATGGCGAAGACGGTTTCCACGATCACGGATCCCCCGCCGATCGATTTGGCCGTCAAGTGCAGACTTGCTCCACTACGCCCCGAGAGCAACCTACAAAACCACCTAGTTGGTCAGCCAGCTCCTGCAAGATACCGAAGTTTTCCCGAGTACACATTCCTCTACCGCCAGAGACAATTACGTCAGCTGCTGTTACATCTATAGCATCAAGTTTGCTATCCTTGATAATATCGAGCACTTTAGTAGTGAAATCATCCTCTTTTAAAGGCAGGGATTCAGATATAGTCTCTCCTTTAAGCGAAGCATTTCTTACTGGTAAAGACATCACTCCGGGTCTTACTGTAGACATCTGCGGTCTTGTATTTTCAGTTAAAATGGTAGCCATGATATTGCCACCGAAAGCAGGGCGTGTTTGTAACAAATAACCTTTATCATCGATTGCCAGGCCGGTACAATCTGCCGTTAACCCGGTTTCGAGTTTGGTTGCTACAGCACCCGCCAGATCCCTTCCCAACCCTGTTGCGCCAACAAGTATTATTTCCGGCTTGTACTTTCGAACCAGATAGTAGAGAGCCTGACAGTAAGGCTCGGTACGGTAAAACCTGAACACTGGATCATCTATAAGGTATGATTTGGTTGCACCATAGGAAAACGATTCCAGGCATAAATTCTCTACTTTATCACCGATTACCACGGAGCATAGCTCAACATCCAGCGTTTTGGCTAATTCGGCACCCGTACCAAGTAGCTCCCAGCTGACAAGGGCTGGCTCACCTTCAGTTTGCTCAACGAGAACCCAAACCCCCTTGTATTGTTGTATTTTTACAAGTGCAGCAGCTTCCTTTTTGTTTAAAATCTCTACTTCCGGCTCTGGGAGTGCATAGGATTGGGCTTTAATTTCATCAAGAATTCTTTGCTCTTCCGGAGTGAAATAAATCTCGATGGCGTTAGTTGGGCATACCTTGATACATTTAAGACAACTAATACATTTTTCAATAGAAATAACAGGTTTACCTTCGTCTGTCATCTCTATCGCATCTTTGGGGCAGGAGCTCTGGCAACGAGCGCCGCAGGCAATACATTTATCTGGAATAAGCCGGGCTTTGCCACGGGGTTTCTTTATTTTACCTTTCTCATCCATGGTCCACGTACTTCCAAGTTCATCTTTTCATCTATTATATGTGGATGAACCCGTTCTCTTTTAATTTATCTATTAACAAACCGGCCGCTTCCTCCGGATTGGCAATGCCATCACCAAGTATCTCTCCTATGGCTCTCTCTGGGGAAAATATCTTTCTTACTTGTGTAGCTGAACCCTTTAATCCTATTGTATCCTCATTCAGTTTCATTTCTTTATTGTCCCATCGTGTTAGTGTAGCTGCTTCAGTCTTCAACCGCATTGGCACCGTGGGATACCGGGGTGTGTTAATCTCCCTTACTACCGAAATCATAACCGGCAGACTGGCTTCAACCACTTCGTCACGTCCTTCCAACTTACGTCTGGCTATCAATTTTTTTGTTCGCAGGTCTATTTTCTCTATATGACATACTAGGGTTAGTTGTGAATATCCCAACCGGCTAGCAATACCCGGTCCTACCTGAGCCGTATCTCCGTCAATGGTTTGTTTACCGCAGAGAACGATAACCACCTCTTCTTTTTGAGTCAGTCGTTTAATTGCCTCAGCTAATACCTTACTCGTGGCCAGGGTATCAGCCCCACCGAAAGCACGGTCACTTAAAAGCACGGCATTATCCACCCCAAGAGCCAGAGCTTTCCTCAGCGTAATTTCGGTATTAGGTGGGCCCATTGAAATTACTGCCACCTGAAAGCCATATCTGTCTTTGAGCCTGAGGCTTTCCTCCAGTGCGTGGCTATCAAACGGGTTCATAATGAAAGGCACACCCTCTCTGATGAGATTGCCGGTAACCGGGTCAATCTTGACCTGAGTGGTGTCAGGCACCTGTTTAATACATACGACCACCAACATTTATAAATCCTTAACAGTTTAAAACATTACATGAAACATAGGTTCATCTTAATTCATTAAGTTCCTTGGCTAGGCTTGCCTTATGCTCGCCAAGAATAAGGTTTTTATTATAGCACAATATATTAATCTAAGATATCAACCGCTATAGCTAGGATATTATCTTTAAGCTGAGTTAGTTTACTCCTCATTGTCATCATTAATGCTAACCTGTATACTCTGTAATGAACAAGATTATGAAGACAAGCGATTTTGATTATCATCTGCCGCAGGAGCTTATCGCTCAACACCCGCTTGAACATAGGGATAGGTCGCGGCTTATGATTGTCAAACGGAGCGGTGGCTTCATGGAACACACTACCCTATCTGATATCACCAGTTATCTGGTTGAAGGTGATGTTCTTGTATTCAATAACAGCCGTGTTATTCCGGCGCGGTTCTATGGCAGAAAGGTTGATACCGGTGGCAGGGTGGAATTGCTGCTGCTGCGCCACTCTGATAATGGTGTCTGGGAGGCGCTTGTCAGACCAGGCAGGCGTGTTAATATTGGTGACAGGATTGAAATAGTTAAGGAACCCGCTATGGATAACCATAGCGGTGTGCTGGTTGAAGTTAAAGGGCTGGGACCCGGTGGCATAAAGCTCTTGGGATTTAGCGATGAGGCGATGCTTTTTGATTTGGGTAGTGTGCCGTTGCCGCTATATATAAAAGCCCCGTTATCTGAACCTGAGCGGTACCAGACGGTGTACGCTAACGAAGCAGGTAGTGTTGCCGCGCCAACAGCCGGGCTGCATTTTACAAATGAGCTGCTTGACAGGTTGGACGGCAGGGGAATTGAATGCCTGTTTGTTACCCTGCATATCGGGCTGGATACCTTCCGTCCGATCAGCGAAGATAACCCGAGGAAGCATACCATTTACCGTGAGTATGGCATAATTAATGAAAAGGTGGCTAACAGGTTGTCCATAGCCAGACAGGAGGGGCGTAGAATCATCTGCGTCGGCACGACAGCGGTGAGACTGCTGGAGCATGTGGCCAAGATTTCAGGTGATGTATCAAAACCTTTCAGGGGCTGGGTGGACCTTTTTATTCTACCAGGCTACCGCTTCCATATAGCGGATGGTCTGGTTACTAATTTCCATTTGCCACGGTCAACGTTGCTGATGCTGGTTTCTGCTTTTGCCGGACGTGAATTAACCCTGCGAGCCTATGGTAAAGCCATTGATAGTGGCTATCGCTTTTACAGCTTCGGCGATGCAATGCTGATTATCTGAGGGGAAAATTTATCAGCAAATGTTGGTAATCTCGAGACAATATATACTATCTTCTGATTCTTTAATGGATAAACCATGATGCCTATTGACAATTGAAAAGAAAAGTATATTCTTAGGCTGATATTAATTTTTATAAATAGTATTTGGTCAACATATAGTGATGACGTTGAATTAATAGGCACTGTTATTAATAAAACAAATACTATAACTAAAAAGCAATAACTCGCATGAAAAACCATTCCGGTTAAAATAGGCCATTTCTATGTTAAATTAAAGGAGGTTAAAAAAGAATGTTGGAAATAAAAGGTGCGGTTGCTGTAATTACTGGTGGTGGTGATGGTATTGGTGCTTGCCTTGCAAGACATTGGGTTGAAAAAGGAGGTAAGGTGGTATTGGCTGATATTGTCCCGGAAAAATTATCACAAATGGAAATTCATGATGCGGGAGGGAACGTTGCCACCATGGTCTGTGACGTGACCAAAGAAGAGGACAATCACGCCTTGGCTCAATTAGCTATAGATAAATTTGGTGCCATTAACCTGATTGCACCCTTTGCGGGTATTATTAAGGACGGTCTTTTACTTTCCCCCGATAGGGAAACAGGGAAAGTAACTAAAAAAATGTCACTAGAGCAATTCCAATCAGTCTTGGATGTCAACCTTACCGGTGTATTTCTGACGGTGAGGGAGTGTGCTGAACAAATGATAAACCTTGGATGCAAGGGACTGATATGCCTAGTATCATCAACCGGATCCCTAGGAACCGCTGGTCAAGTCAATTACTCATCAACTAAAGCAGCAATGTCGGTTATACCCAAAGTAATTACTGCCGAGTTTTTTAGAAGAGGTTTTGCTGATAGAATTCGCTGTTTAGCAATAGCTCCGGGTTATGTCGCTACACCGATGGTAAAGGGGATGGATGAAAAAACCCTTGATAAAATTCTACAGAATGTACCAATTGGTCGTCTGGTTGAACCTGAAGAAGTGGTTTCGCTGGTTATGGAGCTATACCGTAATGAGGCAGCTGCAGGAGATGTGTTCTATATTCATGGCGGATTGCGCATGAGCTCAAAAGGTTAATACGAAAAGGGTGCCTAGGATAACAAGGAAACCTAAAGTAATTAGTGAATTAAAATCGAATCCAAATAACCACTTTTGGCCGGCTTAATAATGTGATTTGAGGAGATGTTATCACCTCCGTTCAATAATCGTGGTCATCCCTTGTCCGCCACCAATGCATAGCGTCGCTAGCCCAAGCTGAACGTCCTGACGCTTCATCTCGTGGATAAGAGTGACAATAATTCTGGCTCCAGTGCATCCTATCGGATGTCCTAATGAAATACCACTACCATTTACATTTGTCTTTTGCAGATCTAGGCCTAGTTCTCGGATTACGGCAATTGCTTGAGAAGCAAAGGCTTCATTTACTTCAAACAGGTCGATATCCTGCATATCCAGCCCAGCTAACCTTAAAGCTTTCTTGGTTGCAGGAATAGGCCCCAAACCCATGTAGGCCGGATCAATGCCGCCAGAAGCGTAAGACCTTATGGTAGCGATTGCCTCGATGTCTAATTCTTTGGCTTTCTCTTCCGACATTAATACGAGAGCGGCAGCGGCGTCAGTTATTGCTGAGGCATTGCCAGCAGTTACCCCTCCATCCTTTTTAAATACCGATGGCAGCTTAGCCAGAGCATCTATGGATGTTTCTCTGGGATGCTCATCGGTATCAAATAGCTTTGTCTCCCGCTTTTGCTTGACTTCAACGGGGATAATTTCATTTTGAAAGATACCGTCTTGTATCGCCGCTAAGGCTCTTTGGTTGCTTACCAAGGCAAGCTCATCCTGTTCACTTCTCGTTATTGAATATTTTTCAGCAAGACTTTCAGCAGTAATACCCATATGATAGTTATAAAATATTTCCCACAATCCGTCATAAACCATGCCATCAACCATCTCAGCATTAAACATTCTAGCTCCCCATCTGGCCTTTGGAAAATAGTAGGGGACAGCACTCATATTTTCCATTCCACCGGCGATAATAATTTCTGCATCCCCCAACATAATCGCCTGAGCGGCAAGAGCAACCGACTTCATACCCGAGCCACATACCTTGTTGATCGTATAGGCGGTCGTCTCCTTAGGAATACCTGCGTATATTGATGATTGACGGGCGACATTCTGTCCTTGGCCTGCTTGTAATACATTTCCCATTATAACTTCGTCAATATTAACTTCACTATAGGAATTATCCCAATCATTATATTTTTTTTCAAGTTCGGTCAGATCAATACCACTGCACTTTTTCGGAGCATAATCTAGTGCCTCACTATCTCTTTTTGGACGTAAACCAATCCTATTTAGTGCGTTCTTTATAACAATACTACCTAACTTAATAGCTGGCGTATCCTTTAATGTACCGCCATAATTGCCAATAGGCGTTCTCACCCCGCTTACAATAACGGCTTTCTTCATTGCATTGTCTCCTTATTTTGTTTTTATAGATACTCAATGCCAATCGTAAATAACGAAGGTTGGACTATTACAGTGCTCTAAGATAATAGTAATACAAGAGTATTGTGAAATGTATACCCGCTATTATATTTGAAATCAAAGGATAACACATTAATAAGAGTGCTACAAGATAAGTGGAGTGAAGATTGAAAAATATAATCCTTAATTGAAACCAATCGTCGAAAAAGGAATATTAACATTAGAACATAATAGAAATTTTGAAAATAATGGTATATGCGAATAAAAAAGAGTATAGTGATGTAATAAATAGCAATGGAATGTTAAATAATTATGGATCGCCTATACTAGATACCAATAACTATAGATGACATTGACACATCGAACATCTAAGTGTAAAATGCATATAGTTACATTATGAATATATGGTTATTGATTCTATTATGAATAAAAGATATAGAGATAAATTATCAGGCGACTCGAGCAAGATTCCCAATGATTTTTTATTGCCATGGTTGCTTCTTCTCCTACGTAATAGCAGCATGCATGGCTACCAGATAACGCAAACGCTGAGCATTTTCGGACTGGCTACTTTCGACCCAGCGACTGTTTATCGTACGTTGCGCCGATTGGAAAAGGAGAATTTGATTAACTCAGGGTGGCAAACGGGAGATTATGGTCCAGCTAAGAGGGTTTATACGCTTACTGATGGCGGAAAAGAATTTTTAAAGACATGGGCTGGTGCGATGGAAAAATATCAGAAAATTCTAGACAGATTCTTCGAACTCTATACCCAGCAGTGGGATATAAGGGAAAAAAACAGGCAGTGAAAATCACCTAAAGCCAAGCGAGTCAGAACTGATAGATAAAGCGAAGAGATCGTAAGGTTGTTGTTATTGAAGTGAAATAACCGGATACTTAGGTGCAGGTAGCTGATAAAGAGTAAATTAATAATTTGGTAAAATTCGACAAAGAAAAATGGGATCAGAAAAGTTAATTATTAAAAGAAGGGAGTTATCACCAATGGTCGAAACATCTCTACAAACAGAGAAAATACAAAGAAAGGAGGAAAAAAAGATGCCAGAACAGGAATTTGGTGCAGATAAAGTTGCTTTGGAGTATATCAATTTCATGAGAAATTCCTTCCGTACCTCGATGGAAAGTGCCAAGCTAATGCAGGAAGAAGGCGAAAGACTTCTGGGTATGTTAGTTAAGCAGGGTCAGACCGGATACGAAGAGGGTTCCAAAATACTTAATGAATGGACTGATAACTATAAGAAGGCAAGTGATCAATTCAAGAGCAATATTGAAGCAAGTTTAGCCAAGTTGGAAGAACTCGTTACCAAGAAAGACTAATAAATGTTTGTCTGTAGTAAAAGAGGCGCCTCTTAAAATAGTATTAATATGCAAGAGAGGCGTCTTTTGGATACCTGCGATATTATTATTTTTATGCAGATCCAATACAAGATAAGGTCAACTTCTCAGTTTTACTAAAAAGACTTAAATATATTTTTGATAGATTCTATTCAGCGTGAGAATATGAAAACGGTAATGCTATCTAAAGGGGTGTAATTAATCATGGCAACTGATGAAAACTTGGGGATGGACGCTTTAAAAGCCTGGTCGGAGTACCAAAAAACTTGGCTGCGTTTTATGGGTACTTCCTTCCCTGGAGTGCCTAAGGCAACGGAGGATGCAGGGGATAAATATGACTGGACCAGTCAGTGGCGGGCAACGGGTGAAGTTTATGATCGTTGGTTGAAGATGTCTCAGGAAATGATCCAGCAGAGCTGGAAGGAGAGTACCTGGGGCACTGACAGACAGACGTTTGAAGGTATGCTCGGTGCTACCCATATCTATAACAAGCTGTACGAATTCTGGACAGGTGCTACTCAAATCCTTTCTGGTGATAGTTCAATAGCAAAAGGTATTCAGAAGAGCTACAAGGAATATTGCGATGCCTGGATAAAGAATTCCAATGATTTTTTTAATACGTTTTTTATGGCTTCCGGCGTTGAACCCATGAAGCGGATGGGGGTTGGCATGGATCTACCTAAAATGTATGCTGATTTACTTGTCTCGTTTATCGTACCATGGATGGAAGCTACACAGGGCGTACCAGAGAAATCGATAGAGGCTTTAAGGAAGGGTCCTCAAGGATATGCTGACATATATCGTTCATGGTTACCAGCTTACGAACAGACTTGGGGTAAAATCCTAAAGATCCCCCCTATGGGTGTTAAACGACAATCCATCGAAAGGCTGCAGAGGCTTATCGAGACTATGATAGAGCATGGCAAAGTTTTAACCGAGTATTCAGGAACAATATATCGGGTCAGTGAAGAATCAATGCAGAAAGTAACGTTAAAACTGGGTGAGATGTACACTCAAGGACAACCCCCTAAAACCTATCGGGAATTTTATTCCCTATGGTGGATAACTAATGAAGATGCCTTATATCAGCTCTTTAAAACCCCTGAATTCTCTCGACTCCTCGGTCGTGTTGTTGATGTTACCATGCGCCTACAACAGCGATACAATATCGTTATGGAGGAATTCCTAAAAGCGCTCCCGATACCTACGCGAAGTGAGATGGATGACCTTTACAAGACACTGTACCTAATGAATAAAGAGGTTAAAAACAGCTCCAAACGAATGAAAGGATTAGACGAGAAGTTAAGAACAACAGAAGAAACTCTAATAAAAAAGGTGATAGAACTAGAGGAAAAGCTTGCAGTAACAGAGACAATCATGGAAAAGCAGTTGAATGAAATGAAAGGGTTGGGAGAGAAGCTAACAAAAACAGAAGCAACTCTAGTAACACAGGTCAAAAAAGAGGAGAAGCTTGCAGTTAAAGAAAAAACCATACAAAAGCAATTGAACGAAATGGAAAAAAAGTTGGGTGCAATGGAGCCTAAGGTAGAGAAGGAGGCGTTATGAAGAATCACCCCACAGAGAACATAGAACAACTTTTCAAGGAAGCCGCAGAGACAAATCGCAAGTTAGTAAAAAGCATGGAAATATTGATGAACCTGCCGGACATCGATGTGGGTACCACTCCCAAGGAACTGGTCTACCAGGAAGATAAAATGAAACTTTTCCATTACAAGCCTTTGGTAGATGAATTATGCCCAGTACCGCTTTTAATTACATACGCTCTAGTAAATCGACAGTATATGATGGATCTTCAGCCTGATCGCAGCCTTATCCGTAATTTATTAGAACATGGACAAGATGTCTACATAATTGACTGGGGATACCCGAAGCCTGGTGACCGCTACCTGACCATGGATGATTATATAAATGGGTATATTGATAACGCAATAGATACAATAAGACAAAAAAGCAAGCTGGACAAGATTAACCTACTCGGTGTTTGCCAGGGTGGAACCTTTTCTGTGATTTATTCAGCACTCCACCCGGAGAAGATAAGGAATCTGGTAACTATGGTAACACCGATAGATTTTGACACCGAAGATGGCCTGCTTAATATTTGGGCCAAAGATCTACCCATAGATAACATTGTTGATACGCTTGGAATTGTACCGGGAGATATGTTAAATATCGGTTTTCTCATGCTTAAGCCCTTACAGCTTTCCATCGATAAGTATGTGACCCTGACAGATGCATACGAACGGAAGGAGATAATAGAGAACTTCGTGCGTATGGAAAAGTGGATATTTGACAGCCCAGATCAGGCTGGTGAAACTATGAGGCAGTTTGTGAACGATTTGTATAAAAACAACCTTCTCATAAAAAATAAGTTGGTAATAGATGGCAAGAGCATAAACCTGAAGAAGATAAATATGCCGTTGCTGAATATATATGCTGAGCAGGACCACCTAGTGCCGCCATCATCAACAAAACCACTTAACGATGCTGTTTCAAGTAAAGATAAGACCCTTTTTGCATTTCCTGGTGGTCATATTGGTATTTATGTGAGCTCACGATCGCAAACAGAATTGGCGCCAGCTATATCAGAGTGGTTATCGCAGAGATCCTAACTACAAAATAAATCTAAGGCTATTAGAAATCCATAATCGGGAGTTGATAATATGTATAAAAAGATGCTCGTACCAATGGATGGTACTCGATTAGGTGAGACAGCCATTCCTTATGTAAAAGATCTATCCAGGAGGCTAGGCCTAGATATAATTATCTTTCATGTTTGTTCGCCGAAGGAACGAAGATTAACTAAAATGCATCAAGCTTATGTTGACCGGATTGCAGAGATTTTAAGGCGTAAGGCAATAAAGTTTCAGCAAGTCAATGGTTTTCAATCAAGAGGTACCACAATAATATCAAAAGGTAAATTGACAACCGGCTACCCTGCTGAACAAATTATTAACTATGTTGATGAATATGGTGTTGATTTTATTCTAATGGCAACGCACGGTTACTCGGGAATCAAGCGCTTGACTAGTGGTAGTGTGGCTGATAAAGTCATCCAAACCTCAAAAGTGCCTGTTTTGCTGGTTCGTGACGGGATTCCGGATGAAATAAGTTATGATAAATGGCCTCAGAAAACTATTGTAGTTCTACTGGATGGCTCGAAGTTGGCTGAATCGGTACTTCCTCACGTTAAAGCACTGGCAAAACAGCGAGGTACTGAACCGGTGGATATAGTACTACTTAGAGTTTGTGATCGGCCATTAATTTCATCTAGCTATCCGAAGACAAGCATGACTATAGACCGGAAGGAACATGTGAAAAAAGCTATAACCTTGTTTAAACAGGAAAGTGAGCAATATCTAACTAGTATAGGGCAGCAACTTAATGACAATGGTCTTATAGTGAAGCCAAAGATATTATTCGGCAATCCTGCTAAAGAGATAATTAATTATACTAATAGGCATCCTTATAGCTTAATCGTTATGGCAACCCACGGGCGCTCTGGACTTATCAGATGGGCTCTTGGTAGTGTCGCAGACAGGATTTTACATGAAGGATCTAGCCCAATCTTTCTAGTAAGGCCGCACAAACCTAAAAATGGGTCAAACCAAACAACAAATTGACTCAATTAGAAGTCACTTTACCATAATGATTTATGCAAATAACAGCGTTGGGAAATACTGAGTCAAGCTACTGTCTATTGAAAATCAAGAACTTTTTTCAGTCTCTTGTGTACTAATCATTTTAACAAATTTATTTTCTAGCCTAACGGTAGAAAATTATTCAATTTACATAGAATATACCCCCTAATAACTTGAGGAATTAGACTTTTTCGAAATAGTCGGTTAGTCAAGGTTACCAAGTATAACTTCAAGATTCACTTGCGTTTCCGCAATCTCACGTGGAATAATTAGTACTGATTATGCGATGCTGATTCTCTGATTGCGTAATTCTGCAAGTGAGTTGTGCTGTAAAGTCTGGAGCACTTTTAGGTTAAGATGCATGTGTTACGACAGGATTTACAGATTGATAATCTGGTTGAAGCAGCGGCCGTTCGTCTTTTTTGCTATTACCCACACCATACTTTTTTTAGCAGTTTTTGCCAGCTTGGATTATCTTGTTGGAGGTAATAGTTTTGAAAGAAGCTTTGCCGTAAAGATACTCGATGGTATGATACCTTACTCTGATTTTACCAGCGAATATCCACCTCTGGCCCTTTTTACCTTTTTGGTACCAGCTCTGTTAACTACCACCCAGCCTTTGTATGATGTTTTATTTGCTATTGAGATATATCTTCTGGATCTGGTAGCGCTTCTCATTCTCACTAAGTTGACCTCACATCTCAACTTAAAGACATGGTCCGTTCTCGGGATTTATACTTTGTGTCTAGTAGCTGTAGGTCCCATAGTAACTGGTCGATTCGATTTATTGCCGGCTACACTAGTTATTATTGCTCTATATGCGTTTGTCACTGGCAGAAACAAGACAGCCTGGGGTTTTCTGGCTCTAGGCGCGACGGCGAAACTGTATCCTTTGATTTTAGCGCCACTATTTTTCTTGTACCTGGCTCGCCAGCAGCAATACAGGCGATTGGTTCAGGGTATCGCGGTTTTTGCGGTCGTTGTTCTAGTACTAAACCTACCATGGATTCTTGTTAATTGGGATGGGTATTGTAATCTTAATAACGATACAAGCTTTTTAGGTTATCATGTTGCACGGGGGCTGCACTCAGAGAGTACTTACGGTTCGGTAATACTTATTGGGCAGTTAATGGGGCTAACTCAGGTGGATGCAGGTATGCAATATGGTTCGTGGGACATCACTTCCACGGCGGCGGATGCAATAGCAAATTATTCTTTTTACATAACGTTCGCTTTCCTGGCTCTTCTTTATCTTATGTATATGAAAATGTTACTGAGGAAACCGCGTAATATTGAGGAGAAGTGGATATTGAATAAAGAGGAAGTTCAACTGATATTGCGCTATTCCATTTTGGCAGTATTAATAATGCTATTGACAAGCAAGGTTTTTTCACCGCAGTTTCTGATTTGGCTCTGCCCGCTGATACCCATTGTCCGCACGAAGTGGCCTTATATTCCACTGCTCCTATTCGTGATTGCTGGCGCCATAACCCAGTATATCTACCCGCATAACTATATTGAATTTGAGTTGTTTACCCCATATCTGGTGGTATTGCATGCCATGCGCAATTGGTTACTGGTAATGATGGCCTTGATATACCTCCTACCACTATCTGATACATCGGTAGAAATAGAGAAGGGCGTGGAATAAACTGTTCTTGCAGGGTTGACTTGCGCGTTATTTATTCCCAGCGAAAAAGTTTAACCGCCAGAACCATACAAATAACCAGCCAGGCAACTAGAATGGCTATATCCAGACTTAGAGGATAGAGAGGTGTCGCATCTACCATAACCTGGCGGAAGGCGTCTCCGAGGTAGGTAAGTGGGATAATGGCGATTATCGGGCGCATGAAGTCGGGCATGAAATCAACAGGAAAGAAGATGCCGGACAGGAAGAGCATGGGGAACTGTATTATCTGGATTATAGGCATTGCACCCTCGGTTGTTTTAGCCCGTGCCACGGCGAAGTAACCTATGCTTATAAATGTGAGTGTGCCCAACAATACAAGGCCTAATAGCAGTAACCAGTTACCAACCATCTGGACATTGAAAACAAGGGAGGCAATACCGATGATAATCAGCGTTTGTATAAGAGCCAATATCATCCTGTAGGTAATCTGACTGAATACCATCGTCGAGCGGTTGAGTGGCGTCGCTCCGAAGCGTTTTAGTATCTTCTTCTCCCGTCTCTCGACAAGGACGATAGAGCCGAACAACCCCAGAAAGAGTATTGACATAGCCAGTATACCCGGTACCAGATAATCTATATCCCTTAGGTCGTGCGCCTGAATAGACTCCTCCGATAGTTGTAACAGTAGGGGTTGTTGTGTTATCTGACGGTTTACCTCATCGATTGCCTGCTTCAATACGGGCAATATTATCTGAGCAGAAGTAGTTTGAGCGGGATCGTAGTAAACCTTTATCTCTACCGGTTGACTGGCGCCTATGATAGAATCTATGTCATCCGGGATAACGATAACAGCCCTGAGGTTACCTTCCTCCAGTTCTGTTAGCTTGTCCGTCTTTTCTCCCTCGTTTATTTCAAATATCGGAATCTGATGCAGTATCTGTGAGATACCCTCACTTGTGACCGAGGAATTATTTTTAACTAGACCTATTTCATAGCTTATATTACCAGCACCGCTAAAAACCCAACCGAAGATAAAAATAAAGAGGATAGGGAAAGCAAAGGTGAAGAAAAGGGCTGTTTTATCCCTTAAAAACTGCTTTAAATCGGATATCAACAGCTTGTTGAAGGCTTTCATTCCCGTATCTTCCTTCCGGTAAGCTTTAGAAATACATCTTCAAGTGTAGCCTCCCGTACATAAAGGTCCTTGAGCTTATCGGTCAGATTGACTTTTTCAGCGTATTTTAATATGGCTGACATTGTTGTCGGTATGTTATTGGAATAGACGATCACCTCGCTGCTACTTACCATAACTTGGGTAGCCCCGGGGAATGTTTGTAAAACGACCTCCGGCGGTGCTGGCTCCAATTCAAACTGGATGGCGCTTTCCTTAAAATGGGTACTTATGAGTTCCTTAGGGGAATCCATTGCAATAATCTGACCGTGGTCAATTATTGCTACACGGTCGCAGAGACGCTCCGCTTCTTCCATATAGTGAGTTGTAAGAAAGATCGTTTTACCTTTTTTGCGCATATCCTCTATGACCGACCACAGACTCCTGCGTGCTTGGGGGTCAAGTCCAGTTGTTGGCTCATCTAGGAAGGCTATGTCCGGATTGTTAATCAAGGCCATAGCCACCGATAGGCGTTGCTGCTGACCACCGGAAAGATTTTTAACTAGTATTTTACGGCTTTCCTTCAATGCTAACAGCTCCAGAATATCATCGATTGGAATTGATTGTTTGTAAAAGCTGGCAAATAACTGGAGTATTTCTTGGACGGTTACTAACGGTAGCAAGGATGGTGCTTGAAGCTGGATTCCAATTCGCTGTTTTATCTTGGCCGGTACCCTAGCAATATCTAGGCCTAGGACAGATACTCTACCGGAATCTGCCTGGCGCAGACCCTCAATTATTTCGGCGGTGGTGGTTTTACCGGCACCATTGGGCCCCAACATGCCAAAAGCTTCGCCTTGCATAACTTGGAAGCTTATATCGTTTACCGCTTTAATAACGCCGTAACTTTTTACAAGATGCTCTATCTTGATAACGATGGGGTGGATTTCTTTTTCAATCTTCGTCACTTGGCTGGCTTTCTTCTTTGGCTTCCTCTTCAGGCAATATTTTTTTCAACTCTTCTACCGAAGGTACTTCTTCGGGAGGAAGATCAGAAAACTCAGCCCACTGCTTGTACAGTTTTCTTATCTTCCTTTCGCGCCCGAAGGTATTTTTTATTGCCTTGGCGAAGGTTTTTGCTTGTTCTTCAACCTTCTTGGCTTTCTCTTCTATGAGACCCCTAACAAGTTGGCTACCACGGGGTTTCCCCTCAAAAAGAGCTAGCTTTTTACCGCAATGTGGGCAGAAGTTTGCCTGTTCCGTTAGCTTTTTACCACAATAAGGGCAGAACTGTAGTTTCTCTCCGATGCTCGCTGATCCCAGTTCCTGTCCGCAATAAGGGCAGTAAGTTAAATCTTGTGAAAATATAGATATATCTATTTCACGGTTACAGTTAAGACATTTCATTTTATATTCTCTAAATTTAGAGTTAAGCTATAAATCAAGAACAATTATAACACTCTGTTATCAGCAAGAAAACCCATCCCATGGCTATTGGACAGGACTAGGACTAAAGACTATAATCTTGGCTATATGGAAGCCCAGATACAACCGAAGGTTATTATCAACCGCCGGGAAATAGAAATCGCCGTCCAAAGACTAGCAGCACTGATAAATAAAGACTATCATGATAAAAAACCTGTTTTGGTTGCGGTTCTAAAAGGCGCCTTTATTTTTCTAGCTGACCTTGTAAGGCACATTGATTTAAAACTTGAAGTGGAATTTGTCTGTTTATCTAGCTATGGACAGGGTCGGGAGAGTACAGAAGAAGTCAAATTGGTTCAGGGTCTCTGCTCTGATATTCGGGATCGGGATGTGATTATTATTGAGGACATTATTGATACTGGTATAACAACCAATTTCCTGCTGGATTACCTTAACCAACAAGAGCCATCTTCGATAAAAATATGTGCTCTGATTAGCAAACCGTCGCGGCGGAAGGTAACTATCGATATCAACTATCTAGGCTTTGAAATAGCTAACAGATTTCTTGTAGGTTATGGCTTGGATTGGGCTGAAAATTTTCGCCATTTACCCGAACTCTGCTCAATTGAGGATGATTAAAAATGGTCTCTGATCTTGAAGATTTAGTTTTGGTTGCTAGAGGTGTTAAGCCGGCCGATTTGATCCTGTCGAATGCTCAAATTGTGAACGTATTCAATGGTGAAGTGGAATCAGGCAATGTGGCAATCTATAATGACAAGATTGCCGGTACCGGAGACTATAAAAAAGCGGAAAAGGTCATAGATCTTGAGGGCAGGTACCTGGCCCCGGGTCTCATAAACGGACACACCCATATTGAAAGCTCAATGCTGGACGTAGAACAGTATGCTCGGGCGGTGGTAGCTAGAGGCACACTGGTGGTCATCACTGACTTGCATGAACTGGCAAATGTCTGTGGTATTGACGCCGTCGCCTATGTCCTAAAATCAATCCGACGTATACCACTGGATCTCTTTTTGATGGCCCCTTCCTGTGTGCCGTCGACTCATCTTGAAACCTCGGGTGCTCGGCTTGAGGCCGATGATCTCAAGCGGATTTTCGGTTGGCGGGG
>Ga0209536_100007839_pt1 | contig 16142 bp, 10 predicted proteins | sample DeeMarSeWOR28_12_FD_187461 | JGI IMG/M metagenome (GOLD analysis project Ga0209536, IMG submission 187461) | Marine sediment microbial communities from White Oak River estuary, North Carolina - WOR-2-8_12 (SPAdes) (version 2) | ecosystem: Environmental > Aquatic > Marine > Intertidal zone >...
TCGACCTCCTTCTCTTCGTACAATTTCTCGATTTGCCGTTTGCGAACCAAGAGCGCCTCGCGCGCGGCATCCCAGTCGTTTAGCTGTCGCGCAGCGTTGGCTTCCAAGCCTGAGAGCAAGGTCAGAAGCAGGTCGTCGTCGTAGACGAATTCGTGGGTCACAGGCCGAGGTCTCCGGTCGATGTCGGGCGGTCGCAGCGGATCGGCCGCCTCGAGGTGCTCCCGGCCTTCGACCGCAAACCCAAACGCCTCGCTGGGGTGCCCTGCCGCGAGGTGAGCCGCGGCCAGACGCGCCTTGGTCTTGACTTCGTTGACGGCCGAGTCGACCTCAGGATGCGAGAGCAGCGATTGCTCGAGATTCGAGTGGGTTTCGAGCGTGGCATCCATGTTGCCCGCGTCGAGCTCGTAGAGCGCGAGGCGGTCCAAGATCAACGGCTCGTATCGACCGAGCTCTTCCCTTTCGTCGGTCAACCAAAGAGCCAATCTCAGCACTTGTATGGCTCTCGGCTTCTGGTTCACGTGAAACAGGCTCCGCGCGTGGGCGAGAAGCAGCCCGATCTCCTCTTCCTTCGATGTGAATGGTAGCTCGAAGCGGGCCTCGTAATCCTTGAGGGCCCGTCGATGATTGCCGAGCGCGGCTTGCGCCAACGCCATGCCCGCGTGTACTGAGGCGCGGACCCTGGGGCGCCTTGCCGAGAGATCCTCTGCAAGAAAGTAATGCCGAACGGCCGAGCTCGTGTCTTCGCGACTTCCAAGGCGCATGCCGCGATGATGCAACGCGTGGGCCAGGAGGAGATGGACGACCGGCTGGTGCGGATCTTCCTCGATCGCGCGGTGCAGGAGCTCCTCTACGCGGTCGACCGTCTTCGATAGCTCGGCATTACGCTCGATGGTGCCGAGGTCTCTCGCCAGAATGTACGCCTCGACAAACTCGCGGGTGCCAGGAGCGTGATAGGCGGGAGGCCCGTCGGCGTCTTCGCGGAAGTAGCGCCTGTACTCCTCGCGAATATCGGTCGTGCCCAGGCGAAGCTGCGATTCGATCCAGCCCGCATGAGCGGCCGGTGACCCCGTGATCCTACGCGCCCGATCGAAGTATTCAGTGGCTGTATCGAAGTCGCCTGATGAAAAGGCGCCGTAGGCGCGCTCCATCACGACGAGCTCGTAGAGCGCTGTCGATGTCTCGCGCTCCGGGTCGCCCGAATCCATCGACTCGACCCATCTCTCGGTCAGAGACTGCTGCAGCGATTCGACGCCCTCGCGCTGCGACGCGCGAAGGGCGCTCACGATGATGTACCGGCGCACGTGCGCGTTCTCCGTACTTCTGTAGAGGCGCACGATTTCTTCTTCGACGGCTGCAGCGTTGTCTTGTGTGAGCTCGTGGAGCGCGATCTCCAGGTCGAGCGTCATCGCGAGTCGGCTCCCGTCGGGCACGGTCTTGCGGGCATCGACCAAGCGACCGAGCCGTTCTTCTTTGGGGCGGCCTCGCTGCAGCAAGTCGAGAAACGCCTTGCTATGTCGGAGTGACTGCGTCACGGACGAGGCAGGATGAAGCGCCGCCTCCTTCGAGCGCAGGAGGTGCGTCTCGTAATCCGCGAGCAAGCCGTAGAAGCGATCGTGCTCCTGCTGTGCGAAATCCACGACGCTCTCATCGTCGACTCCGTTGAGGTCGACGCTGGCGAGCAGGTCGGCTGCGCCCTGCTTGTCGCCAGCGTCACCGCGAATTCTCGCCAAGACCAGAGAGCGAAGCGCGGCGACGTTCGGCGATTGCTCCGGGTCGATGGCCTCGGCCGCGGCCCCGGCATCCATCGACTCCCGCACGAACTCCTCGCTGAGGACGCCCCTCGATAGGCCACGGTCTGCGATCCGGTGTCTCGCGTACAGGATCATGAGGTCCGACGAGGGGTCGGCGATGCCATTTGCTTCGAGAAGCCTCTTGCGAAGCTCCGCATAGTGGATCGCGGCCTCGAATTCGCGGAGACCCAAATGGAGGCGCGTGAGTGCTTTGAGTTGCTCCGAGCGCTGCGCGGTGCCGTCCGCAGCGATGAGCAGATGTTGACGAAGAAGAAGCGCGTTCCACCGGTTTTGTACCTTCTCCGCTTGCGCCTCGATGCGCGCAGGATCCCAGTCTGCCGGAACCGCACCACTCGGAGGCAAGATGTAGATGTGGAGGTTCCCCTCGATTCCGCAGGTGACCGCCATGGCCTCGCGGCGAACCGACGGATAGTGGCAGTTCCATCGCGCATTGGTCAGCTGTTGGGGAAGCCCGAGCTCCGGCTGCTCGCCATCGCCAACGAACGGTACTCGGAAGACCACGCCGTTGTCGTCGCCGTCGATCGTGCCGTCCCGGTTCGTGTCGTTGAGAAACTGCGAGAAATACAGATAGCTGCCGTCAGGCGAGAACGAAGGGTACGCCGATACCCCGGGCAACTCGGGATCGTAGGCAATCTCCTCGGCACCCGGGACGGCTCTCCGGATTCGAATTCCCTCCGTGCTGATCCGATTCGAAAACGAGACGCCGACTTCATCGCGAAGCCTCGAGAGCGGCACGAACGCGACCCAGCGATCGTCGGGCGAAAGCGCGAACCCGACGACATTGGCGTCTTTCCGCGTCGGATGCTTCTCGAAAGCGCCATCGAGAAGCACATGGTCGCCGTGGAGATCTTCTCGCATGAGAACACCAAGCCGCCCGTCGTGCCTCCAATAGATCTGAAGGTCGGCGTCGTCGGTTTCGCGACACTCCTCACGCTTGTTTCGGGCCTTTCCGTTGCTGGCAATACGGCGACGACACGCGTCGCCGCGCGCCTCTCTTTCATAGCGAATGTAGGCGAGCTCGCGGCCGTCCGGGCTGATGGCCGGCCAAACGATGTCGCCGAATGCCTCGAACAGGGGCTTCCCGGAGGAAGTCAACGGCGACTGGACGAACAAATCGTAGGAATTGTACTCGTCGGTGATGTAGTAGATGTAGCGAGCGCCCGGCCCGAGAACTCCCATGAAGTGATTGTGGTCTCCGATCGTGATGCGCCTGGGCCGAATCAGGCCCTGGCTCGGGCTGCGCTTCGCACTCGCGGCCGAATCGCGTTCTTTGCGCTTGGCGTGCGCAGGGGCGGCACCGAGCGCTATCAGCATGAGCGAGGCCGCCAATGCAGCCCAGCGCTGCCCCCTTCTCAGCAAGCCTTCTGCTCCCATCGGCCTGCCCGTTCGATCCAAGTGCCACAGCGTACCTGCTCGAGGTGCACGGACCGCCAGGCGTCGCGTGCGGCCGTGCTGGAGCCGCCAGGCGTTCGCGACGCGAGGTACTCCCAAACCTGGCGCCGGTGAAGGTTCGTGCGGCTCGAAGCCCGCAAGAGCTCGCTCACGTCCACGTCGTCGGCGCATCGATCCGGCAGATACTCGAGAAGGCCGTCTTCGCCTTCCCCGAGGCACCCAAGCACCAGCATCGTGTCGATGAACTGAACCTGGGTTTCCGAGGCGGCGAAAAGATCGAGATCGTGACCGGCAGCCGCAAGGCCTGCTTTCGATGCGATCTCCTTTGCCGATACGGGGCTTGGGCCAGCTTCGAGCGCTGCATCCGAGCTTTGAAACTCGAGCTCGGGATACTCGCCGGAGGCTTGGATCTCGAGGGACGTACGGCTGTCGACGACGGCGATGGGCGGGGCTTTGATGCATCCCTGCCAGGTCGAGGCGCTGGCCAGTACGGCCAATGTCATTGTGATCCCACGCAACGTCATGTTCCCTCGTTTTCCACGATCATGGCCCTCGCTGCTGCCGACGGGGACAGGAGGCGCTCGATGTAGGGTTGGACATACAGCTCGATGAAAGGCGTCACCGGAATGCCCCTGATCTCGTCGATACGCACGGCACCTGCAAGGCCGCCGAGCTCGATCTTCGCATTCATCAGCCCTTCGTCCATTTTGACCAGCACGAATTTCGGATATCCAAATTTGAGGCCGAGACGCACGCGATTGAGCTCCTCGTCTTCGTGATACGGGTCCAATACGTCGATGACTTCGTAGAGGTGGTCCTTGCTGATCCGGACCACCTGGGCCTTGCCTTCCAGAATGAGCGTGCTCGGAACGAAGGTCATCGCGACGTTGGCGTCGAGCACACCTTTCCCGTCCTTCGGCTTTACGCCAGTGACGTTTCCGCGAAAGCCCACCTTCGCGTCGTCCCGGCTGAAGTCGCCGAGAACCTGCCCAGTGATGAAACCCCCCCGGTACGCAGCGTGCAATTGGTCCATCGCGAGCGACGGCCCGACCACTTGGAGGTTCGCGGCGATTGGGCCGAGAGTCTCTTGGCCGAGCTGTATCCGGTCGAGTGTGAAGAAGCTCTCGCGCTTCGTGAACGGATACAAGTCGAAGAAACGCTTCTGAGCCATCGCATTGGCTGCGGCCGTCCTGACCACGAACACGTGCGGCCTCGTGGCGATCTCCTGCTCGATTGGAATGAGTGCATCGAGATCGTCGATGAGGAGACCATATTGGGGTAGCTCGAGCATGACGTCCCGAAGCTCGGCGGACGCGATCACGCGGTAGGTGTTGAGGTCGCCGGACTCGATCGTGAAAGGCATGGCGAACGACCCGCCGCTCTTCGTTCTCTCGGTGCTTTGCCAGAATCCGAAGTCCTGCTCGAACGTCCCCGCGATGAGCAGCGACTCGCGGCCATACATGGAGACCACCTCGGGACAGCCCTCGATGCCCGTGGTGCAGACTTCCGTCTCGTGGAGCGCCTCCTGCCATCCCTCGTACGCAGCGTGAGCCTCGAATCGCGTACCACCAGCCGGGTTCCGGAAGTACGCCTTCCGCACGGCAACGACTCGGGTGGCATCGACATCGACCTTGGCGCCAAAGGTCGCGTTCTCGAGCGGATACTGGCGGAAATACGGCTGGCGCATCTCGGCGATCGTGCCTCGCGTTTCGATCGCGAACGAGGGCGCCCCGTAGAGCGCCGCATACGCCGTTTGCAGTCGATGGTCATACTCCCGCAGTGTGAGCTCCCAACCTGCTTCTCCGTAGCGGAGCTCGTCGAGTGCGATCTCGGCTTCCAAGCGACCTCGACCCGGCGCTTCGTGCGCGGACTTTACCATCAGCCGCAGGCCCTCGAGCGCGTGTGTGACGCCACGCCGCGTGAGAGCTGCGCGCCCCACTTGGAGCTCCGATTCGTGGGTTCCCCGCAGCGTTCGCAGGGGCTCCCTCGACAGCGCGAGAGAGCCACTCTGGTCTTCGTAGAGCAAGCCGCGGAAGTCGCCGCGGCTCTTCAGGCTGAAGTCGAGGGCGTCGCCGCTTTGTCCGCCGTCGTCGAACAAGAGCCAGCCGAGGAGAGGGCCGGCCTCCGATCCGGTGAGCTCGAGTGCGTAGCGCGTGCCCGCGGTGCCGTGGGATGCGCTTAGGTCCAAGTCGGTTTGTGCGCCGCCTGCAATCGAGAGCGCAGCAGCCGCCTCGAGCTCGCGCCGTGAGCTGTCGAGACTGCCATCGATCATGAGCGAGCTCTCTGCGTCTCGCTGAAACTTGCCCCAGCTCACGCGGTCGGCGCTGATGCGGGTGCGAAGAGCGTATCGTTCGGGCTGGCTTCGACGAAGGTCGAATGCCCAGGCTTTCGCTCGAAAGTGCTTGTCCCCCAGCGAGACGCGATTGACCGAGGCATCGACCTCGATGGATGGCGCGCCGTCTTCCGTCGTCCAGTGGAGCGGCTCGAGCGCGAGGACGCCGAGCTCTGCGCGACGCATGGCGATTGGCTCCGATCGGGGCGGCCGGACAACCAAAGATCGAACGGGCACCCGCCCTTCGAGTCGATGCTTCGCGAGATCGACGTCGAGGTCGAGCGCAGCCTCGCGCGCTCGCACCCGCGTGCCAGCATCGACGGAAACTCGATCGATCGAGCCGCGGAGCGACCCCGTACCCTTCAGCCCCAACATGCCCGTGTCATCCATTCCCACGGATTGGAGCTCGAGCACCGTCAACAAGCGCTCGAGCGAAGCAGAGTAAACGCCGCGCTCCTCGATGCGTAGTCGCTCGATCGCGCTTTCGAGATCGAGCATGCTGAGCATCCCGTTCGAGCCATCGGGCCCGCCGAGCTCGCCGTTCCAGCGTGCGCTCCGAATCTCCACGGACGCCGGGGGTGAGTCGTAATTCACTGAACCGAGCGTCCCATCGAGCTTGGCCTGCCCGCCGGAGACGCCCTTGGGCCCGATCGCGAGCGCGGATACCTCGACGTGCGCGAAAAAGCGGTCGATGCTGAGCCAGGGGAGGTCCCAAGGAAGCGAGGCGGCTTCGACGACCCCCTTTGCGTCGAGCAGGGTGGTGTAGTCGTCCTCGACGACGGCGCTTGCGGACGCGACCAAGATCGAATCGAGGAGAGTGATCTCACTCAACTCGAGCTTGGTGGTCGCTTCCTCGGGTGCGAAATGGACGCTCGTCTCGACGCGGAGCAACTCTCGGACGGGACGAAGCTCGGGAAAGAGGGACTGCTCCATCAAATCGACCGTCAGTGACAACGCGGCCGTTCGATCGGGTTCGATTTGCACGTGCAAGCGCGGCGCCAGCCGCGCCTGGCGGCTCGGCGAGTCCGTCCCCGACGTTCCCGCCTCGCGTACCGTGAGCATCACCTGATCGCCCTCATGCGGCCCGAGCGAAAGCGCTGCGTCGAGGGTCTCCCCGAGAACGAGCCCCTCTGACCCGAGAGCCAGCGCGTCGAGTCGGCTGTCGGTCACGACTGCGTCGTCGGCCACCTCCACGACGCGGGCGACAATGGGCGCGATGCGCACAGGACCCACCCGAAGTGACAAGCCTTCGAGCGCATCGAGGCTGCGGGAGAGGGGCGTCGCCTGGGGATCTGGTTCGTCCGCCTCTATCGTGTCTTCCGAGCCCGCGAGCTCACCGAACGAGGTCCGCCCATCGGGGGCGAGGACGACGGTAACGGTCAAAGCCCCGCCCCGAATCTCGGGAACGACGACGTCGCCAGAGAGTAGGGCCCCGAGCTCGATGGGCACCACCAGCTCGTCCAGTCGAAGCAGCTCCGGTGCGTAGCGGCGCAGGCCCTCCGGTGTCGCCATGACGAATCCACGGGCCTCGAGCCCCGAGAAGGGCGAGATCGAAAGCCGCTCGTAGCTAACGTCGGTGCCGATGGCGCGCGACAGCGCGTGCTCGACCTTCTCTTTGACCCAGGGATTATCTAGATGGGTGAGGAACCAGAGTGCGCAGGCGAGGACGAGCGCGACGGCAGCGAGCAGGCCGAGCAGCACACCGAGCCACAGCCGCCTCTTCGGCACAGTCAACACAGGAGCTCGATCATCCGGCTTCGCCATCGGTTTCTCGGGGAGGGCAACCTAACTCACGACGAATACCGCGGCCAGGGAGCGGCTCAGACGAAAGTCGGCGTTTGAGCAAGAGCCCCGGACGCCGCTACGGATACCTGGCGTCATGGAGACTCGACCGCATGCCCATCGCGAGCAAGAGCGCTGCAATGGAGGCCTTCATCGAGACGAGTAGAATCACGCTAGGGCGTGTACCAAAAAGCGGTGAGGTGTAAGCGCGGTCTTTGCCTCCTCGAATGCCACCGCACGCCCGGAGCCTGCCAATTCGCTTTATAGACAGCGCGTCTTGTGGCATTGGGATTCTCATTATCTGGAGAGGTGGAGTCATGCCGAAGGAGTTTGCGTACCCCATTCTGGGGTTGCTCATGGTCACAGCCATGGGCTGCAGCAAGAGCAAGACGATGAGGGGCGCCGAATATCCGGCGACAGAACGCGGGGTCGCGGGCGCCTGTTACGCGTACAAGACCAAGGACAAGAAGTTCAAATGGGTCACCCAGCAAGCCAAGGTCGAGACCCGCTGGTACGAGGAATGGACCGACCTCCATGGGCAGACCCTTCCTGAGCCGTTGCCGCCCGCCGACCATTGGATGCACCCGATGCTTTCGAGCCGGTACGCAGCGACCATGCATGAGAACAGCTTTGCGACGGACGTGAGTCGCGAGCCAGGACCGCTGCCGCACGACGCCAAGGTCGAGTACTTCCACGTGCTCGAGAAGGGCACGAAGCTCTCGGGCATGTCGCCATTCTACACCTTCCTGGACGACGACACCGTCATCACGATCTCCTTCGGGCGCGACTCGGCGATGCTCCTCATCATCGACATTTCCGAGGGTGAATCGAAGCTCCTCGACTACGTGGCGCTCCCCGGTCGAGGCAGTAAGGCACTCGAGCTGTCCGACAAGAAGGCGCGGATGGCGATGTTTCGAGACACGTCCGGCGGCGCGTATTCTTATCTGGACGCCAAAGGCCGTGTCTACGTGCCCGGCGCGGACAACACGATCGTGCGGATTCCGATCGAGGATCGCCGAGTCGTTCGAGACAAGATGGTCCTGCTCGATCTGAAGCGCCAGGTCGCCGTGGGCAGTTGGATCAGCGACGCCATGGAGCGCCCCGAGAACCACCTCACTGCGATCATGCCAGATGCCCAGGGGCGAATCTGGTTCACCTCCAAGTTTGGAATCATCGGGTTCATCTACCTGGATGACGGGAGTGGTATCTGCCCGGACGTCTACATCACTCACATCAGCCGCTTCGCTCTGCCCGAGAAGATCCGGCACTACTACGAAGGGGAAATGCCTCCCGGTGCGGAGGAGTACCTGGCCAAGGTCGAACGAAGTGAGAGAGAGGGCACCTATCTGGAGAAGCTGCCTGAGTTCCGTCGTGAGTCCCGTGAGCTCTTTGCCGACAAGTGGGGCGCCGACGAGCCGTTCGAGCAGATCCAGAACTCGTTTTCGGTCGGACCCGACGGGGTGTACATAGTCACGAACGTGGCGCTCTACAAACTCTACTTCAACGAAGAGGCTGAGAGAATCGAGCTCGACCCGAAGTGGGCGCCCAATTACAAGCGTGATCACTTGATCTACGACAACGATCGCAAGATCAAGCCAGGCCATCTCAACAATGGCTCAGGGACCACGCCGACCATCATCGACGACCGCTTCGTCGCCATCGTCGACAACGCCCCCTCCCAGGTGAATCTCAACGTGTTTCGCCAGGAAGACGGCAGGCTCGTGAGCAAGTTGCCGCTCTTCGAGCCCGGCGCCGGTGCGGTCGAGAACTCGGTGGTTGCCTACGAAGACAGCCTCCTCGTGGGCAACACCTACGGCTACGTCGACCCCTTCATCGAAAACGAAACACCGGGGGGCATCATGCGCTTCGACTACGACCACGACAAGGGCACCTACGTCGAAGTCGAGGGCTGGCCTGCCACCGGGCACTTCGATGCCAAAACCGCGACGCCCAAGCTCTCGACGGCAAACGGTCTCTTCTATGCTTATCAGCGTGACATGGAGCAGGAGGGCCACCGTGGTTGGCAGCTCACCGCGCTCGATTTTCGAACCGGTCTTCGCGTCTACAGCATCAAGCCGAGCTTCACGAACGACAACTTCGACGACAATGTTTCCTCGTTGGTCGTGAAGAGCACCCTCGGTGAAACGAACTACGGGAAGAAGGTGTTCAACAACATCTGGGGGACCTTCTCTTTTGGCCCACAGAACAGCATCTACCTCGGCGTCTATCGCGGATACATTCGGTTCTACTCGGCGCCGGCGCTCAATTGATCAGTCGATGTCGGCCGGCCTGCAGATGCCTGCGCGAGCCCAAGGAGCCATCACGGGAGAGGAACGATGAAGCATCTGGTTATCTTCGCATTCACGAGCCTGTGTCTTGCCTCGAGCGGACTAGCCCAGGAGAGCTCGGGGCAGCCTGAATCGACGTACGGGGAACCCGCCGCGGACCCGGCGACGACCGCCGCGACGACAGCGGCCGCGCCCGAGCCCGACGAGGGCCGCGATGTCTACTACAAGCGGGTCAAGGGCTTGCTCTGGCTCGAGGGGATTGCAGGGGTTTCGTCGTACAACCCCGATCGGTTCGGCTCGCTCGATATCGGGGACCCGCCGGGACCGTCGAACGCCCCCAAGGTCAGAGGTCCCGAATTCGGCGGCATGGTGGGCATTGCCCTCGGCGGATTGGTGCTTGGCGCGGCCTACCGTCAGGCGAACTACGATGCTTACAAGCTCATGAAGGTTGGCCTCGATATTCAGGCCGTCTTTCGCTACATGCCCTACGTCCATCCCATGATTCGAATCGATGCGTTCTACGCGCGGACCTTCGATGGAAGCCCGTACGCTCGGCTCGACAATCCATCCAGCAACGGCGGTGGCTTTACGCTCGGCGGCGGCATCCGTGTTCCCATCATGCGCTGGATTTCGTTTTCAGCGACCTTCGACTGGTCCTTCATCGGTCTCGCCATGCGTGGCGATCTCCTCGATGGGACCCGCGTGAAGGACGGCATCACCGGCCAGCAGTTTGGCGGCACGTTCACGCTCACCTTCCACTTCATCGGCGTGCGCAACGAGTGAGCCCCCGCCGGGGATTTAGATGCTATCCTCGCGCGACCCCAAATTGGAGGCAGGATGGGCCGAATGATTCGACGACTTGCATACTCTGCCGTGGTAGCGACTCTGTGGAGCTTCGTCTCCGTGGTCGCTGCGCAAGACGGCGACGCGACGCCGGCCGCGCAGCCACTGTCCGCGACCGATCAGACTTGGACTCCGGAAGAGATGGAAGCGCTTCTCGCGCCCATTGCGCTCTACCCCGATCCTGTCTTGACCCAGGTGCTGTTGGCATCGACGAACCCCCAAGAGGTCTTGGATGCGGGCAACTGGCTGGTGAGCAACCCAGACCTCGAAGGGGACGCGCTCGACGAGGCTGCCGAGAAGGCAGGTTTCACGCCGCCAATGCGCGCCATGATGCCGTTCCGACAGATCGTCGATCAGATGTGCCTCGAGATGGGCTGGACCACCGAGCTCGGACAAGCGTACACGAACGACCAGGCGGGCGTGCTGTCAGCGGTGCAGCGACTTCGTGCTCAGGCGCAAGACGTCGGCAACTTGAAGAGCTCCGAACAAATGAAAGTCGAGACCAAGACGCAAGAGGGTCAACAGGTGATCGTCATCGAGTCCCCGAGTCCGCAGATCATCTACGTGCCGACGTACGACCCCGTCACCGTCTATGCTCCGCCACCAACGACATCGACGGTGGTGGTCGAGGAGCATCACGACAACACGGGGGCGGTTGTCGCGGCGAGCATGATTTCGTTTGGCATCGGCCTCACCATCGGGGCGGCCACGCGTCCGTACTACGGTCCGAGATACTATCCGAACTACTGGGGCGGGTTCATTCCACCGCCGCCTCCCTACTACTATCGCCCGGTGTACGGCGGGGGTTACCACCCGAGCCACCACTACCACCGAAGCTCGAGCTACAACAAAGTGTTGAGCGACAACAAGGTCGTCGTCGTCAACAAGAACGACAAGTACTGGGGCGGCTTCGACGACAAGCCGCGCGGGAAAGACCACAAGCACAAGGTTGAAAGCCCCATCACGAAGGCGCGACCGGACAGGGCCGATCTGAAGAAGCCGGACCGCGCTGGTGCAAAGAAGGGCGACTGGAAGGGGAAGTCGACCTATGCAGGGGCCGATCCCAAGGTCCGCGACAAGGCCAAGCTCCCGAAGCAAGGCAAGATGCCCGATTCCAAAGCGGTCTCCAGGCAAGCGAAATCCAACGCTTCGGCTGCTCGCGATAGAAAGCCGTCAGGTCGCGGCGATCGGGGCTACGCCGACGCCGGCAAGGGAGCCGCAAACGCGAGGCCTCAAGCGGGGTCGAAGGCAAAGCAGGCAGCGTCATCGCGCCCCGCGAGCAGGCCCGCTTCGAGCTCGAGCGGAAGGCTTTCCGGTCGGGGCAGTGGCAGCTCGGCGCGGGCAGCGAGCTCGCGAGGAAGGTCGAGCATGTCGCATGGTGGCGGCGGTCGCGCAGGTGGTGCAGGCGCCGGGCGAAGGCGATAGGAGGACCGGGCGATGATGAAGATCCACATGTGGCTGCAAACCCGCTTGCTTGCGTTCGCCGTCGCTTCCGTCTTGCTTGCGCTGCCGGGCTGCACACAGGACACGCCGAAGGGCGAAGACGCCGCCACCGAGGCAGCCGAGGCGAGTCCGTCGCAGGAATCGAGCCATCTTGGATTCGATTCTCCGGAAGCCGCGCTCGAGGCGTTCGTCGCTGCGGCCGAGGCCGACGATGTCGAGGCGCTCGCGCGCATGCTCGGACCTGGGGGCGAGCCGATGATCAAATGGGGCGACCCCGTGGGTGAGAAAAGCGACCGCCGGGAGTTCGTCGAGATGTATCGAGCGAAGCATCAGCTCGTCGATGGCGACGATGGCGAGACGATCGTCGAGCTCGGCGATGAGAGTTGGCCGTTCCCCGCACCGCTCGAAGAACGAGGCGGCAAGTGGTACTTCGATGGCGAGGGAGGCGCGGAGGAGCTGGTCTATCGGCGAATCGGGCAAAACGAGCTCGGGGCCATCGCGGTGGCGCATGGGTTCGTCGACGCGGAGTACGAATACGCTTCGAAGAGGCATGATGGAAACATCGCAGGGCTCTACGCCCCGTTCTTGATCAGCGATCCGGGGCGCCAGAACGGCCTCTACTGGCCGGTCGAGGGAGACGAGCCGGAGAGCCCGGCCGGGCCGTTCATCGCAGCGGCCGCGGGGGAGGGCTATCGCCGCGCGGCAAGCGGTGAGCCGACCCCGTACCACGGCTACTTTTACAGAATGCTCTATGCCCAGGGGAAGCACGCGCGGGGCGGGGCGAAGGACTACTTCGAAGCCGGTCGGATGGTCCGCGGCTTTGCGCTGATCGCATGGCCGGCGGAATACGGCGTCAGTGGCGTGAAGACATTCATCGTCAATCAGGACGATGTCGTCTACGAAAAGGACATGGGCGACGACACGGCAGCGCTCGCGAGCGACGTTCGACTGTTCGACCCGGACGATTCTTGGAACGCGGTCGACCCCGGCTGAGGCGACTGACGCTCTCGGACGCATCCGCAGTGCTCGAGCCCTCGACTTCCACCCGAAGAAAAGCTCATGGGACGACAGGTGCGTGACCCCGCGCCTTCTCGGGGTCTCGCATGTCGAGGAGAGGCACACCGACGCCGTAGGTCATGAAGTGGCCGGTGGGCCGGATCTCCAAGATGCAGTTGTCTTCCATGGTCCCGTGCCCTTCGATCATCCGTCCGAGGATGCGTTGCCTGAGCTTCGGTTCGACGTCGTTCATCGAAATCACACGTGCGGCGCCGCTGAACGCGATCGTCGCATCGGGAATCTGGATCCAGGGCATGAAGGGAACGCGTCTTGGAATCGTGACGTTCAGCGCGACATGGGGGTTGCGCCGGATGTGCTTTGCCTTTTTGGGTTCAGGTAAGAAAGAACGGCGAACGAACGCTGCTCGTCCCGTTACACCCGGGGACGCCAGTGGGCGCACGAAGCAGGTCCGTATTGCTATCGCTTTGAGATGAAGGACGCGGGCGGATTCCTGTTTCCGGTGTACGGGGGCATCCAAAGCCCGCAGGCAGAATCAGACTGACCCGTCGGGCCGTGGAGGATCGGCGCTGTGGGGCAACATGATCGGGCTCCCGCGTTAGAAGAGGGGTCGCGTGTAGAACGCGACGCCCACGAAAAGGTCCCAAATGCCGAAGTCGACCGTCTTGCGGCTCGTACCTGCTTCGATGAGCTGCGGAAACGCGAATCCGGCGAACAGATCGGCGAGAAACTTACCGTCTTTCTTCCAGGTGCCGCCGGCTCGGAATGCGATGGGGAACGCGACGCCTTGAGTATCCGTCGGCGCGGTGTTGAATCCCTTACCCAAGTTCACGAATTGGACGCCTGTTTCCCCACTGATGAAGGCCCGGTCCGAAAAATTGTAGTTGACGATCGCTGGGATGCGAAGGTCTGCGCGCTTCGCGGAGCCAAAGGTGCCGCGGACTTCAAGCCCCGTGTCGACCGAAAGCCTTTCGTTGGGTTTGATTCGAAACGGCAAGGCCACTTCGAGTGCGAAGGCCGTGTCGACGGGCAAGACGAAGATGAGGTCACCGGCAAAGTCGAGCTTTTCCCGGTGCACGAAGCGGTAGCGACCATACAAAGGCATGTTCCCGAAACCCGCGGACGGCGAGAAGATGACAGGGATCAGACCTTCGTATCGTTGCTGCAGCGATGAACCAATGCGGTAGTTGTTGATGCCGAGCTCCAAATCGTCGAGCACGCCAATGGATCCGCCGATGGTCATTCCAATGACGGTGTCGACACCGTCGTCCCAAACCGTGAAGATCGAGTTGGCGCGGACCATCCCCTGCTCCATCGTGAGCGGGCGCACCGAATAGCTCTTCGGGTAGGTCCATTCGCTAGGAGATGCCTCCTTGGCGATCGACGCATCGGCCGGTGTCGAAGCCGTGTCACTCGCGACGTGGTTTTCAGAGGCTGAATCGTCCTGCGCGGCTGCCGTGTGCGCCAGAAGCAAGGGAGCTGCGAGCAAGAGCCACGCGACCTGGATGTGGAGTTGCTTCATGATGCGTCCTCCGTCTTGCTGTGCCGCATTCTCTTACAGCGCAGCGTCGGTAGTTTCAAATCGAACCCGTCGTGTATCCTGTTCGCCGGTGCGCATTTCTTGCGCGGTGGATCGGAATCATCAGGGGCTCGCATGAAAGGCGTGCGTCAGCGCGCCATTTGCTGCGCAGGCGGAACCCCTGAGAGACTTTATGGCCCTATGAGACTGGCTGTCGCGCGGAGCTTTCGCTCTCGCTCGCATCGGCGTGCGGGTCATCTCGCCAGTGTTTTCTCATCCAGTCGGCTTCGGTCCCTGGAGCGGGGAGCACCTCACCGCCTTCCATCGCCCACTCGGCGGGGACCTCCTGCAGGACCAGCGTCACCGCGTCCGCTGATACGGACAAGATGTCGGCGACCCTTGCGACGATCTCCGCGTGCATCTTGGAGCGGACCTCAGGGGCTCTCCCGGTGCGGATGTTGCCGACGATGCGCAGCACCGAGCTCCGACAACCACCGAGGTAGTCGCTGAAGCTCACGTGGACGAACTCCGGGGGCGCGCCGGTGTGCGAACAATGGGATTCTGTGATCGCGAGGGCGATGGCCTGTCGTTGGCCGACGTCAGTTCGGTCGTCCGAGATGCAAGTGTAGAGCGGCACGGTCGTTTCCCTTCTAATGCCCTCGGGCGAGGCTCATGATTGCCTGCTTCGCATAGTCCCCGATGAATCGAGGCTTCTGACGCAATGGGATCTGCTCTACGAGTGACTTGATCACCGCCCGCCCCGGCGTCTTGTCGGTTGCGCCGATCAAGAGCTCATACGGCGATTGGCCGGTGATGTGACACCAGCGCTCGTTGACCTCGCGCATCAGGGCTTCGCGTGCGGGTTGGTCGAAACCATCGGGCACGGCGATCTGCACGAGCGAGGAAGTCGATGGTCGGCCGGCGGCGTAACCGCTGCCACGCGGGATGGACAGCCACGCGACGGCCAGTCTGGCCGAGGGTCCAACATGCGTGCGAACCGAGCTCTTCAGCGCAGCCTCGAGCCTCGGGCGCAGCGCATCGGCAATACGCCCCTCCTGCACCATGCATGTGGCCGTCAAGAGCATCTCATGCGGGAATTTACCTCACCGCACGAGCTATAGGAAGCGCGTTTTCGGGGGCGTCATCACCGGCGTTCAGTGGAAGCGAAACGTGTAGCTCCGGTCGAGGGGCGCCCCCGTGACCTCGCATGTGCGCGCTGCCGCATCGCAAGCGATCGTCGTGCCGTCCCAGAGTGAGAGCTCGTCTCGGCCTTCTCCGAAGAAGTCGATGGTCATGGATGAGTTCGCGTCTGCGAAGCCGGCCAAGTCGGGGTCGAATTCCTCGACCAGCGTGTCGACGACCGTGTCGAATCGGGGAATGATTCGGCCACTGCGATAGAAGTACGGAGCGACTCGAAGCGGCGCAGCGACCTCGATCTCGGCCGGTCCCGTGTACGTTTCACCGGTCTGCCAGTGAACCCAATCGCCTGGTGGGAAATAGACGACACGGCTGCGCGCGCCCTCGGCGATGACCGGCGCGACGAGGATCCGATCGCCCATCATGAACTGGTCGTCCTGACGCTCCTTGGAGCCGGGCGCCTCTGGGAAGTGAAGCACGTGATGCCGCACGATGGGCCATCCGTGATCGCGCGCCTGCGCGACCAGCGTGTAGAGGTACGGAAAGAGCGCCGTGTGCAGGGTGGCGTAGGTCTTCCAATG